>Ga0209651_1000655_pt1 | contig 12149 bp, 6 predicted proteins | sample LauGreFBDMM110SN_2_FD_188216 | JGI IMG/M metagenome (GOLD analysis project Ga0209651, IMG submission 188216) | Freshwater lake microbial communities from Lake Michigan, USA - Fa13.BD.MM110.SN (SPAdes) (version 2) | ecosystem: Environmental > Aquatic > Freshwater > Lake | place: Lake Michigan, USA... | reverse complement strand
TCTTACTGCTTTTAGTAAAAGCAAATTCAATCAATGCGCAGTTACCGGCACCTTTCAATGCCATTTTACCAAGCATTCAAGATAGTATTACTAAAAAAGTGCTAGCAAGCCCCAATGCATATAGACTTCAGCTTGTTTATACACAAATTGATAGAGATCAAAATGGCATACCTCGTTTTACAAACCATACATTGTATGCGGACGCAGAAAACTATTTTAATCCTGCTTCGATGGTTAAAATGCCCCTTGCTTTTTTAGCATTGGAAAAATTATACGAATTGAACCAACCTGGCGTAAATAAATACACTACGATGCAATTTGATAGCAACTATCAAAGACAAGTAGCCATGTATGCCGATTCAAGTGCTCAAAACAAAAAACCTTCTATTGCACATTTTATTAAGCGCGCATTTTTGATATCTGAAAACGATCCCTATAACCGATTGTATCAATTTATGGGTCAAGGGCCAACCAATCAAAAACTACTTGCAAAAGGGTATAGCAGCACAAAGATTACAAGACAATTTATGGGTTACACAGAAGATCAAAATAGACATACCAACGGGATCAATTTTATGGATGAAAAAGGGCTCCCTATTTTAAAGCTCGCCCCTCAATACAATAAAGACAGTTTTCAATTTGGAGCGCCTATTTTAATTGGGGATGCACATTGGAATAGCAAGGACGAAGTGGTGAAGGCCCCCTTTGATTTCACACGCCATAATAACATCTCTTTAGTAGACATGCAAAAAATGTTGCAGTCGGTTGTATTTCCAGCTTCGGTACCAAAACAAAATAGATTCAATATGACCGAAGCGGATAGATTGTTTTTATTACAGTATTTATCTCAGTATCCATCTGAAACTAATTATCCAAAATACGATAGCACGCATTTTTACGATAGCTATGTAAAATTCTTTTTTCAAGACAGCACCCATGCTATGCCAAAGCATATCAGGGTTTTCAATAAAGTTGGATGGGCTTATGGATTCTTAACAGATGTGTCTTATGTATTGGATACTAAGAATAATATTGACTATATGCTCTCCGCTACCATTTATGTGAATAGTGATGGCGTGGTGAACGATTCAAAATATGACGAGGAGGCTGTTGGCTTTCCTTTTTTAAATCAAATTGGCAAAGCGTTTTATCAATACGAATTAGAACGCCCTAGAAAATTTAAACCAGTATTAAAAAACCAGGTAAAGCAATACGAAAAACGCAATCCAAAAGATACTAGGCCTAGCATTTTAAATGCCGACAACTAAGCGCTCCTGGATTGCGTCTCTATATTGAAGCAAGATCCGGTTTCTACCAAATAGCACCCATTCCTAATTCCCATAATTGCTTGTTCAATGCAGGAATAGTTTCATTTTTTAATTTTAGTCCTCTTGCTTTTAATTTCTCCCACTCAGCAGTATATTCTTTTAATAAATCTAAGTTTGGTTGATTCACTTGTGGAATATCGCTTTCTGTTTGATTCAGTAAGAACATATAGTTGGCTGTAAATTTATTAGGGAAATTTTCTACATCATCATATGAAGTTGATTTTCTTTGAATCATGTCTTCGTCCCATGCTTTTAAATTTACAATTAAGTCTGCTGCATTTTGTTTTAAGCTTGCATATTGTGCACCATTATAGTTGGCGTCAGATTTTAATTTTTTAACCAATGCTTCAATGTGATTGCTATTGTCTTTTAAATTGTTAACCATTTGGTGCATTTCAGTTACTGTATTTTCCATCAATCGCATCAAGTCATCATACGCTTGGTATTCACTTGCAGTCGTACCAAAGTTTGGATTGGCTTGAATGACACCTGTTGTTGTTGCAACAGTTTTTCCACCTGTCAATAAACGAATGGTATAATTACCAGGGATGGCTTTGTGGCCACTAAAACTACTTTCAATATATACATTTGGAATTGCAGTAGTGGTTGCGTGACGAAGGTTCCATACAAAACGATTCAATCCTTTGTCCTTGCTTAATGTTGGATCTTTTCTTGGAGCCCCATCATAACGCTTATAGTTTTCGTCTGCTTTAGAACTAAAGCGACGAACTAATTTACCAGAGGCATCACTAATTTCCATACTCAATTCAACCCCATCTTCCATCTTAGGCAATTGATAATACATTACCAAGCCCGTTGCAGGATTGACCCCAGCTTTTGATTTAGCACCTGTAAAACTAGCGTCGTTATCATCCATTTCGCTGCTGCCCAATACCAATTGAGTGGCATCTGGTGTGTATATTTTTACCGTACTTGTATCTGCTTTATATGCTCGAATTAAATTCAAGTCATCTAATATCCAAAACGATCTACCCGAAGTTGCAGCAATTAAATTATTTTGGTGCACACGTAAATCTGTAATAGGCGTAATTGGTAAATTTAATTGGAATGGACTCCAACTTTTACCTCCATTGTTAGATACATACACACCTAATTCTGTACCCGAATACAATAAGTCTTTAACGACATTGTCCTCACGCACCACTCTTGTGAAAGCATTGTTTGCAATGCCAGTATTTATTTTCGTCCAAGTGGTTCCGTAATCAGTTGATTTGTATAATCCAGGCGTATGGTCGTTGAACTTATACCTAGTTGTTGCAATGTATACTGTTGCTTTATCATGCGGTGATACTTCAATCGCATTGATTAAACACTCAGCCAATCCTGTTGGTGTAATATTTTTCCAATTAGCGCCACCATCTTTTGTTAAGTACACATAACCATCATCGCTACCTGTATAGATCACCCCTTTTTCGTGCACCGACTCCATCACATAAGCAAGTGTACCATAATTTTCTGCACCCACTGCTTCGTTTGTAAATGGTACACCAGGTTTTCCTTGTTTAGATTTTTCGTTGCGCGTTAAATCAGGAGAAACTTCTTTCCATGTTTTTCCCATATCAGAAGTTTTCAATAAAAATTGTGATCCATGATAATAGGTATTTGGTTCATGCTTGCTCCAAATGATTGGCGCGTTCCAATTGTACCTGTACTTAATATCTTTCGCATCTCTTCCTAAATATTGAATTGGCGCAGCCATGATATTGGTGCTGCCTTTTGTTTTTGTATCCAATACTTCTATCGTTCCTTGGTAAGATCCACCTAGAACATATCTTGGATTATTTGGATCAAATGCTAAGAAGGCACTCTCGCCTCCTGCAGATGCAGACCAAGCTCTTTCATCTATACCACCAGCGCCAATGGCGCGACTCGCAATTTTAACCGAACTATTGTCTTGTTGTCCTGCATAAATATTATAAGGCACTTCGTTGTCGACATTGATTCTGTAAAATTGTGCAGTGGGCATATTGTTTTGACTGCTCCAAGATTTGCCACCATCATGTGTTACAGCTGCACCGCCATCATCTGCAATCACCATGTTCTTACCATTGCTTGGATGAATCCACAAATCATGGTAATCACCATGCGTGCGCGCAAAATCTGTAAAAGTTTTACCACCATCAATTGATTTTAATGAAGGAGCACTCATTACATACACATTGTTTTCATTAGTAGGATCTGGAAACAGTTCGATATAATACCAAGCACGCTGAATCAAGCGATGGCTCTTATTAATTTGTGACCAACTTGCACCTGCATCATCAGACACATATAAACCGCCTGCGTCTTTACTAAAATCACTTTCAATTAATGCAAAAACTTTTTCTGGATTTGCTCTTGATACAGCGATAGACATCTTACCCATTTCTTTTGGTAATCCATTTTCCATTTTCACCCAGTTGTTACCACCATCGGTTGATTTATACAATCCACTTCCTGGTCCGCCACTAATTACTTGCCATGGCAAACGACCATGTTCCCACATTGCAGCATACATGATAGAAGGGTTATGCATATCCATTGATATTTCTGCACAACCTGTCTTATCATCTACATACAATACTTTTTTCCATGTGGTACCACCATCAACAGATTTATAAATACCACGCTCTGCTGACTTGCTATACAATGCACCCTGTGCTGCAACAAAAACGATGTTTGGATTTTTTGGATCAATTGCAATTCTTGAAATATGTTGTGTTGCATCCAATCCCATTTTTTTCCATGTCTTTCCAGCGTCTGTACTTTTATACACCCCATCTCCATGATGTGTCATCACGCCCCTAATTGCGTGTTCGCCCATGCCCACATAAACAATATTGGCATCGCTTTCTGCAACTGCAACAGCACCCACAGAACCTGTTTTAAAATATCCGTCAGAAATATTATCCCAACTCATTCCGCTGTTTTCAGTTTTCCATAAACCACCACCAGTAGTACCCATGTAATAGATGTCTCTATTATTGATGACTCCAGTGGCCATATTGGACCTGCCTCCTCTAAAGGGGCCAATACTTCTCCACTTTAATGGAGATAGTTCTTTGTTTAAATCCTGCGCGAAACCCATTTGCGTAGATACTATTAAGCATAGTAAAGCGATTACCTGTTTGATCATAAAATTATTTTTGGATACATTAAATTTAAGCAAAAAAATAGACCCATTGTGCAATGAGTCTATATATCTTTTTTAGAAATGGTGGATTATACGCGGTAAAAATCTGCTTTCCAGTTTTGGATAGATTGCTTGATCTCTTTTCCTGATAAATTATTTGTTGCCGCTTTTTCGACTAGTGCAGGAAATTCAGCATCTGGCGCAAATCGCAATGCAACAATCTGACCTACGCGTAAACTAGAGGGAAGTAATTTTCCTGTTAACACATAGTGGCGCAAATTTTCTTCTGCACGGATGGCTCTATCCTGTGCCTTTAAAGCGAAAGTTCTAGCAAAAGCAAAAAGCATCACCAATATAAAGCTGGTTAACACCAATAAGAAAGCTAGGTATTTATTTTCTGGACTTACTTTTAATGCATAGTTAATAGATCCACCAAGTAACGCAAGAATTGCAGGCGCTGTGATATAGTGGTAACCTGGAACCATTTGCGCGTGATTGTTAAAATTTTGTTCTTTCATGTTTTGTATTTTGTGGTAGCAAGATAATTACTTTGTTTAGTTTTAACCTCATGAATTTTCAGTACGCATCCGATTTGCACTTAGAATTTGCACAAAATAAAAAAGCAGTTTTTAAAAAACCACTTTTACCTGCTGCAGAGATTTTAATCTTGGCGGGGGATATCCTACCAATTTGTGATTTGGACCAACATCAAGATTTTTTAAATTACTTATCCGATCATTTTAAAATGACCTATTGGCTTCCCGGTAATCATGAATATTATGGGTCAGACTTGGGGACGATGCCAAACAGCTTTGAGAAATCCATTCGACCTAATATCCTGCTGCTCAATAATATTGTAAAGGAAATACCAGACCCTGCCGGTCCTATTGAGCTCATTTTCTCGACTTTATGGTCATATATCCCCGCTCAATTGACCGAAATAGTGGTTAAAAGGGTGCAAGACTTTAACCAGATTCAATGGAATGGAGGCAAATTGACGCCCCAGGTATACAATCAGCTTCATCAAAATGCCCTTGATTTTTTAGCACCTGCCCTGGAATCAAAATCCGCCCGAAAAATGGTCATTTCCCACCATCTTCCCAGTTTTTTGAATTATCCCAAAAAACACCAAAATGACCCAATAAATGCCTGTTTTGCCTCAAATTTGGACCATTTTATGCAAAAAACGGCCCAAAATGCCTGGATTTATGGACACCACCATGCCAATATTCCCCCCTTTTTGATAGGTCAAACTACCCTTTACACCAACCAATTGGGGTATGTAAAATTTAAGGAAGGAATAAAATTTGATCGAAGCGCAACCATTGAGTTATAAATAGTTATTTATAAGCCCTATCCTTTGGTTTACAGCGCATTAAAATTTTATTATTTTTTATATAAAATTTTCTATTTGGATACTAATAAGCGTTAACTTAACGTTAACAAAAGGGTCACCCCTGAGTTTATTATTCACCAAAGATTTTAATTTATGCAAACCAAAGGTTTATGGAGTTTGTTGCTGGTACTTTTTACAAGTATCTCAATAGCAAACGCACAACAAAAATTGGTAACTGGAAAGGTTGTCGGATACGACAAAGCACCTTTGTCCAATGTTTCCGTCCTTGTTAAAGGATCAAAAGTAGCAACGAGTACCGATAATGCAGGTGCTTTTTCTATTTCTGTAGCAAACAATCAAGTTTTAACTTTTTCATTGGTTGGATTCGAGTCCAAGGATGTGAGAGTGGGCAGCGCTAATTCAATTGAAGTTCGACTTGCTCCTAAAGACAACACTTTAGATGAGGTTGTTGTGACTGCAATGGACATCAAGCGTAATCCTAAAGAATTAGGTTACTCTGTTCAAAAAGTAAAAGGTAGCGAACTTGCCGAAACACAACGTAACAACTTTGTGAACGGTTTACAAGGACGTATCGCAGGTTTAACAATCAATCCTACAAGTGGATTAGCTGGTGCAAGTTCTCAAATTGTATTAAGAGGTTTTAACTCTTTATCATTAGACAACTCTCCTTTATTCATTATTGATGGTGTGATCATTGATAACTCATCTGTAAATGAAAATAATAGAAACACAGGTTTAGCTGTAAAGCCAACAAGTGCAAACGTATCCACTGAAAACAGATCAAACGACTATACCAATCGTATTGCCGATTTGAATCCTAATGATATTGAAAACGTAACTGTATTGAAAGGTCCAGAAGCGACTGCCCTTTATGGTAGCCAAGCAAGTTCTGGTGCAATCGTCATCACAACTAAAAAAGGTGGTGATAGCGATGGTAAAATAAAAGTGAGTTACGACAACAGCTTTAGATTATCAACCTATACTAGGTATCCAGAAATCATGACAGATTATGATGCTGGAAACAATGGTGTTGCACAAAATATATTTTCTTATTTTGGACCACGATTACCTTATGAAGTAAAAGGAGATAAGAATACAACTAGATACGATAACCTACATGATTTCTTTCAAACTAGTTTTTCTAACAATCAAAATGTTTCTTTAGAATACGGTAAAGGAAATCATTCTGTGCGTATGTCAGGTTCTTATGTAGATGAAAATTCTCCTGTACCTACTAATAATTTTAGAAAATACAATTTCAGAATAGTAACCAATCATAAAATTGGTAAAACATTAGAAATCTCTCCAAGCTTAAGTTATATCAAGAGTTCAAACGACAAGCCTTTAAGAGGTGTTAGAGGATATGTTTTAAGTTTATTATCTTGGCCTGTTGACAACAATGCAGAAGACTGGTTAAATCCAAATGGCTCTAAAAAAGGTTTGTTTTCAGGAGATCCAAATGCGGAGCTAGACAATCCTTATTTTAATTTATATAGAAACAGAAGCCGTGACGAATTAACAAGAACTGTAGCGACACTTTCTGTAAATTATACACCAACAAAATGGTTGACAATCAACGGTAGAGTTGGTTACGATACTTACCAACAAGATGGTTATACCAAGTGGGATTCTGCATCTAACTTCTTAAGCCGTGCACAAAAAGGTGCTTTAGAAAATTACTACCGTAATTATTATGGTTACAACCATACAGTGACTGCAACAGCTAAGAAAAGCTTTGGCAAGATCAATACAAGATTAATGATTGGTAATATGTGGCAGGATTATGAAACACAAACCACTTCTATTTTTGGTAACAACATAACAGACGCAAACAGAACAGATAGTGCAAACACTGCAGTTGCTTCAAGAATCCGAAATAGCAATATGAATCGTTTTGGCCGACCTAACTATAATATCAATCGTCAAGCAGCTTATTTTGGTGAAGCCGCTGTGAACTATGATAATAAAGTATTCTTGACTTATTCTCACCGTTTCGAAGAGTCTTCTATTTTCCCTGTTTCAAGCAGAGCATATAATTACCCTGCAGGAAGTGTGAGTGTGATAATGTCAGACATCTTCCCAATTGTGAAAGAGGTTGCAAGCTATTGGAAGTTGAGAGGATCTTTGGCAAGCACGGCTCGTTCTAGTGCGCCTTATGCCAACCAATCTATCTTAAACTTTAACACCGGTAGTGGTGCTGGATATTATTATGATTTCACGAACGCAAATCCTTACTTAACACCAGAGCGTCAAAAGACAATGGAATTTGGTACGGAGATGAAGTTCTTGAATGGTAGATTAAGTACAGAAGCAACTTATTATAAAACAGAAAACACAGACCTAATTGCTGAAAACTTTAGAGCGAGTTATGGTACTGGTTTCGTTTTAAATACCTTGAACGTAGGTTCAAATGAAAATACAGGTGTTGAGGTTTCGTTAGACTACTTAGTAGTTAGCAAGAAGAATTTTTCTTGGAACACACGCTTAAACTTTAATAGAATGCGCAATAAGGTAACTTCATTGCCTTCTAACGTTCCAGAGTTTTATATTTCTGATACATGGGTTTATGGTAATGCTAGAGGTGGTTTGGCCAACGGTGGTCCAACAACAACCATTACATCTCATGGTTATTTAAGAAACAATGCTGGTCAAATCTTAATCAATCCAACTTCTGGTTTACCACTGATTGATCCAAACTTTAAAGTTAGAGGAGATCGTAACCCAGACTTTACATTGGGCTGGTTAAATAATATCACGTACAAAGACTTAAGAATCTCATTCTTATGGGATGTTAAAATGGGTGGTGATATTTTTAATGCGACAGAAAGATACTTAACTACAATTGGTAGAAGCTCACTTACTAAAGACAGAGACATAGCAAGAGTGGTGCCAGGTATTTTAAGAGATGGAAAAGAGAATACAACGACGCCTACTCAAAACAATATCTCAATTACTCCAGCAACCAATTCTTTGTTCTACACAACGATGCCAGAAGAAGCATTTATCGAAAAAGATGTAAACTGGTTTAGATTAAGAGATCTTACGTTTAACTATAACATAAAGAAATTGTTGAAGGGTGATGTTGATAAATTAGCTAAAACATTGAATGTATTTTTAACGATTAATGATTTATTTCTAATCTCCAACTATAGAGGAGCTGATCCTGCAGTGGGTGCAACCACTTCTGCTAGCCGCGGTGTTAGTGGATTTGGTTTTGACTATGGAAACATGGGTGCACCAGTTAGCTTCAACTTTGGATTTAGAGCTTCTTTTTAATCAATAAAAACTTTTATTTATGAAATATAATTTTAAAAATCTTTTAGTACTAAGCGCCTTGATTGTTTTAGTGGCGTCTTGTTCTAAAAAAATAGACGAGGCTTATAAAAACCCGAACTATGATGTGAAGGTGGCTCCAGAAACTTTAATGCCTCAGATTGTAGCCTCAATGGCTGGTAACTATGGCGGACACGGACCAATGAATGATATAAGATACATAGGTGCATATGTTCAAAACTTTGCTTTTTCAGGAACGCAAAGCAATTTTGATAGAATGGGTCATACCAATGCAGACGTAGCGCAATCTTTCTGGCGTTCTCATTATTATGATATTGGACAAAACAATGTTAAATTAATTGATTGGGCATTGGAAAACAAGCAATGGGAAGTAGCTGGAGTTGGAAAAGCAATTTTCGCATGGAGTTGGTTGATATTAACCGATTACCATGGTGAAGTGATTTTAAAAGACGCTTTTAACACAGACTTGATCACATTTAGATATGACACACAAGAAGAAGTTTACGCACATGCTAGAAAACTTTCTTTCGAAGCCCTTGATTTATTGAATAAAACAGGCGAGAATGGAAGTCAAGCAGCATTGGCTAAGGGGGACGCTTTCTTGTATGGTGGTAATGTTTCTAAGTGGAAAAAATTTGTTTATGGCGTATTGGCTAGGACACATCATCACTTATCTAATAAGTCAATCTACAAAGCAGATTCAGTATTATATTATACGAATCTTGCAATGAAAGAAACTTCAGATGATGCTTTAGTTAAATTTGCTGCAACAAGTGTGAGTGCAACAAATAACTTCTGGGGTCCTTTTAGAAATAACTTAGGTGGTGCTACTGTAACATCTCCAACTGCTATCAGACAATCTGCATTTATTGCTGATTTAATGAGTGGTTTAAACCCTGCATTTACAGGTGTGGCAGATCCAAGAGCAATCTATTTGTTAAGAAAAAATAGCAATGGTACTTTCAAAGGTGTTGAGCCTGTAAAAGGACAACTTGTAATTCTTCCTGGTACGGATCGTCCAGAAAACTTCCATGGCGTTTCTCAAGCAACCGGAACAGTCAACACAGCACCTGCAACGGACGTGAATTGTCGTTTTATCTTTAGAAACAGCGCCCCTTTCCCAGTTATGACTGCAAGTGAAATGGCATTCTTACGTGCCGAGGCTGCATTCTTAAAAGGAGATAAAGCAACAGCCTTAACTGCGTATAAAGATGGTATTGCTAAGCACTTTGATTTATTAATGGCGAACTATAATACCAATGTACCTACTGCTGAATTATTAACAACAGCAACAAGAGATGCTTTCTTAGCAAATACAAAAGTGGTACCTGCAAGTGCAAATAGCTTAACATTACCAATGATCATGTTACAAAAATACATTGCCCTATGGGGACATGGTACTATGGAAACATGGGTTGATATGCGCAGATACCATTATACAGACAAGGATGCAACTGGTGTACAAGTTTATACGGGCTTTACACTTCCTGCAGCAGCAGATATCTTCCAAGACAATGGTGGAAAAATGGCTTACAGAATGCGTCCAAGATTTAACTCTGAGTATGTTTGGAACATCAACGAGTTAAACAGAATTGGTGCAACTACAATAGACTACCACACTAAAGAAATGTGGTTCTCTACAAAGTAGCCAACTAATTAGATTAGTAAGATTTGAATACAAGGCCTCCCAGCAATGGGAGGCCTTTTTGTATATGCTCTTTTTTAATTAGAAACCTTAACTTTAGGGAGCATGTTTTAAATCCTGTCAATTCTATTAAAACTAATATGAAATACCTTAAGTCAATTCTTCATCCTGCATTTGTAATCGTTTCTATTTGCTACTCCTTCCTGTTAGTTCCAGCTATGGCACAAGAACTGCAGTGGAAGAACGTTTCAAATGATTTTGATTTAAAAACCAATGCCATTCAGGTATTTGCATCCACATCCAACACTTTAAATGACAGTGCTTTTAAAGCCTATTACATTCGCATTAACACCAAGGATCCCAATCTCCAAATGGGGGTGGATACGACTTTATATAGACGCTTAACCCCATCCGCATTTTATGAGCGATTGGCTCAACCAAAGGTGGTGATGAATGCCTCTTTTTTTGAATTTAAAAACAATACCAATTTAAATGTATTAGTGCATCGCGGAAATATATTGGCATTGAATAAGCAAGATATAGAAGGCAAGGGAAAAGATACTTTAAGCTATACGCATGTATTGTCATCGGCATTCGGCATGCAAAAAAATGGTAAGATGGATATTGCTTATACCTATACCGATTCTAACAGCAATTTTGTTTTATACCAACAAAATCCAATGGTGCCCATAAAGGATAAAAATGCAACCTTATCATTAAAAGAAGATGCGCTAGCCAATTTAAAAAAATGGAAATTAAATTGGGCTGTTGGTGGTGGTCCAGTTTTAGTGAAAGATGGTGCTCTATTTATTTCAAATAATGAAGAAAAAAAATTTGCAGGCAAAGCCATTGCAGATCATCATCCGCGCACTGCGATGGGCTATACAAAAGATGGATATATTATTTTATTAGCTGTTCAAGGCCGTATGAAAAATATTGCAGTGGGAACAACCCTCACAGAGACAGCAAAAATATTTCTTGATCTTGGCGCTGTAGAAGCCATTAATTTAGATGGCGGTGGTAGCAGTTGTTTATTGATCAATGGAAAAGAAACCATCAAACCTTCCGATCCTACAGGACAAAGACCAGTGCCCGCTGTATTTTTTGTGAAATAACAATGCGACACAGAGAATATTTTCTAAGGCTAGGATGCTTTACAGCATTGATTATTAGTCTATGTTCTTAATTTAAATATATTTTTTTTATCTATGATTAGTTTGAAGACTGCTTATTCTTTAAGAAAGCAGATTTATGATAGTGGATACCATTTTCTCTTTGTCTTCTTTTTAATTATTCCATTATTTGGATATTTCATGATTTTTATGCTTCGGTTGGTTTATCAATTAGAATCTCCCCCCCGAAGCCCCTTTTACTTATTGAAATATTCTATAT
>Ga0209651_1000654_pt1 | contig 12154 bp, 9 predicted proteins | sample LauGreFBDMM110SN_2_FD_188216 | JGI IMG/M metagenome (GOLD analysis project Ga0209651, IMG submission 188216) | Freshwater lake microbial communities from Lake Michigan, USA - Fa13.BD.MM110.SN (SPAdes) (version 2) | ecosystem: Environmental > Aquatic > Freshwater > Lake | place: Lake Michigan, USA... | reverse complement strand
CTGGGTGGAGGCGCTGTCGATCAGGCCGCGAAGGGCCTGGCTGACGGGGTCGTCTTCCTGGGTGATGCCGTAGGCGCTGAATGCGGGCTGGGGGCTGGCCACATCGGCGCTCTCGCCGGCTTTGCTCTGGATGATGCGCGCCGGAATACCGACCGCCGTAGCACCCGCAGGAACAGGCTTGATCACCACCGCGTTGCTGCCGATCTTGGCACCATCGCCCACCTCAAAGCCGCCCAGAATTTTGGCCCCGGCGCTGACCACTACGTCTTTGCCCAATGTCGGGTGGCGCTTGGCCCCTTTGTAGAGCGAAGTGCCGCCTAAGGTGACGCCCTGATAAATCGTGCAGCCATCGCCAATTTCGGCGGTCTCGCCCACCACGGTGCCCATGGCGTGATCGAAAAACACGCGCTCGCCAATGGTAGCGCCGGGGTGGATTTCAATGCCAGTTAAAAAACGGGCAATGTGCGAGGTGAAGCGCCCCAGCCATTTGAAGCCATGGATCCAGAACCAATGGGCCGGGCGGTGCAAAACAACTGCGTGCAGGCCGGGGTAGCAGGTGATGACCTCCCAGGTGCTGCGGGCGGCGGGGTCGCGGTCCAGAATGCACTGGATGTCAGAGCGGATGCGGGACAACATGCGGCTGAGTCTATCCCTTGATGTCGCCGGGCGCGTCCGCCGGGGCTGTTGCAGCCCGCAGGCGGGCGCTTTGCTGTAGCACCGCCTTGGCGATACCGCGCACGATATGCACTTCCTCCTGGGTGACGGCGGCGCGGTTGAACAAGGCGTTCAGGCGCGGCATGAGCTTTTTGGGTGCCGCGGGGTCCAGGTATTCCAGGGCGACCAGGCTTTCCTCCAGGTGCGCCAGCATGCCCGCGACCTGGGCTGCATCAGCTGCATTGCCCGTAGCTAGCGCCGGGTTCTGCGCCACATCAAAACCACCCAATGTCAGCCGCCATTCATAGGCAATCACCTGGAGCGCCGCGCCGATGTTGAGCGAGCCGAATTGCGGGTTGCTGGGAATGCTCAGCGCTACGTGGCAGCGGTACACATCCTCGTTGCGCATACCAAAGCGCTCTGAGCCGAACAAAAACGCGGTGTGCGGCAGCGCGCTTGCCGCTTGACCTGGGGCTTCGGTCAGCAGCTGCTCGAAGTGCGCGCGCGGGCTGCGGGTGGGTGGACCGAAATCACGCGGCGTCATGGCCGTGGCGCAGAGGTGGGTCACGCCGTCCAACGCCTCGTCCAGGGTGTCCACGATGCGGCATTTTTCCAGCACATCGAGCGCACCGCTGGCCCGCTGAATGGTTTCTTCACGGCGCAGCACATTGGGCCAACGCGGGGCCACCAGCACCAGATCATCAAAGCCCATGGTCTTCATGGCACGCGCGGCGGCACCCACGTTGCCGGCGTGGCTGGTGTCGATCAGGATGAATCGGGTCTGCACAGTACGAGGTGGGGGCGGGGAATAGAATCGCCGGCCATTGTCGCCGCCCCGTGCGGCTTGTTCCCGCGTCCGGCATAGCCCGGGTGCGCCACTGCGTTCTTCATCACCATCTATGTCACCCAATCTGCACCCCATGGTCAACGTGGCCGTCAAAGCGGCCCGCCTGGCCGGCAACATCATCAACCGCGCGGCGCTGGACGTGGAGGCGGTGCGGATCTCGCAAAAGCAAGTGAATGACTTTGTCACCGAGGTCGACCACGCCGCTGAGCAGGTGATCATCGAAACCCTGCTGGCCGCCTACCCCGGCCACGGCATCCTGGCCGAGGAGTCCGGCGGCGAACACGGCGCCCAAGACTCCGAATACGTCTGGATCATCGACCCGCTGGACGGCACCACCAACTTCATCCACGGCTTTCCCAGCTACTGCGTCAGCATCGGGCTGTCGGTGCGCGGCAAGATCGAGCAGGCCGTTGTGTATGACCCTACGCGCAACGACTTATTCACCGCAACCAAAGGCCGTGGTGCATTTTTGAACGACCGGCGTATCCGCGTCTCCAAGCGCACCGACCTCACCGGTACTTTGCTGGCCACGGGCTTCCCTTTTCGCAAGGGTGACAACTTTCCGCGCTTCCTGGCCATGCTGGCCGACATCATGCCCCGCACCGCAGGCCTGCGCCGCCCGGGTGCGGCCGCGCTGGATCTGGCCTATGTGGCTGCCGGACGCACCGACGGCTTTTTTGAATCTGGCCTCAAACCCTGGGACATTGCAGCCGGTTCACTGTTGGTGACCGAGGCTGGTGGGCTGATCGGCAACTTCACGGGCGAGGCAGACTACATGGACCACGGCGAGTGCATTGCCGCACCGCCGCGCATTTACGGCCAACTGGTCTCCATACTGGCCCGCTACAGCCAGTTTGCGCCGGCCCATGACAAAGCCCAGGCCAGCGAGCGCATCCGCGAGGTGCAGGAACAAGTTCTGGCTGAACACGCGAGCCCAAGCGCAGCGCCCGCAGACCCGGTCTGATGCACCCAGCGCTGCGCGGGCGGCCTGTGGGTTACAGTTTACCGTCGCACATGGTGTGAACCAACCCTTGTATCTTCTACTGGAGCCTTTTATGCAAAACGTTTTTCGCAATCCCCGTTCCATTGCCGGTGCTGCCGCCTTGGCTGCTTTGGCGCTCGGTGCATCCGCTGGCGCGCAAGCCGCAGAGCCCGCCTCCTGCCAGGCGGTGCGTTTTGCCGATGTGGGCTGGACCGACATCACCGCCACCACGGCCGTGGTCTCCGAAATTCTCAAAGGCATTGGCTACAAGCCCAGCGCACAGGTGCTGTCGGTTCCGGTGACCTACCGCAGCATGAAAGACAAAAAAATTGACGTCTTTTTGGGCAACTGGATGCCCTCCATGGAAGGCGACATCAAGCCCTATACCGCTGACGGTTCGGTGGAGACCATCGGTGCCAACTTAGAAGGCGCGAAATACACCCTGGCCGTGCCGGATTACGTGGCTGAGGCCGGTGTCAAAACCTTTGCCGACATCGCCAAAAACGCCGACAAATTCAAGAAAAAAATCTACGGCATCGAGCCCGGCAACGACGGCAACCGCTTGATCCTGGACATGATCAAGAAAAAAGCCTTTGACCTGGGTGGCTTCAAGCTGGTCGAGTCCAGCGAAGCCGGCATGGTCTCGCAGGTGATGCGCGCAGTGCCCAAGCAAGAGTGGGTGGTTTTCCTGGGCTGGGCACCGCACCCGATGAACAGCAAAATCAAAATGGTGTACCTGAGCGGCGGTGACGACTTCTTCGGCCCCAACTACGGCGGCGCAACCGTTTACACCAACACCCGCAAAGGCTATTCCGCCGAATGCCCCAACGTCGGCACGCTGCTGAAGAACACCAAGTTCAGCCTGGAAGCCGAAAACGAAATCATGTCCTCCATCCTGGACAAGAAAATGAAGCCTGCTGCTGCCGCGCAAACCTGGCTTAAGGCCAACGCTTCCACCTGGGGTAACTGGCTGGCTGGCGTCAAAACCTTTGATGGCAAAGATGTCACCCCGGCGATGATCGTCAAGTAAAAAATGCTGGGAGGCTTGGACGCCGCGCTGGAGTGGCTCACGGGGAACAAAATTCCCCTCGGTGAGTCCATCTCAGGCGTGGTGGACCAAATCACCCAGGGCGCGCCTTGGCTATTTGACCTGATCTCCAGCGTGCTGGGCGCGCTGGTGCTGGGCTTCACCGGCGCGTTGCAGTGGGTGCATCCGCTGCTCATGGTCGGCCTGGTCTGCGCGCTGGCCTGGTACCTGCAACGCTCGGCGCGGCTCACGATTTTTGTGGGCACGGCGCTGCTGCTGATCATCAATATGGGCTACTGGGGCGAAACCATGGAGACCTTGTCCATGGTGGTCTTCGCCACACTCACCTGCGTGCTCATTGGCGTGCCCATCGGGATTGCTGCGGCGCACAGGCCCTGGCTGGAAGCCGCGCTGCGGCCGCTGCTGGATTTGATGCAAACCATTCCGACATTCGTCTACCTGATTCCCACACTCATCCTGTTCGGTCTGGGTGTAGTGCCAGGACTGATTTCCACCGTCATCTTCGCCCTGCCCGCCCCCATTCGGCTGACCACGCTGGGCATTGCCTCGGTGCCGCGTCCGCTGCTGGAAGCCGGTGAAGCATTCGGCGCGACCCGCTCGCAACTGCTCTGGAAAGTCGAAATTCCGCACGCGCTCCCCAGCATCATGGCCGGGGTCACGCAGTGCATCATGCTCAGCCTCTCGATGGTGGTGATCGCCGCCCTGGTGGGCGCAGACGGCCTGGGCAAGCCGGTGGTGCGCGCGCTCAATTCGGTGAATATTGCCGACGGCTTTGAAGCCGGTCTGGCCATTGTCATCGTGGCCATCGTGCTCGACCGGCTCTGCAAGTCCAAACCGCATGCCTGATCTGCGTTCCAGCGCGCCACCCATGGCCGAGTTCCGGCATGTGGATGTGGTCTTCGGCAAAGACCCGGCGGCAGCACTGGCCCTGCTGGATGCCGGTAAAAACCGCCAGGAAATTCTGGACGCCACCGGCGCGATACTGGGCGCGGCCGACTGCAGTCTGGCCGTGGCCGAGGGCGAAATTTCGGTGTTGATGGGCTTGTCGGGCTCGGGCAAATCCACGCTGCTGCGTTGCCTCAACGGCCTGAATAAGGCCAACCGGGGTTCGGTGCTGGTGCGCGAGCGCAGCGGCGAGACTGTGGACCTGACCTGCTGCGACACCACCACCCTGCGCCGCTTGCGCACCTCCCGCGTGGCCATGGTGTTCCAACAATTTGCGCTGCTGCCCTGGCGCACCGTGAGCGAAAACGTGGGCCTGGGGTTGGAGCTCAGCGGCATGCCCGCCGCTCAGCGCGCCAAGATCGTCGCTGAGAAGCTGGAACTGGTGGGCTTGCAGGCCTGGGGCCACAAATACGCGCACCAGCTCTCGGGCGGCATGCAGCAGCGTGTCGGCCTGGCCCGCGCTTTTGCCACCGACGCCGATATTTTGCTGATGGATGAACCCTTCTCCGCGCTGGACCCACTGATCCGTGAGCATCTGCAGCGCGAACTGCTGCAACTGCAAAAGCAATTGAAAAAGACCATCGTTTTTGTGAGCCACGACCTGGACGAAGCGATCAAGCTGGGCAACCACATCACCATCATGGACGGCGGGCGCATCGTGCAATCCGGCGAGCCGGAGCAGGTGGTACTGAACCCGGCTAACGCCTATGTGCGCGACTTTGTGGCGCACATGAACCCCATCAAAGTGCTGCGTGCGCGTTCGCTGATGACGCCGCTGGCGGCGCTCGAAGCGCAGGGTGAGCGCATCCAGCTCGACTGGACCGGCCACCACTTACTCAGCCTGGATGCTGGCGGCGCACCCGCGCAGATCGACATCGAAGGCAGCCCCGGCCACTTGCTGCCCTATACCGACACGCTGGACGTGGTGGCCGCCGGGCTGGATGGCCGCAGCGTCGTGATCGTCAGCCCTGAAACGCTGCTGGAAAAAATCATCCACATCCGCCACGCCACCGGACGGCCCCTGCTGCTCTGCGAAGACGGGCGCTTCATCGGCGTCGTGGGCGATCAGGAAATTTACGGCGGCATGCTGCGCTCCACGCTGTCCCCCTAGGGGTTTATGCGGACTTGACACCTCTGCCAGCGTCCCGCACGCTGGATGCCCCTGCGGCCTTGGTCGGCTGCACGGATTTCAGCCGGCCCACTTCGAGGCTGGCGCAACCCAGAGGAGTTTTTTGCATGACCCAGACCACCCCTTCCCAACGCGCCAGCGCTTGGCTGGCCAGCTTTGGCGCAGCGCTTGGCCGGCACGATGCCGACGCCACCGCCGCATTGTTTGACGAGGATTGCTATTGGCGCGACCTCGTCTCTTTCACCTGGAACGTCTGCACGCAAGAAGGGCGCGGAGCCATCGCGGCCATGGTCAAGTCCCGCGCCGCCGATGTGGCAGCCAGCCACTTTGCGCTCGAAGGCGAAGCCAGCGAGGCCGGTGGCGTGGTGGACGCCTGGTTCACCTTTGAGACCGGCGTCGCGCGCGGGCGCGGCCACTTGCGCCTCAAAGCTACCAACCACGGCGATAAGGCCTGGACGCTACTGACCACCATGGTCGAACTCAAAGGTCACGAAGAAAAAACCGGAACCCACCGCGTCAAAGGTGCGGAACACGGCGCGCACAAGGGCCGCAAGAGCTGGCAAGAGCTGCGCGAGCAAGAAGCCGCCAACCTGGGCTACACCGAGCAACCCTATGTCGTGATCGTCGGCGGCGGTCAGGGCGGCATCGTGCTGGCCGCGCGGCTGCGCCGCCTGGGCGTGCCGACCATCATCGTGGAGAAAAACGCCCGCCCCGGCGACTCCTGGCGTAACCGCTACAAAAGCCTGTGCCTGCACGACCCGGTCTGGTACGACCACCTGCCCTACCTGCCCTTCCCCAATGACTGGCCGGTGTTCGCGCCCAAAGACAAAATCGGCGACTGGCTGGAGAGCTACACCAAGATCATGGAACTCAATTACTGGGGCTCCACCGTGGCGAAAAAAGCGCATTTCGACGAGGCCAAGGGCGAATGGGAAGTGCAGGTCGAGCGCGATGGCAAACCGGTCACCCTGCGGCCCAAGCAGCTGGTGTTTGCGCTGGGTGTATCCGGCTACGCCAATGTTCCCAAGATCACCGGCGCAGACACTTTCCAAGGTGAACAACACCACTCCAGCCGCCACCCCGGGCCGGAGAAGTACAAGGGCAAAAAAGTCGTGGTGCTGGGCTCGAATAACTCGTCGCATGACATTTGCGCCGCGCTGGTGGAACACGATGTGGACGTCACCATGGTGCAGCGCAGCTCCACACACATCGCGCCCTCAGATTCGCTGATGGACCTAGCGCTGGGCGGCTTGTACAGCGAGCAGGCGGTGCAAAACGGCATCGACCACCACAAGGCCGATCTGGTGTTTGCCAGCGTGCCCTACAAAATCATGCACGGCTTCCATATCCCGGTCTACGAGGAGATGAAAAAGCGCGACGCCGACCTGTACGGCCGCCTGGAAAAAGCCGGTTTCATGCTGGACTTCGGCGATGACGAATCAGGCCTGTTCATGAAATACCTGCGCCGTGGCTCGGGCTATTACATCGATGTGGGCGCGTCCGAGTTGGTGGCCAACGGCAGCATCAAGCTCAAGAGCCGCACCAACATCGAGCGCATCAACCCCACGTCTGTGACGCTATCTGACGGTACCGAGCTACCCGCCGACGTGCTGGTTTACGCCACCGGCTACGGCTCCATGAACCAGTTCCTGGCTGACATCGTCTCGCCCGAAGTCGCCGACCGCGTGGGCAAGGTCTGGGGCCTGGGCTCGTCCACCACCAAAGACCCCGGCCCCTGGGAAGGCGAGCTGCGCAATATGTGGAAACCCACGAACCAGCCCCAGCTCTGGATCCACGGCGGCAACCTGCACCAAAGCCGCCATTACTCGCAGTTTCTGTCGCTGCAACTCAAGGCGCGTTTTGAAGGTATCCCCACGCCGGTCTACGCCCAGCCGGCGGTGCACCACCTTCGCTGATCCCAGGCCCGCGCCGGGCCGGAGGGTCTGGCACGCGCAGGTGGCTTGCTAGACTAGCCCGGATGTCTGCCGCCGCCCCGACCCATCCGCCACACACCCCCATGATGGCCCAGTACCTGGGCATCAAGGCACAGCATCCGGACACGCTGTTGTTCTACCGCATGGGCGATTTTTACGAGCTGTTTTTTGAGGACGCGCACAAGGCGGCGGGCATTCTGGACATCACGCTGACGCACCGAGGCCAAAGCGCGGGACAGCCGATTCCGATGGCGGGCGTGCCCTTTCATGCCATGGAAGGCTATCTGGCCAAACTGATACGCCACGGCGAGTCGGTGGCGATTTGTGAGCAGGTGGGCGAAGTCGGCGGCAAAGGGCCGGTGGAGCGCAAGGTGCTGCGCGTGGTCACGCCCGGCACGCTCACCGACGCGGAGTTGCTGAGCGACAAATCTGAATCGCTGCTGCTCGCAGTCCACCAAGGCGTGCGCAACCGCTGCGGCTTGGCCTGGATGAGCGTGACCCAAGGCGTGGTTTTTTTGGCCGAATGCACGACCGAGGAGCTGGTCGCTTGGGTGGCGCGCGTGGGCCCGAGCGAGCTGGTCTACAGCAGCGGCGTGGCGAATAGTTTTGAGGAGCGGCTGCGGCGCATACGCCAGGGTAGCGGCGTGTCGCTGGCGGCGCGGCCGGAATGGCAGTTTGAGGCTGCCTTAGGGCAGCGCAAGCTCATGGACGCTTTACAAGTCGCCACGCTGGACAGTTGGGGCGCGCAGGGGCTGGAGCTGGCGCACGCCGCCAGCGCCGGTTTGCTGGCCTATGCCGAACACACCCAAGGCCGGGCGCTGGCCCACATTGCCGCGCTGGAGGTGCAGCGCGATGCCGAGCTGGTGGACCTGCCGCCCAGCACCCGGCGCAATCTGGAGCTGGTGCAGACGCTGCGCGGCGAGGACGCGCCCACGCTGTTCTCCTTGCTCGATACCTGCATGAGCGCCATGGGCAGCCGCCAGCTCAAAAGCTGGCTGCTCACACCCCGGCGCGAACGCAGCCAGGCCCGCGCGCGCTTGGAGGCGATTGGTTTGCTGCGCGGCGAAAGTGCTGTACGTGACCCGGATGCTACGCAGCCGCCCGACTGGCAAAGCCTGCGTGCGCGCATCAAAGGCAGCGCCGATGTGGAGCGCATCAGCGCCCGTCTGAGCCTGCGCCAGGTGCGTCCGCGTGAGTTGGTCGGTCTGGTGCAAACGCTGGAGCGCGCCGCGCTTTTGGGCGAGAGCCTGGCAGGCGCGCCCGGTTTGCTGGGCCGCATAGCGACGGACTTGCACGCCCCCCCGGCCTGCGCAGCGCTGCTGCGCGCTGCCATCGCCGCAGAACCGGCAGCCCTGGTGCGCGACGGCGGCGTGATCGCTGATGGATTTGACGCGGATCTGGACGAACTGCGGGCGATTCAGACCAACTGCGACGCGTTTTTGCTGGACCTGGAAACGCGGGAACGCAAGCGCACCGGCATCGCGAACTTGCGGGTGCAGTTCAACAAGGTCCACGGCTTTTATATCGAGGTCACACAAGGCCAGACCGCCAAAGTGCCCGAGGATTACCGCCGCCGCCAGACCCTGAAAAACGCCGAGCGCTTCATCACGCCCGAGCTCAAAGCCTTTGAAGACAAAGCCTTGAGCGCGCAGGAGCGCGCTTTGGCGCGGGAGAAGTGGCTGTTTGAACAACTATTGGACGCGCTCCAGGCTTATGTGCCCGCGCTGGGGCGGTTGGCCCGTGCGCTGGCCGGGCTGGACGCCTTGTGCGCGCTGGCCGAGCGCTCGGTCACGCTGGATTGGTGCTGCCCGCAGCTGGTGGAGCAGCCCTGCATCGCGATCAGCGCCGGTCGGCATCCGGTGGTGCAAGAGCGGCTGAACGCGCACAGCAGCGGCAGCTTCATCGCCAACGACACCACGCTCGGGCCGCGCCAGCGCATGCAAATCATCACCGGCCCGAACATGGGCGGCAAGTCCACCTATATGCGGCAGGTGGCGCTGATCACGCTGTTGGCCTGCGTGGGCTCGTATGTGCCGGCCAGCGCCTGCCGCATCGGGCCGATTGATGCAATCCACACCCGCATCGGCGCGGCCGATGACCTCGCCAACGCGCAGTCGACTTTTATGCTGGAGATGGTCGAGGCCGCGCAGATTTTGCACAGTGCCAAGCCGCAGTCGTTGGTGCTCATGGACGAGATCGGGCGCGGCACCTCCACCTTTGACGGGCTGGCGCTGGCCAGCGCCATTGCCACCCAACTGCATGACAAAACCCAGGCGTTCACGCTGTTTGCCACGCATTACTTTGAGCTCACCGAATTCCCCGCTACCCACCACGCGGCGCACAACGTGCATGTGAGCGCGGCAGAGTCCGGGCGCGATATTGTGTTTTTGCATGCGGTACAACCCGGCCCGGCCAGCCGCAGCTACGGGGTGCAGGTGGCGCGTCTGGCGGGCATTCCGGCAGCGGTTTTGAAGCAGGCCCGCCACACTTTGCAGGCGCTGGAGGACAGCGCAGCCGCGTCGCAGGCCCAGGTGGATTTGTTTGCGGCAGCACCGGAAATACTGGCACAGGGCCCCAGCGCGGTGGAGGCGGCGCTGGCAGCTATCAACCCCGACGCGCTCAGCCCGCGAGAGGCCATGGATGCGCTCTACCAGCTCAAGGCCTTGCTGAAGGCCTGAGACGCAGCCAGATACTCAGTTACCCACCCACTCGGCGATCAGGCGCAGCCGCTGCAGCGGGTCCATCTCGGCCAGCAGGCGCAGTTTCTGGTCGGTGGAAAAAGGCAGCATTTCGGCCCAGCGGTTGGCCACCCATCCGCAATTTTCGAGTTCGTAGGGCCGGTACAGCGCCAGGTTGGGGGCCATGCCCGTGCCCTGGTGCTCCGCAATCAGGCCGCCTAGGCGGTCCGCCAGATGCTGCAATTCAGGGGGGATGCGAACTTCCGGGTCGGGGTCCAGGTAATCCACCTGCGCCATCCACACGCCCAGCGGACCGCGTTCGACCGCACCCACCTGGAAACGCAAACCGCCCTGGCAGTCAATGCGAAACAAGGCCGGCTGCAAGGTTTCGAGACGCCTGACAAATGCCATACAACCCCAAGGATGCAGACGCGGCGTCTGGCCAGGCACTTGTACTTCCTGACCCTCGACCAGCCAGGCAATTCCAAAAGGGGTGTTGTCGCGGTGACTGCGCTTGATGAGATCGAGGTAACGGACTTCGAAAATATGCAGAGCCAATGGCCCGTCCGGAAATACGCCCTGCTGCAGGGGAAACAGCGGAATAGGATTTTTATCGGGCACGAATATGAAATATTTTTGTACTAAATTGCTAAATCTATTTTATTTCCAAACGGTTGTAATATCTTTAAGTTATCCGACTTTAATCTGAATTATGCACTTATTGTTGCCAGCCAATGCGCATAAAAAGTCATTTAAAGGGGCCCTGTACTCACTCCACCCAGATCACCCAGCCCCACCAATCAGTAGCCAATACCAGTAAGCCGAACACGATACGGTAGTAGGCAAATCCCGTAAAGCTGTGGGTGGAAATGAACCGCAGTAACCAGCGCACACACAACCAGGCGCTGCCAAACGAAAACAAGAGCCCCACTGCAAACAAGGGCACGTCGGCCAGACTAAGCAGCGCCCGTTCTTTGTACAGGCTATAGGCGCCGGCTCCGATCAGCGTGGGGATTGCCAGAAAAAAGGAAAAATCCGTGGCCGCTTTGCGCGACAGCCCCAGCAACATACCGCCGATGATGGTCGCGCCGCTGCGGCTGGTGCCGGGCACCATGGCCAGGCATTGGGCCAGCCCGACTTTGAGTGCGTCCAGCGGCGTCATGTCGTCCACGGTGGCAACCGCTTGCGGGTAGGCCGAGGGATCGGCATCGCGCCGGGACTGTCGCCGCTCGGCCCACAAAATCACCAATCCGCCGGCAATAAATGTGCTGGCCACGACCACCGGGGTGAACAAATGGGCCTGGATCGCTTTACCGAACAGCAAGCCCAAAACCACCGCCGGTAGAAAACCAATGAACACATTGAGGGCAAAGCGCTGCGCATCCAGGTCTGCGGGCAACGCAAGGACGGTGGCGCGGATTTTTTCCCAATAAACCAGAATCACCGCAAAGATGGCACCGGTCTGGATCGCAATCTCAAACACCTTGCCTTTGTCATTGGCAAAGCCCAGCAATGAGCCCGCCAGAATCAAATGTCCGGTGGATGAGATGGGCAAAAACTCGGTAACCCCTTCGACCACACCCATGATGGCCCCGTTGATCAGCATCGACACATCATCCACACGCAATCCTTTGAAGTATGGGCCGATTATTCATGCCGCAGCGCTGCGATCGGCAGCATCTGCGATGCCCGGCGCGCTGGGTAGTAGCCAAAAAAGATACCCACCAGCCCGGAGAAGCCCACCGCCAGCAGCACCGCGCCCGGACTCAGGCTGACCTGCCAACCGGCCAGCGTGCCAATCAACCAGGTCGCCGCCGCGCCCAGCACCACGCCGAGCGCGCCGCCAACCAGGCTCAGGGTGATGGCCTCGATCAGGAACTGCGCCAGGATGTCGCGCCCGCGCGCACCCACCGCCATGCGCAGGCCGATCTCGCGGG
>Ga0209651_1000653_pt1 | contig 12155 bp, 10 predicted proteins | sample LauGreFBDMM110SN_2_FD_188216 | JGI IMG/M metagenome (GOLD analysis project Ga0209651, IMG submission 188216) | Freshwater lake microbial communities from Lake Michigan, USA - Fa13.BD.MM110.SN (SPAdes) (version 2) | ecosystem: Environmental > Aquatic > Freshwater > Lake | place: Lake Michigan... | reverse complement strand
ATTTTGTATTATAAAAATTAATAATTTTTTCTCCCATATCAAATATCATATTATGTTTATTATCTTTTACATAATCCGTATAACCAGCGAATATATACCGTCCATTCCTTTTAGTATATGTAAATGCGTAAATATACTCATCATAAAAAACCATATAATATTCATTCGCCATTCTAAGAAATTTTGATAAAAACTTCTTGCCTGTATTCAATACTGTTATCGCCGGATTAAAATTACCAGGTTTACCTAGAAGACTATTATGTAAATCATCACCCTCTATATAATCCACCATACAAGACACAATAAATAAGTTTATTCGTCTATTTCGTTGGATTGCTATCGGAAGCAAAGATTCTATCAAATTCATCTTCGTATTTTTACTAAAAAATGTTGTACCAGGATACAGTTTAAATAACTCTTTTTTCGCCAAATACGGTGTGGAGGTATCTAGCTTATGATTTACAGGTAAAAATATACCCATTGTGGTTTTATTTTTCAAAGACTTGTATGAAATTTTTTTATTTTCGGGTATCATCATATCTTCTACATCCCCCTCAAGAAATCTATCATGTGTTATATCGACTAAGTTAAGCGTCTCGCTAGTATCGCATGAACTTATGTTATCATGCATGATATATGGACACAATATCTTGAACGCCATATCACGTGTTTTTTCACCATCATCTGTATTATCAAACATTACATTGTAAAATGAACTCTGCATAATATAATTTAGTTTTACCATAAAACTTCTGTATTTCATAGCTAATGCTTGTCCCATTTTTCCAAATTCTATAATTCTTAAGTACTTATTTGCGAGAAACTTCATTTTCGGTGTTAACTCGTTTACGACTGCACCATGCGCATAAACAAGCGCAGTATCTTCGCCTTTTAGTTTTGGATGTTTTTCGGATAAACTCACCAGCGCATTTTCTTCATCACCTGTCATCCGTTGAGTTCGAAACATTGGGTGAGTTCTATACCCCTTAACCATATAACTATTCGGATCCGGTGCATCTGCCAAAGGTGATTCTACGTCTACATCATAAATATCAGTCGCCATTTGGTTGAAAGGATCGGGACCAATGACGTTATATTGATTTGTATATATATATACCAGTTGCATGAATCTTTCTGTATCTTCTCTCGACATGAATAAACGACTCTGCATTACTTCTATACTTGTAATTCTTATATTCAGCATCAACTCGTCTCTTAATCTCCCTTTCACAAGAATATTCGCATATGAACTTAACTTATTTATTCTTAATAACATATCATATATAACATCCGCTAAGTAATCATATGTAAGAGGAAACATATTTATATTCATCTTTATACTATTCTCTTCCGGTGTTAATTTTATACTGTTTTTCGGTAAAAAAGATAATGGTAAAGGACGGTCATATGGATAATGAAAAAGTGTCATATGTAATGTAGGTGCCGTCGCTGCCGGGTTCCCGCGAACACTTATTCGCGAACTATATTGTACGATATCAAACGTGGGTGTATAGGTTGTCACTAAACTGCGACCCTGTGGCGATACTATAATCGGTGGAGCTTGTGGTATATTTTCCTGTAACTTTCGTCTAAATCTTTTTATTTTTTTTTTATCTTCATTTTGTCGTTTTTTTAAATATTCTTCTAAAAAGTAATTGCTACCTTTCTTTGTTCTATTTGCTATATCCCTGTCTATGACTAGAGGTCCACTTTCGCCATCTGAATGATATTTATCACTTAATGTTCTTTTCCACATTTTTAGCACTGCCCTACTTGGACCTCTAGGTGATACCTTAACTTGCCCCCTAGAAGATGAGGCAGATGCTGCCTTCGGAGGCGATGCTGCCTTACTACTTGCACCCTTTGGAGATGAAGCGGATGCTCTACCACTTGCACCCTTTGGAGATGAGGCAGCTGCCTTACTACTTGCACCCTTTGGAGATGAAGCGGATGCGGATTTTTGTTGTACCCCAACACTCGATTTATTACTATCCGATGATTCACCTCCTTTATGTATTTTTAAATAGGTTCTACTCTTTTTACTTTTAACTTTTCTTATTTTTCTTGTTTTCATATATATACTATAGACCCCCTAAATATATAGTATATCTATATAATATTATACATCCATACCCATCCATACCCATCCATACCCATCCATACCCATCCATCCCCATCCATACCCATCCATACCCACATCCGCCACTCCCACTACACCATTATGGTAAGCATCCTCGCGCAACTATTCCCTTGTCCCAAAGCATAATGGTCACAAACCCCGCCGTAAGATGGGCAGGGCGGACGCCGAAGAAGTGATGATGTTTCTTTTTTTCAAATCTAAACCTGGATTTTCAAAAATGGACATTTATTTTTGTCCATTTTTCAAAATCGGGGGTAGAAATGTGAAAAAAACATCGATTTCGTCACTCAGACCATAATGCTCTAAATCGTGTTTTTAAGATGATTTTTTTGTTACCATAATTTTTTATAACTTCCCAACCAATAACGCACCATCCTATGAAATTATGGACATTTTTGGACGCGGTTAACAAAAATGCTGGACAAAAAATGCCATATTTTAAGGACACAAAAATAGCGACCATATATCTAGCATCGGATGAGTCGGGTTTAGGCATTTTCTACTTGGTAAACAAAATTGTTAATAAATTTGTACAAATGTTAACAAAGATGCTTATAATTTTGTCTAGATAATATGCTTTATATATTTTTCAATATTTATATATATGATACCATACCAAAAAACATCACATATATACTCCTGTGTTTTGCACCATTATGGTTTGTTTACTATTAATAATATATATATATTCATATCATAATGGTCGCAAACCCCGCCGTAAGATGGGCAGGGCGGAGCCGAACAAGTGATGATGTTTCTTTTTTTCAAATCTAAAGCTGGATTTTCAAAAATGGACATTTATAAATGTCCTTTTTTCAAAACCGGGGGTAGAAATATAAAAAAAGCATTGCATTCGTCACTCAGACCATAATGCTCTAAATCGTGTTTTTAAGTTTGAAAATTTGTGACGATATTTTTTTCGTGATTTTTATATATTATATGAAAAGGATTTAGGAGTTTTTTTTGTAGTCTATTATATAGAATGGCGGAAGAAATGACTACAGAAAAAAACTCCAAAAAAACTCCAAAATTTGTATGTGAAAAATGTGACTTTAGATGCTGCAAACACAATGAATATATTCGCCATATTGTTACCATCAAGCACAAAAGACTACATGAGACTACAAAAAAAACTCCAAACAATGAACAAAAATATTTTGTCTGCATATGTGGTAAGAAATACAACCATCATTCAAGTCTAGCAAAGCATAAGCGAACGTGTGTCGTTGTCAATACACATGTTGTTGTTTGTGAGGATAAAGAATCTACCATTGGCACTATTGACACCATCACCAACACCATTATTGCAAAAGATGTGAATATAGATTGCGAAACAGATGATGCCACTAATAATGAACCATTAACTATACCGAATTATAGTAACTTTACAAAGGACGAAATTCTACTTAAGCTCATCAAAGATAATGATGAGATGATGAAAATAATCAAAGGACAACAAGAACAGATAAATAGTATAATACCCAAAATAGGTAATGTAACAAACAATAATAACACGACGAATAACTTTAACTTGAACGTTTTTCTAAACGAGCACTGCAAAGACGCTTTGAATATTTCTGACTTTATTGATTCACTTAAGATAACACTCGAGGATTTGCTTTTTTCAAAGACAAACGGGATATCACGCGGGATAACAGATGTCATGATAAAAGGACTCAAAGAGCTCGACATTCACCGACGTCCGATTCACTGTACGGATATAAAGCGCGACATCATGTATATCAAGGATGAAGACAAGTGGTGTAAAGATGAGAATCACGAGATGATGAAAAACACGATTGTGAAAATAGCAGACAAGGAGCGAACCGCCTTGCAACAGTGGGCTATCGACAATCCCGACTGGATGGAAACAGAAAGAAAACAACTGGATTACTTGACAATGGTGCGCTCGATTTGCGAACCTATTGAAAACTATGACAACTACGAACGCAAAATTATAAAAAATCTGGGAAAAGAAGTACTAATTGATAAAAAGAATTAAATATTTCGGTGAAATGGAACAGAATAGTTTAACATCAATGATGTATGAAAATTTCAAATCTCGGAGGGCACTTTTCAAAATTGGACATTTATTTTTGTCCATTTTTGAAAACCGGGGGTAGAAATGTGAAAAAAACATTGCATTCGTCACTCAGACCATAATGCTCACAAACGCATTTTTAGGATGATTTTTTTGTTACCATATTTTTTTACATATTTTTGACAAATGGTTTAAATAATTATGTCTATATACTTTAGGAAACAAATGGAAACAAAAAAGTCGCTCAAAAAGTCGCCATTTTTTTCGTGTAAAGATTGTGACTATAATACATGCAAGAAATGTGATTATGACAAACATCTAACTACTAGAAAACACAATACTATGGTGTCAGTGGAAACCGAGGAAACAAAAAAGTCGCAAAAAGTCGCGCAGCATAATATGTGTTGTAAATGTAAAAAAAAATATAATACGCGCGCGGGGTTATGGAAGCATGATAAAAAATGCAACATTCATAAAAATATTATAGTAAACGACACTGAAATAAATGTCAATTGTGGCAATCTCGACAAAGAAACGAATCAAGTAATTACTAAAGACATGTTTATGGAACTTATCAATGATAATAAAGAAATGATGAAAATAATCAAAGACCAACAAGAGCAGATAAAGTGTATGATTCCTAAAATAGGTAACACGACAAATAATACGACGAATAATAACACGATGAACAACTTTAATCTCAATGTTTTTCTAAACGAACACTGCAAAGATGCGCTGAATATCTCCGACTTTATTGATTCGCTCAAGATAACGATCGAGGATTTACTATTTTCAAAGACAAACGGGATATCACGTGGTATAACGGATATCATGATAAAAGGACTCAAAGAGCTTGATATTCACAAACGCCCTATTCACTGTACGGATATAAAACGCGACATCATGTATATCAAAGATGAAGACAAGTGGTCAAAAGATGAGAACCATGAGATGATGAAAAATACAATTGTAAAAATTGCAGACAAAGAACGAACGGCTTTACAACAATGGGCTATCGATAACCCTGATTGGATGGAAACAGAAAGAAAACAACTGGATTACTTAAAAATGGTACGCTCGATTTGCGAACCTATTGAAAACTACGACAATTACGAGCGTAAAATCATAAAAAATCTTGGGAAAGAAGTACAACTGACCGATATTAAAAAATAGTAAGCATTTACAAGATATACAAGATATACAAGATATACAAGATATACAAGATATACAAGATATAAAACATATAAAACATATTTATGTAAATATATATAAAAGTGTTTTATTAATATTCTATAGTATAATATAATAAGCATAAGACATGGAAACGAAAGAACAGTTGGTCCAACATATTAAGGGATGGTTGGCAAATGACAATGAGATACGCGACATACAAACGCGGCTCAAAGAACTAAAAGAAAAACGTAAGGGATATGCAGACAGTTTAGTAGAAATTATGCGCAAAAATGAAATTGACTGTTTTGACGTAAATGATGGAAAACTTATTTATACAAAAACAAAAGTAAAAGCTCCTTTAAATAAAACTACTTTAGCATCATCGCTTATGAAGTATTTCAAAGATGATGACGAACAGGCGAAAGAATTAGTGCAGTTTTTATTAGAATCACGCGAAGAAAAAGTAAAAGAATCAATACGCCGTAAAGTACAAAAATAATAATATACTAGTATTATAATTGTGTTACACATTATTATAATACCATGCTCCCTTCATCACAACAATTAAGAAAAAACAATACAGGGAATGAAATGCCAGTATCATTGGGTACTATTGAACGGTACTATAAGAAGACAAATACAGCTAGAGATGCAATAGATGCGAGAGATAATTCGAAAATCAAACGTAAAAATAAAAATAAAAATAAAAGAAGTACATACAAAAATGTAGACGATGTAGATGATGTAGACGATGTATACGACGCAGATGATGCAGATGATGAAATGTTGAGAGAACTTACTCCTTCTTATATAGAGTCCGAAATATCTAATAAAGTATTGTCTCGTGGTTTAATACAAGAAGAACAATATGAAAGCAGTGTGAATAACGGCATGTCTGTAAAAAAACACAAAATGACAAATATAAAATACCCCTTCTCGGATAAATCTTCAGAACATTTAACGCAAGATGTAGACAATATAAACGAACGAGATAACACAGACGATGACGAAATAGTAATCGAATTATTAGTATACTATATAAATCATACAGGATATAAACCATTTTTAGAGTTTATGTTATACAAATCTAGCGAGGATGACACATTCTATTTCCCCAATTTTTCACAGAGCACTTCGAATTATGAAACTGTAGAGAATGCCTCCCTCTTACTAGATAACATTCTAGGTGAAGGTCTATGCGCATTTAAAGGAAGAATCATAGAATCGCCCAGCATGAATCGCGTAAAAAGTGCATACATTGACAAACGCATGATATTACTATATGAACTTCGGGAAAAAAATGATACGGTTATGCGGTTACGACATAGCGATAGTATATGGTGGGGCACGGTAAGTGAAGTATTTAACTATCGTAAGATACTGTTCTACAACATAAGCGATACGGTTACGGACTTGTTTTTAGCTTACCCCGCTGCTATAAAGATATATTATAGAGAAACATTACTTGAAACGCCTATGGTTTTTTATAATGGAAGTGATAGTAATACTGCAAAATATAATGCCATTTTTTCTGTTAAAAAGGCGAATAATGAGTCAAGGTATGGTCCATTTTATTATTTTACGGAATTATATAATGCGATGCGTTATGCATGTTATGACGATGATACGGGAGAAAAGCGTAAAAAAGGTGGACTCGTGAAATTTGTTATTTATCCGGGGAGAATGAAGGTATTTACGAAGAGAGATAAACCTGATAAATCAGAAATGGCAAAATATATTTTTAGCACAAAACCGCTGGAAAAAAAGACAGCACAATTTAGAGATAACGACTGTAAATGGAAAGAACATTATAACTCTTCTTATAATGGTGCATATGAAATACCTATTAAAAAGTCAGACAGTATGAGTGATACAAGTAGTATAGATAGCACTGACGACGATGATGCTTCCGATGCCGATAGAAACGACTTTTTTATTGAAAAAATATCGGAAAAAGGAAAACAAAAAGACGTCTATTATTTAGCAATGCGTATATGTATAAGCGAATATAACTTTCAGACGCCTTTATCGTACTACTATATAGATACAAAAGATATACCCGATAAATATGAATATGATTTTAAAAAATATAAAATAATATAATATATACAACTAATAATGAGAATGGGAAGTCTAAAATCATGGGTAATTTTAATTTTAGTTATTTCTTTTTTAAATCCAGCAATATTTTCAATCCTCGACTTTTTAGAGGTCGATAGAAGTTCATACGATTCTTACATCATTTGGGGGAACGCTTTGATTATATTTTGGTTTGTTTTGAATGATAAGAGGTCGTCTGAGCTCCTACATATATGAGATATGATGCAAACTTTATAACATGAGACGTATGAGTGTTGGTGAGAAATGCAGTAATTCGTCGATAAATATAGAAATGAAAAACTGCGTTTATTTAACAAACATCCACAAATCCAAAACATACAAAAACATACAAAAACATACAAAAACATACAAAAACATCAAAAATATTATATTTGCATATTATATAATATTTTATGACAGATATTATCGACTATAATAGCGATTTAGAATATTTACTAAAAATACACGCGGAAGAATGCGAGTCGTTCTCAATCTTACACCGCTATTCATTTGAGAAGTACAGTGAAAGGTCCAACTACATAAACATACCTGTTATTATACTCTCTAGTGCAATCGGATTCGCAACAGGTATTGATATCGGCTACGATAAGATGAATATTATTTTAGGTGTAAGTAGTATTTTTGTAGGTATAATAAAATCAATCGATACGTATTTTCAGTTAGGTAAACGGTCCGAATCTCACCGCATTTGTTCGTTACAGTTTCAACAAATAAACAAGAAAATAATGATAGAGCTTTCATTGAAACGGGACCAGAGAATATCCGCTAAAGATATGCTACAAATTATTAAAACCGATATAAAAAATTTACAGGATATTGCACCGCTTATTGACGAAGAAATCATTGAAATGTTTAAGAAAAACTACGGGGTTATGGACATGTCATTAAATAAAATTACATTTTCTGCACATACGCCGAATTTATGCAACGGTTTGAGTCAGGTAACTATAAATGGTGAAAAATCAAACGACGATGATGAAGAAAGAAGAGGGCGACGAAGGCGGAGAAGCGGTAGTCGAGGGTCTCGTGGTTCGCGTGGGTCTCGTGGGTCTCGTGGTTCGCGTGGTTCATCCCATGACACTGATGACGACGATGACGATGATGACAATAATGGCGGATATAGAAATAGAGGTGGTGGGTATTCCGGCGGCAATAAAGATAATAATAACCACGGAAACGATGGCAATGTTTCTTCGGGAAGTGCATCATCCGGATTTATGAGCTCTGTTTCTAATTTTTTAAGTAAAGGAGTAAATTTAATTAAAGGCAATACACCTCCTCCTCTACCCGCCGACACTGAATCGAACGGTAAAGATAAACATTCTAATGGTAGTAGTAGAAATAGTAGAAACAGTAGTCGAAATCATAATAGAAAACCGAAAAACTCTGTTATTGAGTTGACGAGTGTTGTTGTAGACGGCGGCGCCAGCGCCACTAATAGTATACTACAAGGTAATATCGCGTCTAAACCACCAAGTAGAAATTCAAATTCTAACACTGTGCGCACACCACCATTAGTATCTACAAACAATAATGTTAATGAAACTACAAATAGTCTCCCATTAACAGAGGCACATCTACAACAACTTGTTATGTTACAACAGTTACAACAGTTACAACAGTTACAACAGCAACCGCAACAGCAGCAACAACAACTTCAACAACTTCAACAACAACCGCAACAACCGCAACAACCGCAACAACCGCAACAACAGCCGTCGCGCCCACCATCAAGTACCTCCCATCATTCACTCGTGTCTCATCTATCTCATCGCTCATTTCAACCTGTTAACTTTACTAATGTATTAGATACATCCTCTCTTGTAGCTAGCGCGGAGGTTGTTTTTACCAATACGAGCAACAACAATATTCACCCCTCCGGTGCATCTGCTGCATCCGTTCGTAGTAACAACGGAAGTCAACACGTATCTAGAGCTCCAAGTGTAAATGGTTCAACGCATAACTCCGTTGTCGGTTCTAATACACCGCGTGTTTTAAACAATATCGAGGATAATAACGCGAATCAACTCATAGAAGTACACGAGATACCAAGCGTCGATAGCGCACAAGCACAAAACATCCATAACGAGGATGACGAAGGCTGCATGTAAACCCGTGACGAACCCATATTGTTTTGATTATAATATATATAAAATTGAAATAAAGATAAAATAAGTATATAATAATAAGAACCCCATCCACTACCCCCGATACAAAATCGTTTATTCTTGAAAGAGGAATGGAACGACGCGTGAACAAAAGGATAGAAGATTACATCATCGGATTTAAAAATGACGTGGCGAAAAAACTACAAGAAATTGTCAACTCCCTTCAAGTAACGGATGCATCCACAAAAGACGAACTTATGCGCACCATTGATAATACGAAGTTACACTGTAACTCTATGACGGGTTTTGTGTATAACTACGAAAAGTTGCGACTTGGGAAAGAAGATTTTATGAAACGAAAGCGCGTCAAGAGCGTTGTACCAATCTACGAAAGATGTTGTGCAAAGAGGGCAAATGGCGAACAATGTACACGACGCAAGAAAGACGGCGAGACGTATTGTGGAACACATATCAAAGGAACACCGCATAGTATTGTCGACGAAGTTGAATGTGAAGCACCGACCACAAAAAACGTGAAGGTCGATATATGGGCGCAAGATATCAAGGGGATTATATATTATATCGACAAAGCTGGTAACGTATACGATACGGAAGACATTATGAAAATAGACAAGTACCCGAAACGCATTATTGCAAAATATCATCAAGATGAAGCGGGTAAATATAGCATCCCGTCCATATTTGGTACACCTGTGACATCTTCTTCGTGAGAATCGTATATCTCGTATATCTCCTAAATAAAACTACTCAAATCAAATAGTGTGATGTGCCATAATATATAAAATTTTATATATACTTAAAAATATTTTACAGTATATATAAAATGTACCATTCATATAACAGTAGTAGCGCGGACATTCGTGTAAAAATCGATGATGTATGGCAGCCTGCCGACGAACAACAGAAAGCCGCATATGTCGGCTATAAGTCCAGGCAACATTTTTATAGAGAGACGCCGTATACCTGCGAAAATGGCATAACTATTTTTCGCGATAATTCTATTCATGGTGGTGAAGCCACATATGACGACCCATATATGCCTACTTATTTTAAACTGGAACATTCAGTGCGTGGTACACCCAATGCAAAGTATCCTATTATAGATATGAACGATATACGTGTTTTTTTAGTAGAAGGGGTCGAGGGGAATGGCAGTCGTAACGGCGCGGGGTGGGTAAAGTCGCGTAACTATCAAGCGTGGGCGTACGCTGACTTCGTGTATGATACAAATGCGACTCGAAAATGTTATATGTCGAAATATTCAACATATCTTGCATTTCCTCCTGGATTTGATAGTAGGAATGTTGTCACGATTGATATCGAAGACTTGCCTCCGAATATTATTTTTTCCATGGGGAGGAACGAGAATAATAGCGTGTATTATGAGAAAAATGAATCCGGACCAATTCGGGTTAGAATATGTGATAGCGAATATGCTTGTAATGGATACCTGGGTTTTTATACGAGATTAACTATGGATATAGGTATGGAAATAGTGAGCGGTGCTGATCCTGCTTCCGCTTCCGCCTCCGCCTCCGCAATCGCCATGATATGCGACGGCGGATCTCCTCCACTTGTAATAACTGAAAACGACGACGAACAATGTATTCTCTGTTGTAAATATAAGAAAAATGTAAAATACGAAAATTGTAATCACATGATTACATGCTACGAATGCTTTAAAAATTTAGTAAAAAAAGAATGCCCTATATGTAAGTCGAAAATAGTAAAAATAAAAAACATGGAATGAAACTCACTTCTTTTTCATAAACTTTTCAAAGCATAGTGTAAAACATGACTTCGCAACTTCTTCGGCTATCTTTTCTACCTTATTTACGTCGAATTTCCCTTTTGATGCGTCGATAAGAAAATCGATGGCATCCGTAACAACGCCGCCCTTTATCAAATGAAGAGCTTCCTGTTTATGTTCTGGCGACAACATATCATTTGTCGTTACAACCTCGGTAAGTAGGTTCAATACAAACTCTTTTTTCTTACTACCTGTTTCATTCGTTTTTTCCACGATTACCATCGCCATACGAAGAAGACGCATTATTGTTTCGGGGGATACGGAAAGATTGTTTTCCTTGATACTTTTCAAAAATTCTTCCTTACAGTATGTGAAATCTTTTACAACGATGGTGACCATCTCATTACCCTGCGAATGTTCCACCCGAATATTCACATCTTTGTTATCCGTCGTCGTATCATGAGAAGGCACATTTGTTGCGTTAGATGAGGCAGAACTATTTGGCTCAGGAACTCCGCGAATATCCGCTTCATTCAATTCCGGCAATATCAACTTATCGGTAACATGTACATCCCATTCATGGTTACTACCTTTTGAAATAATTACCGGTGATGATACAGGGGAGGATATGGGCGTTGTATCTACATAAACGGGTGAGTCGCATGTTTCTTTTGTATCGAGTATGTTAGTACTTTCCATTTTAAGTATATGTTATAATATATATTATAAAAATATTTTATATTGATTTAATTAATAATATATAATTACCGGATAATATATAGTTACCAGATACCTATATAT
>Ga0209651_1000650_pt1 | contig 12203 bp, 3 predicted proteins | sample LauGreFBDMM110SN_2_FD_188216 | JGI IMG/M metagenome (GOLD analysis project Ga0209651, IMG submission 188216) | Freshwater lake microbial communities from Lake Michigan, USA - Fa13.BD.MM110.SN (SPAdes) (version 2) | ecosystem: Environmental > Aquatic > Freshwater > Lake | place: Lake Michigan, USA... | reverse complement strand
CATTTAAAGAGTTTATCACATTGTTTATCATTGTTTATCATTGTTTATCATTGTTTATCATTGTTTATCATTGTTGTTTGTTTCGTTTGGTTTTTGTTTGTTTGTCAAATGTGCGGCATCTTCTATTATGAGACGGTCGCGGTCGGCGGTGGCTCCCAAAATCGCATCCCCGTGCACACGTTGAATGTGCTGCAGACCAATTTTGCTAAAATCTCTCACCGTGGTCCCGACAACAGCCGGTTCTGCGTGGACGGCCATCGCTGCGTGGGGTTCCACCGCCTCGCCATCAACGGACTCGCCTCCAGCGGCGACCAGCCGTTTTGTTTGCTGGGCTGCGAGCTCGTTTGCAACGGCGAGATTTACAATCACAAGCAGTTGGCCAGTGCGCACGGATTCACGTGCGTGAGCGGGTCGGATTGCGAAGTGATCATTCATTTGTACCGGATGTTCAACGGCGATATGCAGGCCACGCTGAAGGAGCTGGACGGCGTGTTTTCGCTGGTGCTTGTGGACCGTGCCCGCGACTTGGTGCACGTTGCCCGCGACCCCTTTGGCGTGCGGTCGCTCTACATCGGCAGTTCCAGCGACTACGAGCGCGACATCTCGGTTGCCAGCGAAATGAAGGCGCTGCAGCACTGCAGCCACGTGGAACAGTTTCCCGGCGGCTGCTGCATGACCCTGACCAAAACCACAGCCACAGCCACCCCCGAGCCCAAGTTTGACACGAAGTTACAGTCCTATTACCGCGACCTGTGCCTGGATGAGACGCAGGAGGTGCCGTACGTGTACAACTTCGGCACATTTGCGCCCACGTATTTGGATGATCCGAATCCATCCCCCGAAAGGCTGGAGTTTCACGCATGCACGCTTTTGCGCAACCTGTTTGAATTGGCGGTGTGCAAGCGGCTGATGAGCGATCGCCCCGTGGGCTGCCTCCTGTCCGGCGGGCTGGACAGCTCCATTACCACCGCGCTGGTGGTGAAGCACATGGCAAAAGCGCAAGCGCCGGGCACTGTGGTGGACACGTATGGCATCGGGCTGGAGGGGTCGGTGGATCTGAAGTGGGCGCGCCGGGTGGCGGAGCATCTGGGCACGCGGCACCACGAGGTGTGCCTGACGGAGCAGCAGTTTTTGGAGGCCATTGACGCCACAATTTATCAGATAGAGAGCTACGACACCACCACCGTGCGCGCGTCGGTGGGCAACTACCTGGTCAGCAAGCACATTTACGACAGCACGGACAACGTGGTCATTTTCTGCGGCGACATGAGCGACGAGATTTTCGGGTCGTACCGCGGGTTCACGAAGGCGCCCAGCGACCACGCGTTCGGGGGCGAAAATGTGCGCATGGTGCGCGACGTGCGCTACTTTGACCTGCTGCGTTCGGACAAGAGCATCAGCGGCGCGGGATTGGAGGCGCGGGTCCCCTTTGCGGACAAGACGTTTTTGGAGTTCGTGATGAGCCTGCCGCCGTGGATGAAGCGGTTCGGCGAAGGGGCCGACTATGCCGTGGAAAAGCACCTGCTGCGCCGGGCGTTTGACGGGCTGCTGCCGGACGACGTGCTGTGGCGGCGCAAGGAGGCGTTCAGCGACGGCGTGAGCGGGCACGAGCGCACCTGGGTGCAAATCATTAAGGAATACGCGGACAAGCGCGTGAGCGACGTGGAGTTAACCCTCGCAAACGACATGAATAAATTTAAACACAATGCGCCGTATGACAAGGAGAGCTACTATTACAGGTCCGTGTTTGACCGGCATTTTCCTGGGAAAGGGCGCGCAGAAACCATTCCGTATTTTTGGAGGCACCCGTTCTGCGAGGGGGTGCTTGATCCGTCCGCGCGTCTGCTGAAGGACGTGTATGCAGCGGAGAACCAAGGTTAAACGCCGTAAGCAGATAACCAAAGCTGACCGGAGCAGGATGCGCTAAAATGCCCCACATTTGCATATTTACACATAATATGCAAATCATTATTGTGTAAAAATAAAAATAAAAATAAATGAACCTGAATTTAGACCAGGTGGACCACGTGACGCTGGACCTCATGGTGAACCAGCCGCAGTACGAGCGGTATTTGCGTGCGCATGAAGCCGCATTGAGTGGGAAATACGAAAAAGCCAAGCGCTTCTACAAAAAACGCATTATTGAACTGACGCGTTACTTACTGAAGGGCGAAACTGTGAACGACATTTTCGTGCTTCAGGCGTTTGAGGCGTATGCCAAGGCGTGCATCACGTATTTTAGAACCAAGGACAAGAACGACACGCTGCAGGAGGAGCATGCGGCCGAGTGCGTTGCGGTAGGTTACCTGCCGCCCATTGTGGAAACCGTGGAAGAATCCCTGTCGGACAACAATGATGGGGACAATGATGGGGACAATGATGCACCCATCCTGTCGGATTCAACCAAAAAAAAGCTGGAAATATTGATGTCGTTTGACAAGCACAAGGCGCACACGCCGACGCTGGACACCTACGTGATTAAAACGTCTTCGGCACCCAGTGCTGCCGCCCCCATCATTCCCAAACAAAAGGAAATCAACCTGGATGACCCCAAATTCAAAACCAAGGACATTAAGCCCAAAAAGCCAATCAAACCCAATTCCGATGAATGAATTAAAGTGTTGCAATATTGTAATAGGCCAATAAAATTAAGTCATAATCCCACATACACTTCACTTCGTAGGGGCAATTGGAATAAATAGAATGCCTCATGCCCGGCGAAGTAGAAAATGCCAAAAAAATGCTGCAAAAAGGGGGGCAACCACCGCAAAAAGGGGGGCAACCACCGCAAAAAGGGGCGTTAAACATGGCGCCGCACCCGCAAAAAGGGGGGCAACCCCCGCAAAAAGGGCCTCATTTGAGCGGCTGAAGTGCGGCCCCGTTCAGGATAACTATTTCACGTGCTACGACAACGACACGCTGCACAAATTAAGAGACGGCTGGAATGTGCGCCACCCGGATGCCCGCATTGAAACGAACGACCCGAGAGAAATTTGGAGCGGGCTGAAGCAGCGGTTGAGCCAATCGTGTCGCAATGAGGCGTGCTGGATGAAAAATATCATGGGGGCCGACCCAGCTGCAGTGTCGGCCGACACGTTTGCGCCCGAAGCCCCGAAATCGTGGATTCGGGACCCCGACGAGTGGCTGACCAGCGAAGAGATTGAGAATGTGATGAAGCAGTACGAGGACCGGTTTCCCACGTTTGAATTTTTGGGACCGTCGCCCAGCGACTACAACGCCCCCAAACTGGCGGGGGTGTGCGTGTGGGAGGAGCTCTGCAACTTCAGTCTTAAAAAATACATGGATTCCGGAACAAAAAAAATCGGCGTCATTTTTAACACGGACCCGCACACCGAAGACGGATCTCACTGGGTGTCGCTGTTCATCAACATTGGCGCCAAAAACAATTACATCTTCTTTTTTGACAGCACGGGCTATCGTCCGCAAAAAGAAATACGCGAGTTCATAAAAATGGTGACGCAGCAAGGGCGCGCTCTGGGGGTTCGTTTCAAGTACTATGAAAATCGGAAAGAGCATCAAAAACGCAACACGGAATGCGGCATGTATGCGCTCTTCATGATTGTGAATTTGATTGAAGAAACGCGCACGCCCCAGGAATTCATGCGGGGGGATCGCATTCCCGACAGCCACATGCTGGAATTTCGCAAAGAGTATTTCAATCGGGGTGGAAGCGTGTAAAGTGCATTCAACGAAAAATACATTTAAATAAATCCTGGGTCATTTAATGCATGAGATATAAAATATATCATGCAGTTAACCGTGTGTCTGAACATGATTGTAAAGAACGAGGCGCCCGTCATTCGCCAAACTCTGGCCATGTTGTGTTCCAAAATCCGGTTTGACTACTGGGTCATTTGCGACACGGGTTCCACCGATGCCACCCGAGAGATCATCCAGGAGTTCTTTTCAAAGACCGGAATTGAGGGGGAGCTGCACTGCGACGAGTGGGTCAATTTTGCGCACAACCGCACCCTGGCACTGAATCGGGCATTCGGCAAAACCGACCTGCTGCTCGTGTTTGACGCGGACGACGACATTCGCGGCACCATTGCGATGCCATCCGCAGTCACGCACGACGAGTACCACTTCAAATTCGGTGCACCCAATTTCGGCACAAGCTACACGCGAACCCTGCTCATCAACAATCGCAAGCGATTCCGGTACTACTCGGTCGTGCACGAGTACATCAGCTGCCTGGAGCCGTCCCCCTACGAGCACCTGCGAGTGTGCGTCCTGGATGGCGACTACTTCGTGGTGTCGGGGCGCAGCGGGGCGCGCAACCAGGACCCCGATAAGTATTTGAAGGACGCGCTGCTCTTGGAAAAGGCGCACGCCGAAGCGATCGCCCAGGGCGACGATTTGCACAAGCGATACGCGTTTTACTGCGCCAACAGCTACCGCGACTGCGGCAAACACGAGGACGCCATCCGCTGGTATAAAATCACACTGACGCAGGACAACTGGGCGCAGGAGAAGTACGTGGCGTGCCTCTGCATTTATCAATGCTACGAGGCGCTCGGGCAGAAGGAGCACGGGTTTTTCTATTTGGTGAAGGCGTTTGCGCACGACGCGGAGCGTGTGGAGTGCCTGTATCCGCTGCTCGTGCATTACTGCTGCGAGGGCATGAACGACGTGGCGTACAGCTATTACCGCTTGGTTGAAAACAGGTTTCTTTGTATAAACAATGGCTGCGGCAACAGCGGCAACATCAGCAACATGAGCAAGCTATTCTTGGAGACCGACAAGGCCAACTTCTTTGTGCCGTATTACATGATCATTGTGGCGGATCGGGTGGGGGACCGCGCGTGCGGCATTCGCATGTATGAAATCATTTTCCGGAAGAAGCAGCACACATTCAGCGCATGGCACCTGCGAAACCTCATGTTCAATCTGCGGTTTTTCGTGGGGCATGTGCATCCAGAATCATTGAAGCACGCGTTTGCGGCGCTGGCAAATGATTACGTGCAGTTCATCCGAGAGAATGGGGTGCCGTTGAGCACGTTTAATGAGGTTGTGAAGGATTTTAATTATGAAACACATGGAATTCATTTATTGAACCACCCCTCAAAAACAACACCAACCATTTCCGCGAATTTCTCTCGTTCCATGTGCAAGAGAAGCCGCAACATCCTGTTTTACACGGGGTACAGCGCCGCGCCGTGGAATTGCAGCAGCATGTTGCGCGGCGCGTTGGGCGGCTCCGAACGGGCGGTGGCGCACCTGTCCAATGAACTGTGTCGTCAGGGATACACCGTCTACGTGTCGGGTGGCGTTGAATCCGAAGACAATGACAATGACAATGACAATGATGGGCTCGGCCGCGTGAAATACGTGGGACTGTCCGATTTGCCGGAGCTGCTGCGCACCACGCCGTTTCACACGGTCGTTTGTTCGCGCTACATTTCATTTTTGGAGTTGTACGGGGGTTCCGCGGCGTGGTACCAGTTCTACGTGTGGGCGCACGACACGCACTTGCTGTCGTACGGGTGCGACCTGAGCGACGCGGCGATCCTGGAGAAATGGGCGGACCACATTGACGGCTGCGTGTGCCAGACGCGGTGGCATGCGGACGAGTACGCGCGCCAGTACCCGATGCTGAAATCCAAGATTCGCGTGATAAACAACGGCATTGACCCGGCGCTGTTTCCTGCCGCCAATGTTAAAAAGGTGCGGAACCGGTTCATTTACACGTCGCGCACGGAGCGCGGGTTGTCTAAAATACTGGATCTGTGGCCCGACATCGTGGCGGCGTTGCCGGACGCCACGCTCGCCATCTCCACCTACGTGGCGTTTCCGTGCAACGACGACGAGCGCCGGCTTCAGGCCCGGATTGCGCAACTCAATGATACTCATGGTGGTAAAGAGTGCATTCGGCACCTGGGCCAGCTCAATCCGTCGCAGCTCTATTCGGAGATGGGGGAGGCGGAGTTCTGGCTGTATCCCACGGACTGGCCCGAGACGTCGTGCATCACGGCGATGGAAATGCTCATGTCGGGAGTCATTTGTTTGTATTATCCCGTGGCGGGACTGACGGAGACGATGGGTGGGTGCGGCATCCAGATTGCGCCTGGATCCGAAGCGGAGACGGTGATCCACGCTGTGAAGCGCGACGAACCGCAGAAAATGGAGGAGCAAAGAAAGCAGGGGCGCGCGCACGCGGAGAGCTGCTCCTGGGCAAACCGCACGCAGCAGTGGAAAAAATTATTGGATCGGGATCGGGATCGGGATCGGGATCGGGATCGGGATGCAGGCGTGCAACGGGTGGCCATTGTCAACGCGCTTTTATACCATTACGAAATGATTGGATACATCCTGAATTACCTGAATTATCTTGCAAAAAAATCATACAGCTCCGTGTCCGTGTCCATTTTCACCGAAACCATAGGGAATAATTGGGGATGGTTGGATTTCTACAAAGAACATTTTAAAAACACTGGTTTGGAAGTTGAATACAAAGCAGTGGCTGAATTTGACGAGTTCAGAACACGGAAACAGTTTGACGTGATTTTTGTCCCAACCGATGATGACATGGGGATAAATGCAAAATGGATAGATGAACGATTTATTGTGATTGAGCACACGCCCCAAATGCGGCGTCCAGAGTATCATCATCGCATAGCAGTGCGCCCGTTTCGGGCGGGGTTACACAATCACAATCGTTGGGCACTCCCCTGCTATGCCATCGTAAAAGATGCGAACGCAAAAATGGGCTGCGGCATACGCCAGGACGCGGAAGCAATCCACGTTGCGCTCATTGGCGGACACAGCAACATTGACGTCGGTTTTATAAATCGGCTCACGGGTTCAAATGGAAGCAGGGTGAAGTTGCACTGCATTGGATCGTGTTGGAGACCGAATCACATAGCGGTTGATTTAACCCGATTGAATAAAAACATTGAACTCATTGCCCACGGCGTGTTGTACGCATATAGCCTTACCGAAGAATTAAAACTATGCGACTACGTGATAACCGACGTAGTAAATGAGGACCACATTGCCGGCAAAAGCATGTCGGGTTCAATTCCGCTCGCATTTTCAACCCTTACGCCGCTCATCATTGGCAAGCAGAACAACTCCATTTATAAATTCAGAACGGCGGTTGAGGTTGACATGAATTCGGACGAGCCGATTGTTCTCACAAAGCTTTCAAACGAAGCGGCGAGCGCGGTTGCATTGGAACGGGACGAGCTGGTGCGCGCGGCCGAAGCGGAGTTTGACCGGTGCATGCAACGCATTCAATCGTCGTGCGCAACTTTGTCCCCGATTCCGAAACGCGTGATGCAAACATGGGAGCACAAGCGCTTGGGGGCCGAGTTTCAGGCCATTGTGGACACCTGGAAAACGCACAACCCGCGGTACGAATTTGTCATGATGGATGCGGCAGACCGGGAGCAGTTTATTCGGGCGCACTTTCAGCAGTCGGTGATAGATGCATACGCGCGAATCATTCCGGGCGCGTACAAGTCCGATTTGTTCCGGTACTGTTATTTGTGGGTCATGGGCGGCGTGTATGCCGACATTGACACGCTGTGCTTGGGGGAGTTGGACGAGTTTTTAATACCGGGGGCCGACTTGGTGGTTCCGATTGATCTGAACTTGAGCGCGCACGAGGGCACGCACAACCTGGCGTGCGGGTTCATTGCAGCAATCCCCCAACATCCCGCAATGATGCGGTGCATTCAAATCTCTGTGCGCAACGTGCAAAATGCCACCGTGCCAAGGTCCAAACTGGATTTTACGGGACCCGGAGTTTTAGGGAGGGCAGTGAATGAATGCCTGTGCAACGATGAAACCGAATCATTTGCGGGCAAAGAGGGATTACATGACGGCATGCATTTTTTGAAATTTGAGCCGGGAACCGAGCTGGTTAAAAACCTGCAAGGCCGGGTTCTGTTTCAGAACAAGAATGGAAACCGCGACATAGCAACCCTGTACCACGCCGAGTGCTGCAAATTGAAGGACTTCGTCTCTTGGGTGCAGTGCGCATCCCCGTTTGACACGCTAAAGCAGTCGCAGCTAACCCAGCCCAAAAACATTGCACTCATGATCTACGGGCAGTTCAGAACGTATGCCAGTAATTTGAGGGAGAATATACGGATGCTGGCGCCATTATTCGGTTTCGGAAGAATGCAGTCCCTGCCCTGCAACGTGCACGTGTTCGTTTTAAGCAACAAGCTGGCATCGGGTAATTATTCGGAACGCAATGAAACCGAAATTAGGAGCATATTTGACGATTTCGGGTTCCGGGTCTGTTTTTTTGATTACGTTGAGAATTTGGACAGCATTCATGCCGCAAATGAAAGAGCAGTGCATGATGCCTATTTCGCCGGCGTGCAAAACAGCGACGGGATAAACAACGAGTTCATTCCGGCAATCATGTATCGCAAATGCGCGCTGAACCAAATCAAAAACGAGTACTGCAACCAGCACAACATTCGCATGGACCTGCACGTGTTTGGCAGGTTGTTTGACGTCATTATAAAGCCGATGCACTTAATCCATCAATCATGCAGTCAAAAACAGATTCAGTATGAAATAGATAAATTGTCCATTTGTGCCTCTGACAAATTAACGGTGCTGGGTTCATCGGATACGCTGTTCATTGGAACTCAAACGCCCATGGACCATTTGCTTGATCTCCCTACCGCAATCCAGAGTGGCAACATGAGAGGGCCCGAAATCTGGAATGACCCGGATTTTTTGGACACGATGATGCGCGCAGATTCATGTTTGTGCGTGAACCGGGCCACCTACTCCCCCGAAGTGCAGTACATTGCACGGGTGCACTTCAGTAATTTCAAATACAGAAACATTCGGTTTGATTTCAATAACCCCGAATCGCCTGCAACAAATCATTCGTCGCTCTATGACATACGGCTTGATCCGAATAGATTAACACAATAGCACTGCCAATGAATGCAATTTTAACATTATTGCATTATATGCATTATTCTGTGCATTTTTTATAACGCATGAATATATCACGATATCCGGTTGATACACAAAATACATACAAATGGCATCGGCGGCATCATCGTATTCCGAATATTTAGCGAATAAAACCGTGTGCTGTTGTTCCAATGCGGTGGAGGGACCGGCAGGTCCGCCTGGACCAAAGGGCCCACAGGGCGACCCCGGTCCAGCCGGCGCAACGGGTCCAGCCGGCGCAACAGGAGCAAGGGGAGCAACGGGCGCAGCTGGACCCACCGGCGCAACGGGTCCTCCCGGTCAATCCGTGTCGTATTACAACTATCTGGCGGATGTGCCGCCGCCGTCAACAAAAACAAATCCGCCACCGCCGCACACATATATTAGATGGAATAATGCAACACAAGCGTCGGCCACTTCGCTCTATGTTTCGTATTTTGAAAACAGCATTCCATCCACCGACATTAACGTGCTGTTGAGTTTTGTGAATATTGGGGATCAAGTGGTGCTGCAGAAGGCAAGCGATGCAAGTAAGTACCAGAGTTGGAATATTACGTCGGTTACCCAGTATCCAAATCCACCAAACCCACTTCCGTATGTTGATTGGGGCGCAACATTGAATGCATCAACCCACACATTCGCACAAGATGAACCACTCATTTTAGTGATTGTAAGCGTTGGACAAACTGGGCCCGTGGGCGCAACGGGCGCAACGGGCTCCACAGGCGCAACGGGCGCAACAGGTGCTACGGGCTCCACGGGTTCTACGGGCGCAACGGGCTCCACTGGTGCAACGGGCGCTACGGGCTCTACGGGCGCAACAGGTGCAACAGGCGCCACAGGCTCCACAGGCTCCACAGGCGCCACAGGCTCCACAGGCGCCACGGGTTCTACGGGCGCAACGGGCTCCACGGGCTCCACGGGCTCTACGGGCTCCACGGGCGCAACAGGTGCTACGGGCTCCACGGGCGCAACAGGCGCCACGGGCTCCACTGGATCCACCGGCTCCACAGGCTCCACGGGCTCCACGGGCGCAACAGGCCCACAAGGAAACAATGGAACATCAGGAGGGCTGGTGTTATACATGAACTACAATCAGGTAACAAGTCCCACATTAACTAATTTGACTACTGCTCAGATTCAAACAATTACTGGACAGCTAATGCAAGCCCCTACGGGTGTTACATACAATGGTAGTCCAAGTCCTCCAAATCCTCCAAACACAAACGTAAGCTTGTTAAGTCTTACCACAAATAATTTGCCTCAAATGACAATACGGTACACCACTCCGAATTCAAACACGATTGATGTACCGATTGTTCAATTTGCGGTCAAGATCAGTGATTTAAATCTGGGCGCCAGCACAACTACCATTCCACTGGGGTTTTGGGATATGAGCATATACGCCAAGGCGGATGCAGTAAATGATGCAAACAATATTGGGTTGCGTTATTATTTAATAGGGTACAACTCCTCCACAGTAACTTATACTAATTTGGTTTCAAACGGGTCTGATTTGGTCTACTTATATGATTTTACGTCATCTCAACGATTGATTGTATCGTTGCTGATACAGTCTGTAATTACATTGTCAAATTATGACTATTTATGGGTGGTTTTGACTTCCAGAAATCGTAATGCAAACCCGCACACCGCGGAAGTTTATTTTCAAAGTGCAAGCACTTATTCGCACATACACACGTCGTTTGGCGTAATTGGTCCTCAAGGCGCAACGGGAGCAACAGGCTCCACGGGCGCAACAGGCGCAACAGGCGCAACAGGCGCAACAGGCGCAACAGGCTCCACGGGCGCAACAGGCTCCACGGGCGCAACAGGCTCCACGGGCTCTACAGGCGCAACAGGCGCAACAGGCGCAACGGGCGCAACAGGCTCCACGGGCTCCACGGGCGCAACGGGCTCCACGGGCGCAACGGGCTCCACGGGCGCAACAGGCGCAACGGGCTCTACGGGCTCCACGGGCACAACAGGCTCTACGGGCGCAACGGGCGCAACGGGCGCAACGGGCGCAACAGGCGCAACGGGCGCAACAGGCGCAACAGGCTCCACGGGCTCCACGGGCTCTACGGGCTCTACGGGCTCCACAGGCGCAACAGGCGCAACTGGAAGCTTTACTCCGCTGGGAACAAACACGGGCGATTACGTGTATTGGAATGCGGGCGGCGCGGGTCCTACTGCCAATGCATGGAACGTGGGCACAACCAGCATACGACTAGGACGAAATGCGGGCCAGACCGGGCAGGGCGCAAATGCGGTTGCGCTAGGAGAGCAAGCGGGCAATAACAGCCAAGGCCAAAATGCGGTTGCCATTGGATACCTCGCGGGTCAAACCGGGCAGCGCGCAAATTCCATTGTGATCAATGCACAAGGGACCGCCCTGAACACGGGCTCAACCGGGACCTGTTTCGTTGCCCCCATTCGCAACCCCAACCAGAGTTATGACAACTTTTTGAATTACGACGCAACCACGAAGGAGGCCGTGTACAACTATTTCATGCTGCCGGTTGGCACAACCTCACAGCGACCAGGGGTGACGGGACCAGCCGCAGTGACTGGCATGATGCGATACAACACCACCACCGGATTCCCCGAATTTTACAACGGAACCAACTGGCAATCGTTCGCAATATACGCTCAAATCACCATTGTGACTCCTTCGTCTGTCAGCACCACCTCAACATTTGCACCAGGGTTTTCATATTCGTTTACCAGCATCGGAACCTACACGATTACGATGACAAACGGTAGTGGAAATGCAGGGTTAACCATCAACGCGGCGGGAGGGGGTGGAGGAGACACTGGAAACTCAACCGGTGGAAATGGCGGCAGAAGCACCGGAAACATAACGTTGCTTTCATCCGCCACATACTACATGCTGATAGGAGAAGGCGGAAATTATCAAGGTCCTAGCACCGGACCCGGCCCAACTGTGATTGGAGGGGGAGGTCTTTGTGGCACACAAGGATTTGGAGGACAAGGTGGTGGTTACAGCGGGTTGTTTATATCATCGGTAGCACAAGCAAATTCGGTTTTAATTGCAGGCGCTGGTGGCGGTGGTGCATATGAAGCAGGCACGAATGGCGGTGCCGGCGGTGGTTCATCTGGCGCAGCTGGTGCAAATGGTCTTGACACTGGCGGTGGAGGCGGAACACAAGTTGCCGGAGGAGCAGCCAGTTCTGCTGCAGGTTCAACCTCTGGTTCTGCATTGCAAGGTGGGAGCCCGAATACTAGTGGTG
>Ga0209651_1000647_pt1 | contig 12225 bp, 11 predicted proteins | sample LauGreFBDMM110SN_2_FD_188216 | JGI IMG/M metagenome (GOLD analysis project Ga0209651, IMG submission 188216) | Freshwater lake microbial communities from Lake Michigan, USA - Fa13.BD.MM110.SN (SPAdes) (version 2) | ecosystem: Environmental > Aquatic > Freshwater > Lake | place: Lake Michigan... | reverse complement strand
GAGAGGACAGAGGCCGGGGCAGAGAGGACAGAGGCCGGGGCACAGAGGAAAGAGCGCGAGGACCGTGTGATTCGCTCAAATGGGGCCGCCTCAAACCCCGTTTGAGGCGCGACTTTGGCCTCGTCTTCGTCCATTTTTTACACGTGCGGATTTTTTTTCTCAGGCTTCAGTTTGCCTTCAGTTGCCTTTTGCCTAGGCAATCGCTTCATAACATGTGCACGTGCAACACGGATCCATGGTTCACCATGTGGATGCGGAACCATGTGACCCATCTCCTGCGGGCCTTACCGCCAGACGTGGCCATCACGGGAGGGGTGGCATTTGCCTATGTGCTCAATGAAACCATTGATACACCGGACCTGGATGCCAGTCTGGAAGGAGGGCCCGTCACCACGGTCAAGGCCTATCGGGACTACGTCATGACCACGGCCAAACGGATTGTGCAGTCCCTTCAACATACGCCCCTGCTGTTTGAACAATTTTCGCCTTTTTCACGGGACGATATTTTTGCGGACGTCGAATTGCAAAACATCGGGGGCGCGGCCACCTTGCTGTGGGACACCCCTCTGGTGCGTTCTGCTGACAGTTTTTGTTTGGGATAAGTGATATGGCACCATAGGGGATGATTGACATGATTGACACGATTGACACGATTGACACAGACACGCCATGGCGAAAACGTGGCCTGGTTTTGCGTGGTCTCCAACCCGTCCTTTTTCTCCAAAATGGTGCTCGTCGTCAAGAAAAAGGTGGTCCATCGACTGGTGGAAATCAAGTTTACCCACTTGATTCAACAGTGCTTGAACCATCGCACCTCACGCGACACCGTCTTGGTAAAGGGCAGCCACTGCGATGCTATCCCCCAACAAATCCGTTCCTTGCAGCTGTCGTATGCCCACAAAATGAAAAAACCATGGTGCGACAAATTGAAAATGGTGCGTTTGGTGTATCGCATGGGCAGATTGGGGGTCCCCATTCCGCCGCGCTGGGAACCTGACGTGAAACTGTACGCCCGATCATTGATCCCCATGCCGCCGCCTCCACCTCGCCCCATCATCCAATTGCACGACAGCCGGGTCGCAGACTGGTGCGACGACCTACTCACCCGTGTGGAACGTCAAAGCGCGACGGAGCAGGTCATCCGTTGGCAAGAAGAAGAACGCGCCAGACAGGTCCAAGACCCCGGAGAGGAACGGCCGCAATGCCGTGCGCGCTGCGCGCAATGCCGCGCGCAATGCCGTGCCCTCGAGGAACAAGAACGGCAACGGCGGCTCGATCCCGAAGAAAGGGAGGAACGCCATGCGCGCCAAGCGCAATGCCGTGCCCTCGAGGAACAAGAACGGCAACGGCGGCTCGACCCCGAAGAAAGAGAGGAACGCCATGCGCGCCAAGCGCAATGCCGTGCGCAATGCCGTGCCCTCGAGGAACAAGAACGGCAACGGCGGCTCGATCCCGAAGAAAGGGAGGAACGCCATGCGCGCCAAGCGCAATGCCGTGCGCAATGCCGTGCGCAATGCCGTGCCCTCGAAGAACAAGAACGGCAACGGCGGCTCGATCCCGAAGAAAGGGAGGAACGCCATGTGCGCCGTGCGCAATGCCGTGCCCTCGAGGACCAAGAACGGCAACGGCGCATGGCCAGCCCCCCAGCCAAGGACCGCGTCAGGCCCGACAGGCACAGGCCCGACCCCGACCCCGAGCCAATTTCTCCCTCTACCCTCGCCGTGCTGCGCGAGCTTGCCCTCAAATGCCACATCGCCCAGTGGCATCGTCGCGCCAGACGCCTGTGTGATGCCATCAGTGCCACCGTGAACCTGCCCTTCAGTGTGCTCTGGACCATGTGGCCGTGTTTGGCATGTACCCCCGTGTGCGACGTGGTGCAGAAGGCCCAGCAACTCGAGTGCCCGCCCGCCCTGTTACAGCTATGTCTGCAGGCCACCCCTTTCCTCTTGTCCCAATCGGATTTAGGTCCGTTCTTGGCCAGTGAACCCCCGGATCTCCAGGGCCAGTCGTTTGGTCGCAAGGTTAAGCATGTCCTGTCGCAGTGGTGCTATGTCAATGTGTATTACCAATTCGATGAGGCCAATCACGCCTTTCACGCGACGGCCCAACGCCTGGCCACGACCGTGCACATTGACAACTTGACCCTGGAGGAGTTTGCCAAGCACATTCCGTCCGAACCCATTGCCTTGGCACGAAAACTGAACGTGTTGATCCCCCATTTGCCTGACGACTATGTGCGTGAGTACTTGACCACGCCTGCTGTCTACCACCTGGCCGTGTCCACGACGGCGTTCATCCTGCAACAAAAACGAACATGGACCGATACCCTGCGCGCTCTGCACTCGAATTTGGAGGTCGTACGCAAGCAGGCGGCCCTACCCTTCCTGGTGAAACGAGACCGGCTCTCCCTCCAGGAGGGGTTTGGCAAGTACAAGGAGGCCGTCAAGCCGTTGCGAAAGCAGGCCGCCCCCATTGTCAATCTCATGAAGAAGCACCGGGAATGGTGGACGCAGGAGCACGAGCCCCGTAAACAGTGGGAGGAAACGGTGCAATCGGCCGCGGCGCGCGCCACCTTTTTGGATGTGTACCAGCACAAGCATCACCCAGTACCCCTGGTGGCCCTGCCGTGTGACACCTATTTGAAGGAATCGCTGGACCTGTTTACCAAATTGGGCCAACATGACACGTTGAAATCGTTTACGACCATGGTGGCCCACGTGTTACAAACACACCCGTGCCATGTGTGTGGCAGAAAGGATATCACATTGCCGTGTGACCTGTGTTGTCAAGTCAGTTTTTGTTCGAGTGCCTGTCGGGCCAGTCATACATGCTAGAAAATTATGGGACCCCTTTATAAATGAGCGCCAAACTGCTGAACGCGGCGGCCTCATCTTGCCAATGCAAGGTCTGCTACGAGTTTTACAGCCAGATCCATATGCCCAAATGCTTGCCGTGCGGGCACGTGTCCTGCATGATGTGCATCATGTACGTGTATGGGGACCCCCATCCCAAATGCCCCGAGTGTCGGTATAAACTGCCCGACGATTTGAATTTTCCCACGTGTTTTCCTCTGCTAAGCATCGCCGAAGCCCTGCCCGTGTCCACGCGGGAGCGATTGGCGCAATCGCAACAAAAGGCACGCCAAGTCGTCCAGGCTCAAATGCCCCGCCGGGACTCGCGATCACGATCACCCCACAGGAAATCCAGGTCCAAAGGACGCAAGCAGGCAAGCAAGTAGGCAAGCAAGCAGGCAAGCGAGCCTTGAAAAAAAAGTGGCACTTTCGCCTGACGTCATTTCAACACGGCATGGCGTTGTATGTGCGAGGGGGTCAGACACGACGGCTCCCAATAGTCCCAGTCCGTGTCATACAGGATGGTGGATACATGTTTGGTGAGAAAAACGGCCTCTTCGGACGCGGTGTAATAGGTCTTGGAATCGGTAATGATGTGGGCATACGATGCGAGAAAGTCGGGAGGTGGACGGGTCAACTCATACCCACACAAGACCAGTGTGTCACAGCGATGCCGGGGTTGCAAGGCCTCGGGAAACACGGCATTGGTTTCATAGCGAATGGTTTGGCCATGCTCGGGGTGATAAAAGGTCAAGACATCCGCTTCCACGGTTTGCAGCATAAATCCATTTTGGGTCATGACGGTCAATAATTTGGGGATGAACCGGGGCCTGGCAAACCCGGGTTTATCCCCATTCTCGGACCGTGGTTGGGAATCCAGGTAAATCCATGTTTTGATGGCTCGACACAGCGTGGGAGGAATGACGTCGGTACCGGCTCCGGGGTAAAAGGCGCAATCGGCCCCAGCCCCACTCATGTTTTCTCTCTGTATCAACAAAATGTGGTGGTGGTGTTGGCCCAAAGACATTGTGTACCTGCAAATGGACGTGGAACCGGGTGAAACCGGGTGCAGTCTGTGCGATGACGAGGTGGAAGGAAAGGCCATTGTCTGTGGCCATTGCAACCTGATCGTGGGCCACAAAACGTGTTTGCAAGCCCACTTGAAATACCATCGGTGGTGCCCGCGGTGTCGCGTGGTGACCTGAAAAAAACCGATTCAAAAATGTGCACGTGCAACACGGATCCCTGGTTTATCGGCTGGATGCGGGACCATGTGGCCGATCTCACACGGGCCTTGCCACTCCACGCGGTCCTCATGGGAGGTGTGGCGTTCGCGTACATGATGAATGAAACCCTGGATACACCGGACCTGGATGCCAGTCTGGAAGGGGGGCCCGACACGGTCAAGGCCTATCGGGACTACGTCATGACCGTGGCCAAGCGGATGGTGCACGCTCTCCAACATACGCCCCTGCTCTTTGAACAGTTTTCACCCTTTGCCCGGGACGACATGTTTTCCGACGTCGAGTTGCAAAACATCGGAGGAGCCGCCACGTTACTCTGGGACGCCCCATTGGTACGACGCGGTGAAACCGTGGCGTGGTTTTGCGTGGTCTCCAACCCGTCTTTTTTTTCCAAAATGGTGCTCGTCGTCAAGAAACGGGTGGTCCATCGACTGGTGGAAATCCAGTTTACCCACTTGATTCAACAGTGTCTGGACCAACGCGTCCCGCGCGACACCGTCTTGGTGAAGGGCAGCCATTGCGATGCCATCCCCCAACAAATCCGTTCCTTGCAGCTGTCGTACGCGCACAAAATGAAAAAACCGTGGTGTGACAAAGACAAGCTGGTGCGTTTGGTGTATCGGCTGCATCGATTGGGGGCCCCCATTCCACGATGGGAGCCCGACCTGCACGTGTACGCCCAATCGCTGATCCCTCTGCCGCCGCCGCTCGTGCGCCCACGCATCGTATTGCACGACAGCCGGGTCGCAGACTGGTGCGACGACCTATTCACCCGTGTGGAACGACAGAGCGCGACGGAACAGGTCATCCGTTGGCAAGAAGAAGAAAGGGCCCGACGGACGGGCCCCGCCACGTGCGACCGGTGCGAACGGCAACGGTGCATCCAGGAAGAAGAAGAGGAACGGCAACGGCGCATGGCAAGCCCCCCACGTGACACGACAGAGGCACGGCGACGGTGCATCCGGGAAGAAGAAGAGGAACGGCAACGGCGCATGGCCAGCCCCCGTGACACGACAGAGGCACGGCGACGGTGCGAAGAGGCACGGCGACGGTGCGAAGAGGCACGGCGACGGTGCGAAGAGGAACGGCAACGGCGCATGGCCAGCCCCCGTGACACGACAGAGGAACGGCGACGGTGCGAAGAGGCACGGCGACGGTGCATCCAGGAAGAGGAAGAGGAACGGCAACGGCGCATGGCCAGCCCCCCAACCAAGGACGTCAGGCACAGGTCTGACCCCGACCCCGACCCCGAGCCAATCTCGCCCTCTACCCTCGCCGTGCTGCGCGAACTGGCCCTGAAATGTCAAACTGGGCAATGGCATCGTCGGGCCAAACGCTTGTGTGCGGCCATCAGTGCGGCCACGGACCTGCCCTTTAGTGTGCTCTGGACCATGTGGCCGTGTTTGGCCAGCACCTCGGTGCGCCATGTCGAGACGACGGCCGAGCAGCTGGCGTGCCCCCCCGCCCTGTTGCAGCTGTGTCTGCAGGCCACCCCGTTTCTCTTGTCCCAATCGGATTTGGGCCCGTTCTTGGCCAGTGAGCCCCCGCTCCAGCACTCCTTTGGGCGCCACGTGAAGCACGTGCTGTCCCAGTGGTGCCTGGTCAATGCCTACCATCACTTGGACGAGGCCAATCGCGTCATGCACACGACGGCCCACCACTTGGCCACGACCGTTCACATTGACCACTTGACCCTGTCCTTTTTCACTCAGCACATTCCGTCCCAACCCATGGCCATGGTTCGGCAACTGCTGTCCTTGATCCCGCATGTCACCTCCCCCTTGATGCAAGAGTACCTGTCCATACCGGCGTCCTACCACCTGGCATTGGCCACGACGGCCTTCATCCTGACTCAAAAACGCGAATGGACCGATACCCTGCGCACGCTCCGATCAGAGTTGAACGGCCTGCGCCGGGTCGTGGCGGTCGCGGCCCAAAACAAAGACCCCGGGGCGTTTGGCAGGTACATGGCCGCCATCAAATCGTTGCGGCAGCAGGCAGCTCCCGTTGCCACGCGCATGAAGAAGCACCGCGAATGGTGGACGCAGGAGCACACGCCCCTCCCGCAATGGGAGGAGCAGGTGCAAATGGCCGCGTCGGGCGCCACGTTTTGGGATGTGTTTCAGAACCGGCATCACCCGGTACCCTTGGTGGCCCTGCCGTGCGACCCCTATCTGAAGGAGTCGCTGGACCTGTTTACCAAATTGGGCCGACACGACACGTTGAAATCGTTTGCCACCATGGTGGACCACGTGTTGCACCAGCACCCGTGCCCATGTGGCCAAACGGACATGACCTTGCCGTGTGAGCTATGCTGTCAAGTCAGTCTGTGTTCCAGTGCCTGTCGGGCACGCCACACGTGTTGATTTCTTTTGCAAATTGAGGCTGCTTTGTTTGCCGACGCGGGGGTTGAATTTCAGGACCACGTCGCGATCGTAACCGTCCAACACCTTCACGGTGTCGACCGGGGTCCCGTGCTGGAGATACGTGTCAATCTCGCACTGAATGGTGGTCTTGATGAGGGAAAACTGGTCGGGGACCACCTCGGTCAATTTCATCAAGATGGTATTGATTTCGTTCTGACGAAAGGCCAGGGGTTTGAGGGGGGGCGAGGCCGCCGAGGCCGTCGAGGCCGCCGAGGCCGATTTCGCCTTGGGCATTTTGTGAGTCCAAGGGCCACCATTCTATGTGAGCATCCAAGGGCCACCATTCTATGTGACCATCCAAGGGCCACCATTCTATGTGAGCATCCAAGGGCCACCATTCTATGTGACCATCCAAGGGCCACCATTCTATGTGAGCATCCAAGGGCCACCATTCTATGTGACCATCCAAGGGGCACCAATTTAGACGGTGATACACACATGTCCGCCAAAAAAAAATAGCGCGTCCCATAAAAATGCGCGAGGTGCCACGTCTTGCGTTTGGGGACTTGGTCCTGCTATGGTTGGGAGCCTATTGCCTGTCTTTTATATGGGGATCCACGCTTTTGAACTTTGTGGGGCTTGGGGCGTTGGGCGTGGTGTACCAAGGGCTGGGTGGGGGCAACCTTCTTTCCCGCGTCATGGGTGGGGGCCCTCTTGCCGGTATGTTCCAGTAAATCCATGTACTGCTGGAACTTGTGATTTTGACTGGCCTGCGCCTGAAGCAGCTTTTGATGTTCCCGGGCTTGCATTTTTTTGTACTGGTGGAGTTCCTGGTCGGACAAATCGTCCTCGAATCTCACGGGGTGTGCTCTTGTCCAACCATGGATCGGTATGCTAGCCGGTATAGAGATGGACCCTGTCCCTGGAACAATTTTATACATATGGCTCACTTTGAAGTGAATGTTTTTTAGGGCTGTTTTGGTACCTGGCATGGTCATCGGGGCCTTCATTAACGAATCAAACACCTGTCCGTCTCGATACGCGATGACATGCTTCATGCTGTCTATATAATTACCTTCCATCACATACAGGCCCTGACCCACATGCTTGACACACTTGACCGCGTACCCCAATCGGGACAGCAACGCGAACGCCACATCGAGATCAAACAACCCTTTCTTGACTTTTCTTTTTGTATCGGCGTTCAGGCCCTCAAATTGATGAGCGTAGTCCATGGTTCGTTTCGAAATCATGATTTTTCCAAACGCATTGTTGATGGCGTGCAACACACAATGATTGGTCTTACCTTGGGTAAAAAACATGTACAGTGATGGTTTGACATATCATGTGAAAAAAAGAGGGCGCGCCCACTCCGTCTCACCCCATATATTTTATGCGATCTGTAAAAATGGAGGTGCAAACCGTGTGTGCTCGGGTCAAAACTCAAACCGAGGTCAAAGTACGGAATATTGTTCGGGTCACAGAACTCTTGGTGCGGACGGTCAAACCCGGCCAAAAGCGCTTGGTCGTGGAATGTTTGACGCAACTGTACGTGACCCCTGTTCAAAACGTGGCAGTGCGAGGGCAGCGGCAACTGTTTGTGGCCGGTATGGAACCCTTGATCACGTCGCTCATGAAGCCCGATCGCGAACGCACCTCGTGCTGGTAAAGCGATTGCGCGCGTGTGTAGAAATGTGGTGGCTGCTGCTGCTGGGACTCTGCGAGGCCCCTCGATCTTCGTGGCCACATGGGCCACATGGGCCACATGGACCACAATGGCCACATGGACCACGGACAAATTGGACATTGGATGGCTCCATGGGGCTTGGTTGGGGATTGGGGTCACCTGAGGGGTCCTTCAACAGGTCAACCGAGGGGTCCTTCAATGGGTCACCTCTCTGCAATGGGTCACCTCTCTGCCATGGGTCAACCGAGGGGTCCTTCAATGCACGCATTTTGCCAAAGATTTCTTTATATCCACAACAATTGGACCAAACGGTGCACTTGGCCCGATGGACACGGCCCACCCGGTATATCGGCCAATTGTTCCAGCACCAAGCCCACACCCTCGGCTTCGATGTCGCATTGAGCTTTTAGCAAGGGGAGGAGTGACCACGCATCAATCCCATGCATGCTAGACGCGCTTGACAGAAGGAGGAGGGCCTGCGCCACGCGCGTGTCCGTGGTGCGGGCCTGAAACCAAGACGCGGCCTCATCCGCGCTGACCAAGGCAGAAAAACTGGCCCGATAGGTTTCAATGCGATGGGCCGTGTCCGGGTCCCAGTGCGTGTCGTAATAGTGGGCATCCAGCATTTTACAAGAGGGAGGCTTTTTTTTGCGCCTCAGGTTCGGGCGCTTCCTGTTTATTTCATGGCATCCATATACCGATTGAACTGCGTCAAACGACGGAGTCGCACCTTTTGAAGCATTTTGGCATCATCGGCCATCCACTGGGTATCCACATCGACGGGCGGGTATGAATCTTTTCCCGGTATAATAATGGTGTCGTCGGACCCCGGGACAATCTGAAAGAACGAGATATTGCTGAGAAATTTGGTGAGGGTGTTTTTGCGCGTCAGTTCAATCGGTCCGTCCTGTAAAGAATCGAACAAGAGTCCGTTTCGATACGCCATACAATGTCTGAGGCCAGGGATAACATTGCCGTAAATCAAAAACCGTCCCTTTGAATTGAGACGCGTGACGGGCACCACCTTGTACCCCAGACGGGACAGCAAGGCTTTCGCCACTTCTTCATTGAACGCTCGCTGCTGACGGTAATCCCATTTCGTCTCGTCATTGAACTCATGGGCATAGTCCATGGTTTCGTGAGGAATCATGATGGTTCCAAACGCATTGTTGATGGCGTGCAACACACAATGGTTGGTGAGATCCTGCTTGAACATTTTTATTATCCGGAATAAAATTATGAAACAAACCGGAACTGGGGGCGGGTCGGTTTTTTCTGATGACTTGGGTAAATGGCGTCTGTCGCCCCCGAAGGCCCCACCACATTGCGGATTCGCGTGCCCAAACCATCACGGCGTGGCATTCGCGACGAATACAAGAGGTTTACGGCGTCGCCACCCACCCTCACCATGGATGAAGAGTGCCGGCGTCGTTCTTTCCATCTCTTGATTCATCAACGGTTTTTGCAAGCGTACGCGCGCAAGCCGTGGCAGCACCTGTTGTGTTATCATCAGATTGGCAGCGGCAAAACAGGCACGGGCTTTGTCATGGCAGAATCGTTTTTGTCGCAGGAGGAGGACATGCAGAAGAGGAGGCGCAAGGTTTTGGTGCTGTTTCCAGCCCGTCTGCGGTCCAATTGGCAAGACGAATGTCCCAAATTTACAAATCCCGCCCATCACAGCCAGTACACCTACTGGTCCATGGGGGGGTTGACCAAGGACTCCAAAGCCAAAAATTTGAAAACCTGGGCCCATGACCTCACCCAGAACACCATGATCATCATCGATGAAGCCCACAACCTGTTGTCCTCGTACGATATCCGCACCTGGGAGGCCTTGGTCAAATCGGACACCCACACGTTTGCGCTGACCAAAAAGAATACCGAAAAACCCGTCAAAGGTCGCCTGTCCATGCTCTTGCAAGCCCTGACGCGATGGGCCCATCCCACGGCAAAATTTGTATTGTTGACGGCGACCCCGCTCTTTGACAACATCACGTCCCTCCACAATCTCGTGCAAGCCTTCAATCCGTATTCCCGTGCAGAGGCACAGACGCTACGCACGCTGGTGGAGCAGTTGCGTGGCAAGGTCAGTTTTTTCCCAGGGTCCAATCCCGCCGGTTACCCCACGGAGAAGTCCGTGGTGCATGATGTGCCCATGTCCGAGCTTCAGCGCCAAGCGTTTGCTCGCTTGGGGCGCGAAAATCACGATCACGAAAATGAAGCGTTCATGTCAACTTCTCGCCAAATTGCCCTGTGTGTCAAGGGCTCGACATGGGATGACCCAACATCCATGTGCCCCAAAATCCAGGCGTGCCTCCAGGAATTGGGACCACCCGGCAAACACGTCATTTATTCGAATTTCGTAAAGTTTGGCACGCAAATCGTCAAGAAGCGCCTGTTGGCAGCCCGTTGGGTGTGCTTCAACGACCTGACCCAGACGCAAAAGAAGACCGCCAAAATGGACCATCGCAACATTTTTGCCATGTGGGGGGACGATACCGCGGCCAACTTGTCCGTGTTGAAACGCATATTCAATCATACGGACAACATTCGGGGCGACTGGATCAAAGTCATGGTGGGAGGCCCCCAAATGAAAGAGGGGGTGTCTTTTCTCCACGTCCAACACATGCACGTCTTGGATTTGGCATGGAACGTGGCCACACGGGATCAAATCAAAGGACGGGCCATTCGCCACTGTTCGCATGCCGCCATTACGAACCAGCCCCAGCTCACCCGTACCGTGACCGTGCACTACTACCATTTGACAGACACCGACAAGGAGACGGTGGATGACAAGTTGAATAAGATCATGAAAACCAAACACGCGGCGGTGCTAAAAGGCGAAAAGGCGCTGAAAGAGGTGGCGTTGGATTTTCACTTGTTTCGCGCCTTGCATGCGCCTCCGGTCCAACGGCAACAGTCCCAATTGGAACTGGACGACGAACCGGTCAAGCGCAGCGTCCCAGCACGAATCAGCAAGAAGCTTCAGAATCCGTACAATCATTGTGAAAAAAATAAGGAACCCACGCTGGACCAGATGGGGTGGAAACAGTGCACACCCATTAGACCGTGCCCGCCCGAAAAAGAAAAACACTTTGATATGCAAGCACACGTCATGTTGTGTCAAGACAAGAAGAAATGTCCCTCCGGATACAGAAAAAATCAATCTGAGCGGTGGGGGGTTCGGTGTAAAAAGGGCGCACACGTGATGGTATACAATCGCAAATGGGTGGATGTGGAAAAGCCAGACATCGCCACCCACACGGCGAAAACCTTCAACGATCAAGACGCCCAACGCAAAAAGAAAGGCAAAGAGAAAGGCAAAGTGAAAAAACCAAACAGAGCCTACGTACAACTCTATAATAGAGCCCTTCTGGCTTCGAGAGGTTGGCCAGTCCCTAAAGTCCCGGGCCCTAAAGTCCAGGGCCCTAAAGTCCCGGACCCTCAAGTCCCAAACCGACTCGAGGGCACGTGATGGTCCTTATAACGCATCGATCCATGCCTCATGGTCAGGAAAATGGGCCACTGACGCGAGCAACGAGGCCCGCAGGAGTGGCACCTCGGTCGCCGTATCGCTTTGGTCCCAGGCCCGTCGCTCGTCGGGCGTCCAGGTCGCCATCGTGGCATCCACCGTGTCCTTGAAGGCCGACAGTTGCTGTTGCCGCGTGCTGAGGCGAACCGTGTCATCGACCCCGCTCCACATGTCAATCACCCGCGTCACCCGCCCCGTCGTGCACACGATGTGGTCGTGCTCGATGGCGTCATTCAAGCGGTCCACCAACAGATCCACCGCATCGGCATCCGACACCTGGAGCCGTTGCCGCTGATTCCACGCCAGGGACAGGACCTGGCTTTCCGTCAGTTGCGACCGCACCAGGGGGGTGTCGGACGCCTCCATGCGGTCGAGCACCAAGAGGGCATTGTCTTTTTTGGTCGAGGGGGGCAGGTGGGAGATGGCGCGACGAATGGACGGATCCTCTCGGGGGGGTGCGGAAGCCTGCCATGTCATCAACGTGTCGTGCACCGACTGCGTGACCCCGGAATCATGGACGTTCTGCGTGTCCACCACATGGTCG
>Ga0209651_1000644_pt1 | contig 12264 bp, 12 predicted proteins | sample LauGreFBDMM110SN_2_FD_188216 | JGI IMG/M metagenome (GOLD analysis project Ga0209651, IMG submission 188216) | Freshwater lake microbial communities from Lake Michigan, USA - Fa13.BD.MM110.SN (SPAdes) (version 2) | ecosystem: Environmental > Aquatic > Freshwater > Lake | place: Lake Michigan... | reverse complement strand
CCATACAACGTCGACGAAGTGCCAGTAATAAGAAACAACAATTGTGGTCGTAGCCTGTTGATGTGTGAAACGACGAGCTTTAGCAACACGGATCAAAACAATGAGGAAAGCAATCAAGCCACCCGTCACGTGCAGTCCGTGGAAACCCGTTGCAAGATAGAAGACAGAACCGTAAGCGTTAGATGAGAGCGTCATTCCCTCAGAGACAAGAGCGGCATACTCATAGATTTGACCGGCGATGAAGAAAGCTCCCATAAGGAATGTGAGAGAGAACCATTCGCGCATTCCCCACCGGCTAAATTGCAAAAGTGAACCTTCGCGCTTGTTCTGGAAACGCTCAGCCGCAAAGACTCCGAATTGACATGTCACAGATGAGAGAACAAGAACAGTGGTGTTAATTGCTGCAAAAGGAATATTGAGAAACTCGGTTGATTCAAGCCAGATCGCCGGACCCTGCACGGCGCGAGTAGTGAAGTACATTGCAAAGAGCGCGGCGAAGAACATTAATTCGCTTGAGAGCCACACGATCGTGCCCACCGCAACAACATTTGGCTTGGTGATCCGATGCATTGAGGCTGGCTCGGATGCCGGGCTTGAGACTGTGCTTGTCATGCAGGAGATTATTCCCGATTTCGCAGCCTTTCACCTCTTTATCTGGCTCTACCTCACCCTTATTTGCCCATCTTTGAGGTGAAACGGGTCACCATCATTTCGGCCAACTGTCGCGGTAGAGTGCGCCTATGTCGCAAGAAGAGTCTCGCCGCCTGAATATTGTTCTCTATTCAGATGATGTGACGGTCCGCGCCCATGTCGCAGCCGCTTTAGGTAGCCGAGTCGCCACAGATCTTGCCCCTCATTCAATTATCGAATTTGCTACCGGCCCCGCCCTTCGCCTCTACGTCGATGGCAAAGCTCGAAGTGGCGATCACGGAATTGATCTCTTTATCCTTGATGGTGAGTCAGCCCCTGAAGGCGGCATGGGAGTTGCGCGCCAACTCAAAGATGAGCTCTTTAACTGCCCGCCAGTTTTGGTGATGACAGCCCGTAAGGAAGATGCGTGGCTAGCGACATGGTCGCGAGCAGAAGCAAATGTTCTTCATCCCATCGATCCATTTACCTTGGCACATACTGTCGCTGATTTATTGCGCTCCTCAATCGCGCGCATCAAGGCATAATTTCTCTATCCGCTTCTGCCGTAGAGAGTTGGTGAAGCCACAATGTGGAGCTCCTATATAGACCGCTTGGTGAGTGGTCTCGATCTTGAAGCAGATGAAATCTCTTCGGTGATGGAGACGATTCTTCTTGGTAAAGCAGATATCTCAGAGATCAAATCATTTTTAGTTGCGTTGAAAAATAAGGGCGAAACGGCGGAAGAAGTCTCAGCCCTTATCAATCAAATGTTCGCTCATAGCGCTCCGATTTCGATTACAGAACGAGCTGTCGACACAGTGGGCACAGGTGGCGATGGGGCGCACACAATCAATATCTCCACAACTGCCGCAATCATCGCTGCCTCTGCTGGTGCGCGAGTTGTGAAGCATGGAAATAGAGCGGCTTCAAGTAAATCTGGATCTGGTGATCTCCTTGAAGCACTTGGTGTTGCCATAACTCTGGATGGCAAGGGTGTTGAGAGAACAGTGCGAGAGCTTGGAATAGGTTTCTGCTTTGCCCCAGTTTTTCATCCAGCGATGCGCTTTGCCGCCCCTGCCAGAAAAGAGCTTGGCATTCCAACTGTTTTTAACATCTTGGGACCCTTGGCAAATCCCGCTAGACCTCAGGCAGCAGCAATCGGCGTAGCCGATGATCGAATGCATTTAGTAATGGCAGAAGTTCTGGCAACCCGTGGCGTTGAAGGATTTGTTTTTCGAGGCGATGATGGACTTGATGAAATTACGCTTTCATCAACCACCTCTATTTTGAGTATTGGTAATGGAGAAATTCGAAGTGATCTGATTGAACCTTCTGACTTCGGAATTTCTCGCGCACCGGTCAGTGATCTCGTCGGGGGAGATGCCGCCGAAAATGCACGGATAACACTCGCAATTTTCGCAGGCGAGAAAGGTGCTCCACGAGATGCAGTGATGTTAAATGCAGCTGCTGCCATCGCTGCCTTTGAAGGAGAACAAGATCTTGATGTGCGTGAACGAATAGCTCGAGGACTGAAGAAGGCAGAGAAGGCAGTTGATAGCGGGGCGACTAATGCTCTTCTGCAGAAGTGGATTGCTTTGACTCAATCTTTGGTCGTGCCTTCTTAGCTCCTGCGCTGAGCATCTGATTGATTGTGGTGATGCCGAAGGTTCCCATTCTCTCGACAATTCCATGGAGAACATCAACCGTAGCGAGGGCATCATCGAGCGCTCTGTGATTGGGTGCAATCTCGGTACGAAAGTAGACCGCCAGAGTGCCTAATTGGTAATTTGCAACATCATCTTTTGTTAAAACAAACCGTGCCGCCTTGACGGTATCAATGACTCTAAAGTTCGGCCACGCATATCCATGCAGAGCTGCTGATGCCTTGAGGAAAGAGAGGTCAAAAGGTGCGTTGTGGGCTACAAAAACCGTTGTTCTCTCGCTACCTAAAAATTCAAAGAGAATCGGTAATACCGATTCAATCCGTGGTGCATCGACGAGCATTTCATCGGTGATCCCAGTTAACTCTGTAATAAATGGAGGAAGTGGTGTTCCTGGGTTAACAAAAGTCTTAAAGGTGCCAAGTACTTGCCCGCCACAGACTTTAACTGCGCCAATTTCAGTGATTGCGCTACCACTCTTTGGTGAGGCGCCAGAAGTCTCTAGATCAAGAACAACAAAGGTTGTCTGAGAGAGATCTTCATCGACAACATTTCTTTTCATCAGGTCAGCCTAGATGACCTCGGCGACATCACAAACGATCTATTTACGCTTGAAGGCCTTCTTTGCGCGCGCAGTCATTTTATCTGTCTCGTTTTTAATTCGAATGTAGACAAGTTGAGCCCACGCAAACTCAGTTGCCAAGATGGCCACTCCGAGAACTATCAGGGGAAGGCCAGGGCCTGGAATAAATACGAAAACGATCCCAAGCAGGACGAGAGTTGATCCGACCGTTGCCACTATGACCCATCGGAAAGGGTGGGGAAGTGCGCGCCAGACGTTACTAAACTTACGCCTCAAATTCTGAGCCATTGTGTGGGGCATCCTTAATTTTTTCCTATTTGTGGAGTCAAGAATATAGCGTAATGTGCTGGGCATGGAATATAGACGCCTCGGCAGCACTGGAATGTATGTATCGGAAATCTCCTATGGAAACTGGATCACCCACGGTTCCCAGGTTGAGCAAGAAGCGGCAATCAAATGTGTGAAAACCGCCTTCAATCTAGGTGTCACTACTTTTGATACAGCAGATGTCTATGCAGGCACTCGCGCAGAGACAGTTCTGGGTAAAGCACTAAAGGGAATTCGCAGAGAATCGTACGAGCTCTTTACAAAGGTCTATTGGCCAACTGGAACTGGTAAGAATGATCGCGGTCTATCACGTAAGCACATTATGGAATCCTGCCACGCTTCACTCAAGCGTTTAAATGTCGATCACATCGATCTCTACCAGATGCACCGCTTTGATTTTGAAACACCCCTTGAAGAATCCTTGCAGGCCTTTGAGGATCTCATTCGTCAAGGCAAAGTAAATTACATCGGCTTTTCTGAGTGGACCGCAGAGCAAATATCTTCAGCGCTTAAGATCCAAGATGCACGTGGTTATTCACGATTTGTATCGAGCCAGCCACAGTATTCAGCGCTATGGCGCGTGATTGAAGCCGAAGTTGTTCCGCTATCGCGCAAAGAGGGAATCGGACAGATTGTCTGGTCACCAATTGCACAAGGTGTATTGACCGGAAAGTACAAGCCAGGAGCAAAGCCTCCTGCAGGATCACGTGCCACAGATAAGAAGAGCGGTGCGGGAATGATTTCTCGCTGGATGCGTGATGAAGTTCTTGAAGCGGTACAGAAGCTTCAACCCGTTGCAGATTCTGTCGGTCTGACAATGTCACAACTTGCTATCGCTTGGGTTCTGCAGAATGACAATGTCTCATCAGCAATTATGGGTGCGACGAAGCCATCTCAAGTCAAAGAAAACGTAAAAGCATCAGGGGTAAAGCTCGATGCATCAGTGATGAAGGCTATTGATAGCGCACTAGGGACACTTCCCGAGCGCGACCCAAAGCAGAACATCAGCCCTAACCCTCGCGCATAGAAAGTTTGCATAAATGCCTGTGAATCCATTCTTTGCTCAGAGCACCCTGGAATATCAACTGCCAGATTTTGCTTCCATTAATGAGTCGCATTATCTAGAGGCATTTTACGAAGGTACCAAAGAGCAGTTGGCAGAAGTTGATGCAATCATCGCATCGGGGGAGCCAACCTTTGCGAACACAATTGTTGCCCTCGAAAAAAGCGGTCGCACACTCACTCGCATGCTACTTGTCTTCTATAACAAATCATCAAGTGATACCAATGACGCGTTGGATGCGATTGAAGAGGAGATTGCACCGAAGCTTTCAGCCCATCAAGATGCCATCACACTGAACCCAGCGCTTTTTTCACGGATCAAGACTTTGCATGAAAAAAAGGATTCGCTCTCTCTCAACTCCGAGGATGCATGGTTATTGGGCAAGTACTACAGAGATTTTGTCTATGCCGGAGCGCACTTAACTCAGGAACAACGCCAGGAGTTAACCAAGCTCAATGAGCGACTTTCCTACCTAGAAACCCAATTTTCGAAAAATCTTTTGGCAGATACCAATGCCAGCGCTCTCGTTGTTGATTCGAAAGAAGAACTTGCCGGGCTTTCCGACGGCGAGATTCAAGCAGCAGCTGATGCCGCTTCTGCTCGCGGGTTACAGGGCAAATATCTTCTTGCCATGGTCAACTTCACTGGTAATCCCATGTTGGATAGCTTAGATATCCGTAGCACTCGCGAACGGATCATGAAAGCTTCGCTCTTGCGAGGAAACCGCGATAATGAATTTGATACTAAGGCGATCATCGTAGAGATGGCTCAACTACGCGCAGTGCGTGCAAAGCTCTTCGGTAAGAAGACTCATGCTGAGTACATCATCGCCGAGCAGACTGCAGGCAGTGTTGATAACGTCCACGCGATGCTCCGCAAGATTGCACCTGCTGCGGCCCGAAATGCACGGGCCGAGGGCTCAGATATTCAGGCGATGATTGAGGACTCTGGTGATAATTTTGAGTTAGCTAGTTGGGATTGGGATCTCTACACCGAGAAAGTGCGTAAGGCGAAACATAATATTGATTCAACTGCCATGAGACCTTACTTTGAACTTGAACGCGTCTTACATGACGGCGTCTTTTTTGCCGCAACCAAGCTTTTTGGAATCACCTTTAAGGCACGCCCTGATTTGGTTACCTACCATCCAGAAGCACGGGCATTTGAAGTATTCAACGAAGATGGAAGCAAGCTCGGACTCTTTATCGGTGATTTCTACACTCGCGATTCTAAGCGTGGTGGAGCATGGATGAATAATTTGGTCGATCAGAGTTTTCTTCTTGGACAGCTTCCAGTGGTCTGCAACAACCTCAACATCCCTAAGCCTGCAGCGGGAGAACCAACTCTGCTCACCTACGACGAGATTGTGACTCTCTTTCACGAGTTTGGTCATGCACTACATGGACTTCTATCCAGCGTTCAATATCCACGTGTTTCGGGCACGAGCGTTCAACGTGACTTCGTAGAATTTCCTTCTCAAGTTAATGAGATGTGGATTCTTTGGCCAGAAGTTGTTGCCAACTATGCAAAACATCACGAGACTGGCGAGCAACTTCCACAAGAACTCATTGATCGCCTTACTGGCGCTTCCACATTCAACGAAGGTCATGCAACAAGCAGCTACCTGGCTGCAGCGATTCTGGATCTTGCATGGCACTCACTCGAGGCAGGAGATACCGTCTCCGATGTTGTTGCCTTCGAAGCCAGCGCGATTAAAGATTACGGTTTGGATTACCACGCAGTTCCAACTAGATATCGCAGCACCTATTTCTCACACATTTTCGGTGGCGGTTATTCAGCTGGATATTACGGATACATCTGGAGTGAAGTTCTTGATGCCGAATCTGTCGATTGGTTTAAAGAGAACGGTGGCCTCACACGTAAAAATGGTGATCACTTCCGTGCCGAGCTTCTGAGTCGTGGTGGATCAATTGATTCAATGCAGATGTTCAAAAACTTCCGTGGACGCGAAGCTTCAATAACACCGCTACTTAAGCGTCGCGGTCTTGAATAACCCGTTCAATAAATCCATCAACTGCTGATTCAATCATCGCAAGAACTTCGCGATATGCATCCTCCGATTGGTTGTAAGGATCTGGCACCTCAAGGTTGAAATATTCACCCGATATCGGATCGATATGACGTAGCGCAGGGTCGAAGCTGCGGAGATAGAAAACCTTTGCCCTGTCAGCCTCGCTAGAAGCTAAAGCGATGACATTTTCAAAATTACTTGAGTCCATCACAAGGATGTAATCGTTGACAAAGTAATCGTTAGCCTTAAATTGAGATGCAACATGGTGGTGTTGATAGCCAGCTTTTTCCCACACTAGTTGTGAAGTGGGGTGAGCGCCTTGTCCAATATGCCAACCACTTGTCCCAGAACTGCTGACATTTATTCCAACCTGGGTGACAATCTTTGCTTTATTTGCAAGTACGGCAGCGGCCATAGGGGAGCGGCAGATATTTCCAAGGCAGACCATCGCCACGTTGAGAGAAGCCATGTCCTAAGCCTAATCTCCTTTAGACTTTCGAGGTGAATAAAGACATCGTCATCTTTGCCGTCCTCGTTATCGTGATTGCGGCCCTCGCTTATCTTGTGCGCAGCATTCGTGCGCTCCATCGTAAAGTTAATCGCAACGCCGATCGCGTGAGTAAAGAACTCTCTGGTCAAACAGGAAGAATCAAAAGTGAATTGGCCGATGTTTATCACCAGTTCGAAGCAGTCGAACAGTTACTTCCTTTACTTAGACTTACAGCCCCTCTTCCCCCTTCGCGCGGTTGGGCAGCTTCACCCGATTTTCTTTTGACGCTTGCTCACGTCACTAAAAAAGTGAAACCCCGCGTAACGGTTGAATTAGGTTCTGGAATATCAACTCTTGTTTTGGCCAAGAGTGGGGCGAAGAAAATTGTTAGCCTTGACCACTCTGATGAATTTGGTACACAAACGCGTGAGATGCTGTTGAGTCACGGTGTACGCGGTGTTGATATTAGAATTCACGAATTAGAGACCTACAGAGGCAAGTACAAGTGGTATGCCAAGTCAACTCTCAAAGGTTTAGCAAAGATTGATCTCTTGGTTATTGATGGTCCGCCTAGCTCAACCAATCCAGATGCCCGTTACCCAGCGCTGGAGCACCTAGTTCCGCTTCTATCCCCGAAAGCAACTGTGATCTTGGATGATGTTTATCGAGATGAAGAACGAAAACTAGCCGATGCAATTGCTAAAGCACTACCAAATCATGTCTTGACCATTCTCTCGCATGAAAAAGGAACTGCTGTTATTTCGCCACGAGCTGGAAAGTAGAATTAGATTAACGCCGCCTTCTTTGACCAGCCTGAAGCTGTAGTAATCAAGCATTTAGAGGTTTTTTCACTTCAGATACTTAGCAAGTATCCGATTGATGTGAAGTCAACCGTCTCAATCAATTATGAGTACAACGCAACACTTAAAGTAGAGACGACTGACGGGCAGTTATTCGCACTCCGCATCAATACAAATTCACCCCGGACTCCTGAAAACTTAAGGGCCGAGATCGCCTTTGTTCGCTTCTTGGCAGAAGATGGTCGAGTCAAGGTTCCTCATCCGATTAAAAATCACGAAGGAAATTTCTATACCTCAATTCTTCATGAGGCATCTGGGCGAATGTTTCACTGTGTTCTCTACTCATGGATTCTCGGCGAAGAACTTGAGGATGAACCTACTGATGAGCAGCTAAGCGCTTTGGGAGTTGCCATGGCGACAATGCACGTTGCTGCACAAGGTTTCGAATTGCCCGAAGGATCATCCCTTCCAACATTTGATGATCCACTCTGGTGGACAGAAGATTTTCTGCTGAGTGAGAAAAGCGTTTTGGATGCAGAAGCTAAAGATTTAATCTCGCGAGCACTTTCTGCAATCAAGTCCGGAGTCGCTAAGTTCTACGCAAGCGAGACTCCGATTCTGATACATGCTGATATGCACGGCGGAAATGTGTTCTGGTACGAAGACAGTCTCTCCGTCATTGATTTTGATGATTGCGGATTTGGTTTTCCCCTCCAGGATCTTGCTACCGCGCTCTACTATCTGGATACACCTGAGCAGGATGCTGCATTGAGGCTGGGCTATGAATCTATTGCACCCGTTCCCGAGTGTTCAGAGAAGGAGATGAAGATGCTCTTCTTGCAACGCCGAATAGTTCTGCTGAATTATCTATATGAGACTTCAAACCTAGAACATCGATCAATGATCCCGGAGTACCAAGAAGAAACGCTACGTAGGATTAAGAACTTCCTGGCGGAGTAAAGCATTCCCCTTCAGCCGCCAATAATGTAGGCTCATTCGAAAGCCACTTATTAACTAAGTAAGGAATTTTGATGTCACAAGATCTTGCACAGTTGAGAACCATCTTTACTTCTGCGCTAGCTGCAGACTGTCTTGATGAATTGGGATATGGAAAGCAAGTTCTTGGTGAAGATATTCATATGCTCTCAGGCGAAGGAGTCATGCTTGGTTATGCCTTTCCGGTTCAGTTAGAAGAAGTGAATTCATTTCCAGAGGTTCCATACGTTGGATTGCTCAAGACGATTGATGCAATTCAAAAAGATCAGGTTTACGTAGCACCGATTGGTCGCACCGGTAAGGCCGCCCTTTGGGGAGAGTTGCTTTCAACGGCCTGTAACTTCAAGGAAGTTGCTGGGTTTCTAGGTGATGGGCCTTCTCGCGATCTTGTGCGCACTCGAGCCTTGGGATTTAAGATGTTTGGAACTGGTTCATTGCCAGTAAACATCAATGGTCGCTACGAAGTAGTTGCACATAACGTTCCAGGAGTCATTGATGGCGTAGCAATCCATCCCGGAGATCTTATTGTCGGAGATATAGATGGAGTAACAATCGTGCCAGTTGCGGCAATCGATAAGGTTGTTGAGATGGTTATCGAAAAGAATTCGGGCGAATCTAACTTTCGAAAGGCAGTCCGCGAAGGTATGCCGCCATCAGAAGCTTTTGCGAAATTCGGCGTTCTCTAAAGTAATTGCTTTAGTCGCTGCTTACCTCTGCGAGCTCTCCATCAAATTCATCTAGACCAATCATGGGGCGTGGCACCTTGTTGAACTTAAGTTTTTTGATATTTGGCGTAGTCGGTCCATCGAGGTCGAGCGAAAAGGCTTGACCAAAACGCCCAGCAAATCCTGACTTAAATAACAGGGGAGAGCGGACATGAACAATCACGCATTCATCAAGATTAATCCCAGCAATCTCATATCCAGCTGGATCAAAGGTGGTTGTTCCACTCTCTGAAACTAGGATTTTCACTTTATTCGCACTCTCTAGAACTACCCATCGACCTATTGAAACGACTTGCCCGGTCATTGCTGGTCCAGTAAGAACTACGGGTGCTTCGCCCTTGTTAATTAGTTTTGCGTTAACCGTGACTGGAGAGCCCCAACGTGGATCGATCGCAAATCCCAGCGATAGAGAGATCTCATCGCCGACTGATTGTGCGTAGGCTTTGTTAACTGCAGGTGCATCGACAACGGTGCAAGCACTTGGGGTGTCACTTCCATAGTTCACAAGGGCGGCAACGACTCGGGAATCATCACCGGTAGAGCCGCCAGTTGGTGCGTCAGAGGATTGGGCGATTATTTGCATCTTGCCTTGATAGCCCTTGATTGCATGATCGATGGCATCCTCTACGGAGTAGAGAGTGGCTTGGAATTCTCTATGTATTTTCCAAAGGGCAGTGCGGATAGTTTCCGCACATTCATTTGCCCGCTTAACGTTGCCGCAATGAACTACGGTGATTCCAAAACCGACTTCTGTCACATCGATCCACGGTTGTACTGGAAAGAGTGAGATATCCAAGATCTCGTCATCGATCAGTGAATCGGCCAATTCACGAATCTGCAGAAGTGGTTGATCACTGGTACCCATGGTCTCGGCCGGAATAATCATATTGAGTTTCTTCAACGTGGTACCTAGCTTGCGATTATTTGTAAGCAACTGATTCATTAAATCGGCAGCGCGTCGACCTGTATCACCTTGATCAATGTGGGGGTAAGTGCGGAATCCAATGAGGGCGTTGGAAGCGGCGACCATGCGGCGTGAAGGATTTCCATGAAGATCGTGAGTGACAACGATTGGGACATCTGGTCCAAGAATCTCGCGAGCAAATTCTGCGATCTGTGCGTCGGTGTGATCATCGTTCTCGCTGACCAGTGCACCGTGCAGGTTCAGAATGAGCCCATCTAGCGTGCCGGCAGAAAGAATCTCTCGCTTCAAGAGAGCCTTCATTTTCGTTAATTCAGTAGCAAGAAATACTCCACCAGACATGGCCCAAGCCCGCATGAGTGGAACAGCTTCAAAGCCATGTGTGCGAAGTCGTTCCAGACTTCCTGCAACTTCGATGTTCATTCCTTGAGATTGTGTAACGACATCAGCGCCAAGCCAGATCCCTTGAAGTTCAAAATCTTGCATTGTGCTCTGATTGGCCGAGAAGGTGTTTGTCTCCTGAATGATGCTCGCAACGCCCACTCGCTTAGCCATGCTAGAAAGATACTTGTTACCACCCCCTCATGACCATACGTTCAGATACTTCTATTGCGTGATCACCAGGGCTACTATTTATGGGTATTCATATTTCAGGGGAGTAATGATGGCAAGTCCAAAGATGCGTGTAGCTGTAGGCCAACACCCAGGAAATGATAAAGAGTATTTAGATTTCGCATTGCAATTAGGTTGCGAAGGAGCCTCGTTCCAGACTCCCGATATCAAAGGTGACGTTAGATGGGACGCAGCCGATATAAAAGAATTCTTAGCACCAGTACATGCTGCAGGAGTAAAAGTTGAATCTTTTGAAAATGTTCCTAATCACTTTTATGACAAGTTGATGCTTGGGCTGCCAGGACGCGAAGAGCAGCTAGAGAATATGAAAAGTACTGTCAGAGCAATGGGCGAAGCCGGCGTTCCAATTCTTGGAATGCACTGGATGCCGCAGATTGTTTGGCGCACTGACATGGGCCACTTTGGTCGAGGTGGTGCTTACGTATCGGTTTATGATCATTCAATTGTCATGGACCGAACAAGAGATTCAGAGATTTGGGTGGCCAGACGAGATGAACGCGATGTAAATCTCAAAGATACTTTCACTCGTGGTTCCTTTGTAAATCTCGGGGTCGAAACCTTAACTGTCGACCAGATGTGGGCAAATTTTGAGTACTTCGTAAAAGGTGTAATCAAGACCTGCGAAGAGTCAGGTGTAGTGCTCTGTTTTCACCCTGATGATCCACCGGCCGAAGAACTTCATGGAATTGCACGAATTTTAACTAGTGTAGATAACTTAGAGCGCGCCATGAATGTCGTGGATTCTCCAAATCTTAAATTGGAACTTTGCTTGGGCACAGTTTCTGAGATGGATGGCGAGAACTCTGTAATGGACGCAGTTAATCGCTTTGCTCCACGAAATAAGATTGCTTACATCCACTTAAGAGATGTTGAAGGAAAATTTCCCTTTTTCAAGGAATGCTTCTTAGGTGAGGGCAATTACAAGCCACATGAGGTAATAAAAGCTCTTCATAAGCACGGCTACACAGGTTCAATTTTGGATGACCACACGCCAACACTTACAGGCGATAGTGCTTATGGCCACCGAGGCAGAGCTCATGCGATTGGATATATACAGGCTTTGATTGAGGTTGTTACTAACAATTAAGTGCAGACCAAGAAATAGGTTGCGACGAAATTTGGACGATACTGGGATCGCAGGAACTGGTATGAAACCCTTTGGTGAGTCCTTTCCATTCCACCAACTTTTGTTTTAGAATGAAACATGCGCTTTAGGAATATTTTCGTATTAAGCCCAGGAAGATCCGGCTCGAAAACTTTTATCGAAGCCTCAGCTCATTTAACTAACTATTCGGCAGCACATGAATCTCTGGGCGCTCATCTTGGAGATAAACGATTCGCCTACCCCTCCGACCATATTGAGGCTGACAATCGACTCATCTGGTTCAATGGAGAGTTAGCT
>Ga0209651_1000639_pt1 | contig 12297 bp, 4 predicted proteins | sample LauGreFBDMM110SN_2_FD_188216 | JGI IMG/M metagenome (GOLD analysis project Ga0209651, IMG submission 188216) | Freshwater lake microbial communities from Lake Michigan, USA - Fa13.BD.MM110.SN (SPAdes) (version 2) | ecosystem: Environmental > Aquatic > Freshwater > Lake | place: Lake Michigan, USA... | reverse complement strand
TTTTTGTTATATATAATCGTCGTTTCAAAAAAGCAACTATTGATAAATGGACCTTAGAGTTTTGGGATGCCGGGTTGAAATTGTCGTGCTGTTTGTGGTGATTGGACTCGTTTTGGGGTCACATTTGTTCTGCAGTTGCACCTCTTTTTCCGTCGGCGGCATGCCGTCCAACGTGGGCAGCGTAATTAAGGAAGCTTTTACTCAGCAAAGGCTGGGGTCTTCCGGGTATGGTGCCCCCTTGAATTACAACATGGACACCGGCCTTCCAACCAATGGTGCAAACGGTGGTTGGGTGAACGCTGCTCTAAACTATGCAAACCAAGTGGGCAACCAAGACAACACCAATTCGGGGCAGTACCACAAGGGCGGCCCCATCCCGCTGCCACCCGGCGAACTCCTCATTTTCGCCCACAACGAGGTCAAGCCGGAGTGCTGCCCGAGCTACTACTCGTCCAGCACCGGGTGCGTGTGCACCAGTCAAAAGCAGTGGGATTATTTAAACCAGCGCGGCGGAAACCGCACGTTGAACAGTGAATTTTAAATCAGTTCACCACGTGTAAATCAAATACGGAACGCAGTAGACAGATACAATGAAGGCGACTATAGTTATGCCGGGATCTTTGTTGGCAAAATAGTTGGCAATCAGACAGGTGACAATCATCATTGCGCTGTCAGAGACGATGGCTTTAATGCCCACCTCATTGGCATATGCCTTGAATGTGTCTACCATCCGGTTTGCGCCTAGGGGGATGGCGGTGATGACGCCATTGAAGAGGAGGTCGTGTGCGATTTGAATGCATACCGCAAGCATGGTAAACTTTAGAAGAGAGAAACTTGAATTGGCGCCGTACACATACGGATAGAAGCCCCGGGCTAAAAGAACGCCGATCACAATGATCAAGACGTCGGCGATGACCGCACTCAAGTTATATGTTTTATACCATTTTATCAGCACCTTGGAGTTGATGCATCCCTGGATGAGAAGGATAATCACGAGGATATCCGTTATTAGGGCCCCAGTCACAATGGAGAGATAGTTGTTGGTGGTGAGTATAGACATTGGTTCGGTTCGGTTCATACATGTATGTGCCTAAAAAAGGTAGTTACACAATTTATAATATAATACAAATTGTATAACGATAAACGAATTATGAATTCACCACAGTATGTATCCACTTCTTCGGAACTGCTGTGCGCGCCGGCATTAACATATATTGTAATTTCTCTCGTGGCACTCGTGGTGACTTGGATGCAAAATGTGCAAAACACAAACGTGTATTGCGTGGGGTCAGTGTCATGCCCCGTGCAAAGCACGACCTATATTTTTGTTTTGAAAATATTGTGGTTCCTGTTTTGGACGTGGATTTTGAACGTGCTGTGCACCAAGGGCTATAAAACCGTGGCATGGGTGTTGGTGGCCATTCCGCTATTGGTGTTTTTCACGCTGATGTTTGGATTGGCAAACGCAGCACTAACACCGGGCAGACCGGGCGCTTCGGCACCCCCCGCATCCAGTGCGTCTTACACCGTGGGTGTAACGGGAACAACCGCCTACAATGGAAAGGCGTCCAAGAGGTTGAGCGCAACCACAAATGCGAACATGAACAGCAGCAGCAGCAGCGTTAATCCGGGGGAGTACGTGCATGGAAACAAGGCCGACAAGGTCGCGTTTTTTCCGAACGAAACCAACACGCAGTATTCCAGTTATGCCAGCTATGACGCCAATTTGGACAACCGCGCCAAGTTTTTGGACCGCGAGTCCAAGGGTCTCATTCAGCCACAACAGCAGCCACAACAGCAGTAAAAACATCACTAAAAACATCACTAAAAACAGCACTAAAAACAGCACCAAAAACAGCACTAAAAACAGCAGTAGAAACAATAACATATGCATTCAATCAATTGCGAAAATTGATTGAACGATTGCATGAAATATAGATTGAATCCAATTTTAATGTTTGCGACTCTTTCGCACACGACGACTCTTTCGCACATTGCGTCTTTTGCTAAATTTTTTTCCACCCCATGGTTGGTACCTGGGCAACGTTTCTGTTAACATATTATAATTATTCATGGCTAATATGTTGCTATAATATCTCAAAAGAATATATTTATTTTACTAAATTTTACTAATGCATGTCACCCCAACGGCATAAGGGGCGAAACGCCCTACTATAAATACAGGTTCATGTTGGGACGGTCCGTTTCGTTCTTCTTAATTAGCTTGTCCACCACTTCTCGGCTGACGGTGTAGGGAAACGACACTTCCAGCGAGGTTTCCTTGTTGTCAAACAGCTGCGTGCCGGGGCGCATGAGCCGATGCAGGTTCAACTTCGTGTAGACGGTTTCCAAGCAGCGCTTCAAATTGCGGACGCCTGCTTCTTTCAACGTGTGATTTTCCACAATGTATTCCACCACGGAATCGGGGATAATGATGTCGCCCTCTGTAAACGCAACCTCGGCGCGAATGCGCGGAATCAAATGATGCTGCGCGATGAACGTCTTGTCCTTTGTGCTGTATCCCGTGGTCCGAATCTTGTACATGCGGTCTAGCAGGACGGGATTCACGCGGCTTTCGTCGTTGTAGCTGAAGATGAAGAGGCACTTGCTCAAGTCAAACGCCACCTCCGAAAAGTACTTGTCGTGGAACTGCGAATTCTGCGACGTGTCGGTGAGGTGCGTCAGGATGCCGACGATTTCCTCGCCCTTGGACGTTTCGCTGATCTTGTCCAGCTCGTCAAAGTAGATGACCGGGTTGCTGGATTTGCAGCGGATGAGAAAGTCCACGATTTTGCCCCACACGCTGCCCTCATATGTGTAAGAGTGCCCCTCCAGGAAGCTGCTGTCGGTTGCGCCACCGAGCGCAATGAACGCAAAGTCGCGCCCCAGAATCTTGCTGATGCCTTCCTTGACCAACGAGGTCTTTCCCGTGCCGGGGGGGCCGTGAATTGCAACAGCGGTGCCGATGGCCGCTGGGTTGGCGATCCACTGCCCAACCATCTGCATGATCTGCATTTTGGCGTCGTTCAGGCCGTAGACTGCGGCATCCAGGCGGGTTTTAGCGGCGGTCATGAACTCGTGGCATTTATCCACGCCGTCCGCAATGGTGATCGGCAAATTCTTGTTCTTGTTGAACGGAATCTGCATGAAGGCATCCACCCAGTTCTTCAGCTTACAGTACTCGCCGCAACCGGGTTCCATGTATTGCAGCATGCCGACCTTGCGCAGGGCGACTGCCTTCATGTCGCGTGGAATGTCGGATTCCAGCAGGGTCAGCTTGTATGGCTTTTCAATTGCAGTGACCTTGGCAACTTCATTCATTTCGTCAATGAGAGCGCGCTGCTGCTGGATAGTGAGGTGCTTCTTGAAGTAATCCATGTCGTTCGTGGAGCTCTTTCTGCGCAACAGCTTGCGAAACTTCTTGGAATTTCTGCGTTTCTGCTTGTGAGTGAGGTCGTCCAACTCCCTCTTGATTTTATCCTCGGATTCCTTGAGCGTTTTTAGCTGGTTTGCCACGACGCGGTTTGTTTTGTCCTTGAGCAGCATTTCTTCGTAGGTTGTGCGCAACGTCTGCAGCATTGCCAATTCATCCGTGTATTTTTGTTGCAATTCGGCCAGGTCGTCGTCGTCGTCGTCGTCGTCGTCATCGGTTGAAGAATAGTAGCTGTCGTCATCTGAATCGTCGTCGTATTCCTCGTCATCATCCTCCCAATATTCTTCATCGTCGCTGTCGCCGGGAATGTAGTCTTCATCGCTGTCGTCGTCGCTAGTTAAATTAATTCCCTCCTGTTTCTTGTCAAAATCCGGTTTCTTGTCAAAATCTAGGCGCCGGGAAATATTGTCGTTTGCCTTTTCCTTCTCTTGGGGTTTCGGCTCAACATGGATGATGATGTTGAATTTTTGTTTGGATTTGTCCGTTTTTTTTGTGGATGTTGCTGCTGATGCTGCCTTTTTAGGGGCCATCGGAACATTTGGAGAGGCCGAAGTGGTTGGTGTGGTTGGTGTTGGCAGTATTGGTGATTCAGTTCCCGAAAATGCATTTTCAATGATTGCATTCATGATTGCATCGTCTGGATTGGTTTCGTTGATTTTGGTCGCGGTTGCATTTGTCTTTGTCTTTGTCTTTGTCTTTGTCTTTTTCGCGGTGTCGGCAGCTGCAGCGGATTCAAGTTGTTTCAACTTTTGGGTCATGTAGGTTGAAGGGAATAAATCAGACAACAGCCGATTCACTTCCAACCGATCATATTCATTCGCCTCTTTTTGAGATTTTTTCGTTTTGATGGGGAGTGCGGCTGTTGGTGGGGTGGAGGTTGTTGCATCACTTCCAGATTCAATCACATCCACGTCGTTTACCACGTCGTTTGACACGTTGTTTGACACGTTGTTTGACACGTTGTTTGACACGTCGTTTGCGTCATTGTCGGTGACATCGCTGTCGGGCGACGGTGGTTGCGGCGCATTGGGGTCAGGTCCGGAACGGTTGTTCTTGTAAATCCGGGCAGCATCTTCCTGCTTCTTTGGTTTGGTGGTTCTCTTCCTGGGCAGGGTTGAAATGTTGACGGGCATTGATGCGTTGTTGAATTTGTGTTGTGGTTACTCAGTGCATTGTGTTTATATTTCATTTTTTGTTTTCAATTTTTTTTCAAAATGCCATTAAACCCGAAATCAAAAATCAAAAATCAAAAATCAAAAATCAAAAATAAAAATCGGGCTCCATTTTCAATAAAAATTGATTTGCAAAACAATCTAAATATTATTTAGTAAGTATAAGGAGGATTCTATCGTTTTTAAGAGACACACACACACACACGAACAGTATAGCAATGACATCTTCAAACAAACCCCGCGTATCAAAAATTATTGGCATTCAATTCAGCATACTGTCCCCCGAAGAAATCCGTAAAGGATCGGTCACCGAAATCACGAGTCGCGACACTTATGTTGGGAACAAACCCGTCATCGGCGGATTGTTTTGTCCGTATATGGGCGTATCCGAACCGGGCATGCTTTGTCCCACCGACGGTCTGGACTACATGAACACGCCCGGGTATTTCGGCCACATTGAATTGGCCGCCCCCGTGTTTTATTACCAGCATTTGGCCACCGTGCACAAGATTCTGCGATGCGTGTGCATCAAATGCAGCCGACTGCTCATCAACAAGGAAGCGCACAAGCAAGCCCTGAAAATGCTGCCCGACGAGCGCTGGTCCTACGTGTTCGGCGTGGCAAGCAAGGTGAAGCGCTGCGGTGAGGACAATGAAGACGGCTGCGGCTGTCTGATGCCCAAAAAAATCAGAAAAGAGAATTTGGCCACACTGATTGCCGAGTGGGAAAGCGACGGCATCAAAGGCATAACCGAAGAAGACGCCAAAAAAATGAACATGATGCTCACCCCAGACATTGTGCTGAAAATATTTCGCAGGATCAGCGACGACGACGTGTCGTTCATGGGGTTCAGTCCCACGTTTTCGCGTCCAGACTGGATGATTTGCCAGGTGTTGGCGGTTCCCCCGCCGGCGGTGCGCCCCTCCATCAAAATGGACGGCCAGCAGCGCAGCGAGGACGACCTCACGCACATCATCGTGAATATCGTGAAGGCAAACAAGACACTGCAGGATAAAATACGCGACAGCGCGCAAGCCAACATCATTGCCGACTGGCACACGGTTCTGCAGTATTATTGTGCCACGCTGGTGGACAACAACATTCCGGGTGCGGCACCCGTGGCCCAGCGTTCCGGGCGCCCGCTCAAATCCATCAAGGAGCGTTTGAACGGCAAGGGCGGTCGCGTGCGCGGCAACCTCATGGGCAAGCGCGTGGACTTTTCGGCGCGTTCGGTCATCACGCCTGATCCTAATTTATCCATTCGGGAGCTCGGCGTGCCCCTGAAGATTGCGAAGAACATCACGAAGCCGGTCGTGGTGAACGACATGAACCGCCGCTTTTTGACCAAACTGGTGCGCAACGGGCCGGAGGAGTATCCGGGCGCGAAGATTCTGGAGCGCAAGGGCGGCGAGAACATTTCGCTGCGATATGCCGACCGCGACAACATCGTGCTTTACAACGGCGACATTGTGCACCGCCACATGATGGACGGCGACGGTGTGCTGTTCAACCGTCAGCCCACGCTGCACAGAATGAGCATGATGTGTCACATTGCGCGCATCATGCGCAAGGGCGACACGTTTCGCATGAACGTCGGCGACACCAAGCCTTATAACGCCGATTTTGACGGCGATGAAATGAACATGCACATGCCGCAGGACGAGGAGGCCGAGGCAGAGCTGAAGAACCTGGCGGCCGTGCCGTACCAAATCATCAGTCCGGCGAAAAATCAGTCCATCATCGGCATCTTCCAGGACTCGCTGCTGGGATCTTACCGACTGACCCGCCCCGGCGTCTCGTTCACGCCGCGCGATGCCATGAACCTGCTGATGGCTTACGGCGGCGTCAACGAAGGGCTGTTTTCCAGTAACGCGGAGCGCATCAGCAGTTTTCAAATCCTGTCGCAGATCATGCCGGCATTCACTATGAAATACAAGACCAAGGGCTTCGGCGAAAACGACGACTTTGCAACGTCGCCCGGCGTGCTGGAAATCGTGGACGGCAAGTACTTGCGCGGGCAGCTGGACAAGGACGTGCTCGGCGGAGGCAGCAACGGCCTCATCACGCGCACCTGCAACGACTTCGGCAACATGGCGGCGTCCGACTTCATTGACAATCTGCAGAACATCGTCACGGAGTACATGAAGACCAGCGCTTACAGCGTCGGCATCAGCGACTTGATTGCCAATCGCAGCACCAACGAGCAAATCGCGCAGTCCATCACGGCAAAAAAGAAGGAGGTGAAGAACCTCATTGACCAGACCTACCTCGGCATCTTTGAGAACGCCACGGGCAACACCAACGAGGATGAGTTTGAATTCCAGGTCACCAACATTTTGAACAAGGCCACGAACGACTCCGGCAAAATCGGGCTGAAGAGCTTGGACAAGGACAACCGCTTCGTGACCATGGTCAAGGCCGGCTCCAAGGGCAGCGACTTGAACATTTCGCAGATGATTGCGTGCCTCGGGCAGCAGCTCATTGACGGCAAGCGCATCCCCTACGGGTTTGAGAACCGCACGCTGCCGCACTTTACGAAATACGACGACTCGCCGGGGGCGCGCGGCTTCGTGGAGAACTCCTTCATCTCGGGGCTCACGCCGGAGGAGCTCTTCTTCCACGCCATGGGTGGTCGCGTGGGTCTCATTGACACCGCCGTGAAATCCGTGACATGGGAAACCCCCGTGGTTGTCGTTGAAAACGATGAGCCCAAATACGTCAAAATTGGCGAATGGATTGATTCGCACATTTCGTCATCATCCGCAGTGCAGCGCATGACGGAGCAAAACATGGAATATCTGGAACTGGATCATCCCGTCAAGATCGTGACAATGGACTACGACGGCCATGTGTCTTGGGAAACCGTGAGTGCAGTCACGAGACACGACCCTGGAGAAAAATTGTACAAAATCACGACTCATGCTGGGCGCTATGTCACTGTTACTGCGAACAAATCACTTCTGGTTTGGAATGCGGAACTGGGTGAGTTTCGCGAGAAATACACGGATGAAATCAAGGTTGGCGATTTCGTGCCAGTTGCGAAGCATGTGCGGGATGTGAGGAGTGGTGCTGGAATTGACGAAATTCAAATGACGAAATATTTCCCAAAGAGTGAATTCATTTATGGAAGCGAAGTGAAAACGGCAATTGAAATGATGAACGAAAGCATGCAAGATAGGAAGAAAATCCCGTCAAATTGGTGGGATGAAAACAACAACACTGCATTCACCTTGCCATTTGACAGCAAGGCTAAGTTGCAACGTGCAATTGTTCGTTCAAAAATTGATGAATTGTCCGCCAATGGCGTGTATCCTTCAAGTGGTTCGCGCCAATGGGGAATTGTTCCAGAAACATTTGAACTGAATTATGAAAATGGAACATTCATTGGACTGTTCATTGCAGAAGGAAACATCAATGGGGCAAACATATACATAACCAACAATGACTCAAAAATTCGTGAATTTGTGAAAACATGGTTTGCAAAATACAACATCAACTGCAAAGAGGATATCAGAACGAACAATGCAAACGGAACAACTTCCACTGTCATTGGAACCTCGTGCATATTGGCAAAATTAATAACGCAACTGGTTGGACATGGCGCTGATTCCAAGCACGTTCCAAATGAAGCATACGTTTCAAACATTGAGTTTGTCAAAGGAATTATCAGTGGATACATTTCAGGCGACGGACATGTTTCAAGGAACTCAATTGAAAGTTCATCATGCAGTCAGCGATTGACCGAAGACATTGCGTTCTTGTGTTCCCGCATTGGAGTTCACGCTCGTGTCTTCAAAAGTCAGCTCAAGCGCAACAACTTTGGAACAAAAAACATCAAGCCTTCATACAGACTATCCATCCGTTCAACCAACGGCCAGCTGTTTGCCGACCAGATTGACTTATTGCATGACCAGAAAAATTCTCGTCTCAAATCCATTCATTGGACTTCCGTGTTGAATAAGGTGCAACAGCACAACGACGTGGTTCTGGATGCAATTGTCAGCATTGAATTCGTTGATCCGGCACTGCATCCCAAGATGTATGATTTGACCATTCCCACCACGCTCAACTTTGGTCTTGCGAATGGACTCCAAGTGCGCGACACCTCTTCCACTGGATATATTCAGCGCCGACTCATCAAGGGCATGGAGGATTTGAAGATTGAGTACGACATGACGGTGCGCAACAACAAGGGCCGCGTCATTCAGTTCAGTTACGGCGAGGACGGCATTGATCCCGTCAAGGTGGAGAGCCAGATCATGCCGCTGGTGAACATGGGCCTGGACGAGATTTACGCGCACTACCACATGCCGAGCAGCGACCCGAAGGACGTGGTGTTCACCGCGGCATTCACCAAGGGCGTCATTTCGCGCATGAAGAAGCAGAAGGCCGATAATGACGCCAAGTGCAAGCAGTGGATTGATTCCATGATTGAGCAGCGCGAAGAAATCATCAAATGCGTGTTTCGTAATAAGAACAACGACCGCGTGTATCTGCCAGTGGCGTTCGCCCACACGATTAACAACGTCAAGGGCCTGCAGCAAATCAGCAACAACTCCATTGTGGACATCACGCCGCTTGAAGCGTTTGCCATGATTGAGGCGGCCTACAAGCGCCTGGAAACCATGCACTACTGCGCGCCCACCCAGCTGTTCAAGGTCATGTTCTTCTACTACCTGTCGCCGAAGGACTTGCTCATGGTCAAGCGCTTCAACAAGAAGGCGCTGACCGTTTTATTAGAAATGATCGTGCTGAAATACAAGAACTCGCTCATCGCGCCGGGTGAAATGGTGGGCATGATCAGCGCCCAGAGCATTGGTGAGCCCACCACGCAGTTGACACTTAACAGTGTGTCATACGACACGCGCATAATGTTAAAAATCAATGGACAAATCAAAGTTTGTCAAATTGGAGAATACATTGACCAGTACATTGAAACAGCGGAACGCATGGAAGATCATCCAAATGACACAAAGCTTGGATACATCAATGCGGACGAAGATGTGTTTGTTCCGTCGGTTGATGCATTCGGCATTACGAGTTGGAAACGAGTTGAAGCAGTCACGCGCCATCCGGTTGTGAATGCGGATGGAACGAACACTGTACTGCGAGTCACAACCGAAGATGGCAGACAGGTCATTGCAACAAAGGCAAAATCATTCTTATCCATTGATGCCAAGAACCAATTGGCCGCAACGAATGGCTCAGATCTCAAGGTAGGTGATTACATTCCGATCAACCAGAGGGCGTTTGAAATGCCCGAAAATGATTCGTTTGATGTGTCTATCATTTTGAAAAAAACAGACTATTCATTTGGAAGTGAAATAATGAAGGCATTGTCGTACAGTCATGAACGAAACTGGTGGGCAAATCATGCCAACGTTGATTTCGTGGTGCCTTATACAAGAAGCGACTCATTGCTTGAAGCCACAAACGGAAAATGTCGCCAAGGAGCAAACACAAAACAATCAGTTGAGTCAGGCATCGTGTATTTGAAACACAAAGGAAAACAATCAAGAATTCCTGAAAAAATACCATACGATTTTGAGTTCGGTTATTTGATTGGTGCATATTGCGCAGAAGGGTGTATCACAAAAACACAAATCTCAATTTCAAACAACGACGTGAAGTTCTTTGACCCCATCAATGCATTGATGCTTCGTTGGGGCATCACCACGAAGTATTACGTTGTTTCAAACAAAAATGGTCAAGAAGGATGGACCTCATCTGATTTGAGAATTTATTCAAAACTGCTGACTGAAATGTTGAATGCATTGTGTGGAAAAGGTTCTGAAAACAAATTCATTCATCCGGAACTGTTGAATGGAAACAAAGAATTCATGCGCGGGGTGTTGAGTGGTTATTTCGGTGGAGATGGGGCAATTGACAAAAAAACAAAATACATCAGTGCGTATAGTGTTTCCAGAAAATTACTTGAAAATGTTCAAAGCATGTTGGGGTTTGGATTTGGAATTTACAGCAAAATATCCAAACCAACCAAATGTGAAACAAACAACCGTGGTAGCAAAAACATATTGCAAGGATACACCATTTGCATCAAATCGGATGGTGCTGTCAAATTTGCAAATGAAATGCGCTTGTTCATTGATTACAAACAGGGCCGATTGGATGAAATTGCAAAGTCATCAACCAAATCATCCGAAGTGAATGACACCATTCCCACATTTGTACACAACGGAAAGGTGCATGCAAACATGAATCGCAAAAAACTGGCCGCAATCATTGGAACCAACCCATTCCCCGATGTTCGCTTTGACAAGATTGTCAGCATTGAAGAAATTCCAAACCCGACTGAATGGATGTATGATTTCACGGTTGAAGAAACACGCACATTCATCATTGAAAATGGAATGGCAGTATACGATACATTTCACACAGCGGGCAGCGGTGTTGCCATGAAGGCAAACGTGACGCGCGGTGTGCCCCGCATTGAGGAGCTGTTGTCCATCACCGAAAACCCGAAGAACTCGTCGCTCACCATTTGCCTGAAGAAGGACGAGGAGACGGATTGCGAGCGCGCCAAGGAGCTCATTGCGCAGATTGAGCTCACGCAGCTGAGCGAGCTGGTGGAAAGCGTGTCCATCTGCTTTGACCCCGACGACTTGAACACGCTCATTCAGGAGGACCGCAGCACGATGTTGCAGTATTACGAGTACCAGCACATGTTGCAGGAGTGTGCGGGCATTCCTGAGGCCGAGGCCGAGGATGACCCTGCAGCGCGTTCCAAGTGGATCATCCGCATGGTGATGAGCCGCGAGGCCATGTTGGACAAGCGCATCACCATGGACGACGTGCACTTTGCGATCAAGAACAGTCACGGCGACGACGTGAGCTGCATTTACGCCGACTACAACGCGGACAAGCTGGTGTTCCGTCTGCGCATGAACAACATCAACGGTAAGAAGCCGCTGAAGCCGAAGGAGAACCCGCTGGACCAGTCGGACAAGATTTACTTGCTGAAGGCGTTCCAGGACCAGCTGCTGAACAACATTGTGCTGCGCGGTCTGAAAAACATCAGCAAGGTGACGCTGCGCAAGCTCATGGACACGCTGCACAAGGAGGACGGCGCGTACGTGAAGAAGGAGACGTGGGTTTTAGACACAAAGGGGACCAACTTGATGGACGTGCTGGCGCTGGACTACATTGACGTTAATCGCACGATCAGCGACGACATTCAGGAGATTCGCAGCGTGCTGGGCATTGAGGCGGCGCGTGAGGCGCTGCTCACCGAGATGACGGGCGTGTTTGAGAACGACGGCACGTACATCAACTACCACCACTTGAGCCTGCTGTGCGACCGCATGACGGCGAGCGCGAGCATGGTGTCCATTTTCCGGCACGGCATCAACAACGACAACATTGGGCCCATTGCCAAGGCGTCGTTTGAGGAGACGCCGGAGATGTTCTTGAAGGCCGCGCGCCACGCGGAGCTGGACCAAATGCGCGGCATTTCGGCGAATGTCATGTGCGGGCAGGAAGGATATTATGGGACAAGTAGCTTCCAAGTCATGCTGGACCTGCCGCAGATGATTGCCAAGATGGAGGACGTGGCGTTCAAGGCGCAGAACGAGCAGGCCGAGATTGAGGAGGCGATGGGTTCGGCTGCCATGGATACGAGCGCGTGCGCGTTTGAGAATCTGACCATTGAGTCCAATGTGGGCAGCATTCAGA
>Ga0209651_1000626_pt1 | contig 12492 bp, 13 predicted proteins | sample LauGreFBDMM110SN_2_FD_188216 | JGI IMG/M metagenome (GOLD analysis project Ga0209651, IMG submission 188216) | Freshwater lake microbial communities from Lake Michigan, USA - Fa13.BD.MM110.SN (SPAdes) (version 2) | ecosystem: Environmental > Aquatic > Freshwater > Lake | place: Lake Michigan... | reverse complement strand
GCGATTCCCGCCAGCCGTTTCCTTTTGGAGTAGCTCTAGTGATTGTCAAAGTCGGCGGGACAGAGGTGGACATTCGCGTCGAAGCTGTGCTCTCGATGCCGCGACTGTCGTTTACCAGCAATCATTTCGCTTGGGCGCAGGCTCTAATGCCGCTTGGTATCCGCCCGACGATGGGCACTGGCGCGTTCTGGAGCCAAGTGAATACCCGCATTTTTGAGCAGTTCGTCGATAAGTGCGAGTACCTGCTCACCATCGACTACGACACATTCTTCACCAAGGCCGACGTCGAGCATCTGTTCGCGATGGCTCTGACTTTCCAGTGCGATGCGATCACGGGATTGCAGACCAAGCGAGAGGACGGTCGCCCGATGCTGACGCTCAAAGGCACGCTCGATAATCCGCCGTCTAGCGGCAGTTCCTCGGTGCCCGCAGATTGGTTTGCCGAGCCGGTGCAGGAAGTGGACTCTGCCCACTTTGGCCTGACGGTCATTTCGACGGCTGCGTTGAAGCGGTGCAAGAAACCGTGGTTCTGGAGCAAGCCCGGCCCAGACGATTCGTGGAACGAAGGCCGCGTCGATGATGATATCTACTACTGGAAAAATTGGCGGGAGAGTGGCAATCGTGTCTTCATCTCGCCGCGTGTCGTGCTGGGCCACGGCGAGTACGTCGTCACATGGCCGGGGAAGAATTTGCAGTCGCCCGTGTTCCAGTGGACGACTGACTTCACGACCAAGCTCACCCGCCCCGACACTGCATGGAGTGTGCCGCAATCATGAAAATCAAGTTCACTGCCAACTACTCGACGTATCGCCCAGGCGACGTGACCGAGTGCGACAGCGATGTAGCTCAGCGGCTGATTGCCGAGGGGCGTGCGATCCCCGAGAAACAGATCGACCTGATCGAGACGGCGAGCGTTGAGCCAGGCGGCGAGTCTGCCGACCTCACGCCGCGCCGCCGGAAAGGGAACTGATGGACTACCCACGGCCGGTGTATGACGGCAAGCCCATGCGGTATCGCAGCGTGCGAACGCTGACGCAGCCGGTGGTCGAGCCTGTGTCTCTGGCAGAGGCGAAGGCACACTGCCGCATTGATTCTGACGCCGACGATTTCTACGTCGTCTCGCTCATCACGGCGGCTCGCGAGTGGGTCGAGACGTACATGGACGAGGCGTTGATTCATCAGCAACTCGTCATGCGGCTCGACGGGTTTCCCGCAGAGATTGAACTGCCTCGCCCGCCGATGGCGACGTCTGGCACGGCGACGGCTGTCAGCGTGACGTTCACGTCTGATGTGTCGGGGGCGACCGCTGCCCTGTCGTCATCGACCTATCGCGTTGACCGCGACACGAGGCCCGGCGTGATCCGCAACACCTACGGCGGGGCGTGGCCGGGTCACTTGACCGACTACAACTCTGTCACCGTGACATGGTGGGCTGGGCGTGGCGAGTCTGGTGCAAGCGTGCCGCAAGGCATTCGCAACGCGATCTTGATGCTCGTCGGGCATTTTTACGAGCGTCGGCTTGCTGCCGACAGCGGCTCTCTCAACGACATTCCGTATGGCGTCAAAGCACTGCTCGATGCGCAACGCTGGGGATCGTACCGATGATTGACCCCGGCAAACTCCGCGAGCGGGTGACGGTGCAAGTCGCCAGCGGCGTGACCAACTCCGTTGGCGAAATAGTGATGACGTGGTCTGACTCGTCTGCTGTGTGGGCCAGCGTCGATGGAGTGTCGGCCCGCGAGCAGTTGCTCTCTGGGCAGAGCCAAGTAGCAATTAGCCACCGCGTGCGGATGCGGTATCTGCCGGGACTCACGCAGTCGCACCGCCTTTCGTGGCAGTCTCGCACGCTGGAGATCGTGAGCCTGCTGGAACACAACAACCGCAGCGAGCATGAAGTCATCTGTCAGGAGAACGTCTGATGGCTACAGCAGGCATCGTCATCACCGCAGACTTCCCCGAACTCAAGGCAGTCGGCGATGCAATCCGCAACCTCGGCGACAAGCGGTTCACCGCTGTCGCTCTCAAGGATGCCCTCCAAAAGGCGATACTGCCTGCCGAGACGAGGCTGCGGGAACTGACCCCCATCGGCCCGACGGGCAATCTCAAGGCCGCTGTGATGTCCCTGGCGAAGGCGTACACCAAGAACGGCAACGCGGTTGGGTTGATCGGCTACCGTGCTACCGGCAAGCGTGGCTCGGAGAGTGCAGCGGGCGGCAAGGTGCGTGTTTCGTCTGGCAAGGTGGGCGACCGTGCATATCACCAATGGCTCATTGAGTACGGCACCAGAGCACGCATCGTCAGCAAGTTCAGCAACACGCCCTACCAGCGAAAAAGCCCCTCGGTGCCGTTCGTGCGAACACGAATGGGCCAGCAGGAGGTGGTGCGAGGCAAGGGCATCGTCCACGCCGTCAAGGGGCAGAACGCCTATATCGCATCGAGCTACAAATCCCTTGGCCCGTTCCAGATGGTCAAGAGACGTGGCGGCGGGTTCACGACAGATCCGCCAACGCCGGCCGCGTATTTCAAAAAGTCACCCAACCCCATCGTGATTCCGCCTTCGCCCGAGGGCGGCGTGGCGGGGCAGCCGCCAATCCGCACGGCTTTCCAGCAAACGCAGGCCCAGGTGGCTGCGATCCTGCAGCAGGAGCTACGGATCTCGCTGGAGCGTGCCCTGTCTGCGCTCACCTACAGTGCCACTGGCACGATCTCGGGAGTCTGACGAATGGCATTCAAGTCACCCGAGGCTGTCATCCGCAACCGGCTCATCACGACAGCCGCTGTGACGGCACTGGTATCGACCAGAATCTACCCCGTCATCGCCCCTGCCACTGCGGCCCTGCCGTTTATCACATGGCGACGGTTGGCCGTGACGCGACAGCAATCGCTTGCCGGGCCGATAGGCGTGCCGACAGTAAACTTGTCGGTCGATATTTTCGCGGAGACCTACGAATCTGCCCGAGATATTGCGGACAAGTGCCGGGCGTCTCTGGATGGGTGGGGAGGCACTTTCGACAATACAACTGTGAGCAACGTGTCGCTTGATAACGAGAGCGACGGGTTCGCGCAACTCGCCGGTGGCGACCTCCCGCCGGTCTACACCGTTCAGCAGCTTTACGGCATCCTCTGGCAGGAGTAACTAGCTATGGCGATTACGCCTCATGATTCGACCGGCACAGTGTTCACGTTCGCGGGCAGCGGCTACACGGTCACGAACATCGTCTACAACCTTGCTGATCCAGCGACCGACAACACCATCGACGTGTCACACCTCGGCCAAACTGCTGGCAGTGCTGTGCTGACGCAGGATCGCCCGCTGACCGGCAATGCAACGGATACGGGGCGGCAGGTGACGATTGAGTATCTCGGCAAGGGAATTCTCGCCGACGCATCAACCGGCACGCTTGTCATCACTCACGCCGGCACTTCCTTTCTGAGTGCCGCGTCAACTGTCGTTTCCTCGTCTGTGACGTTCGCTGCGAACGATGTGATCAAGGGCACGGCGGTATTCAAGGTCGCTCGCTGATAGCGTGACGGAGGCACCCCGTCATGGCGAATTACGCTGCCGGTGTGACCGTGACGTGGAACAGCGTTGCGTTCACGGAAGTCGTTGATCTCAAGGTGCTGCACGGCGGCGATCTGCCGATCTCTCGCGGCGGCAACGGCTCGCCGTTTGCGCTTGACCTTGGCACTATAGATGTAGTGTGCCTGGGCACTGCGAACTGCGCGCTGACCAACTACGGCAAGCGTGCCACGTTTCAAGTCACCGGGCCGGGCGTCGTGTTTACGCACAAGGCGATCTTCCAGCGACTTGCGGTCGAGAAGAAGGTCAACGATGTGCAGCGGCACACGGTAACGCTCCGCTTTTCACCATCGTAGGAGTTTCTGTATGGCACTGACGGCAGAGCAGATTTTGGCGGCTGACGATCTTGGGCTGAAGCAAGTCCCGGTTCGCGAATGGAACGGCGAAGTGTTCATCCGCATGATGAGCGTCGGCGAGCGGGATGCGTATGAGCGTCTTTGGATCGGCAAGCGAGAGACGGGCGTCGATAACTTCCGCACGGAGTACCTCGCCCGCGTGCTGTGCGACGAGAAAGGGCAATTGCTCTTTACCCGTGAACAGGTCAGCGCGTTGGCAAATAAGTCTGGCGCAGTGATGGGGCGGCTCTTTGATGAGGCTCTCGCGCATAACAACATGACGGAGGCGGATGTTGAGCAGTTGGGAAAAGTCTAGGCGTCTCGCCGACGCGACGATTCATGTTCGCGTTAGCGGGGCACCTTGGCATGACAGTCGGCGAATTGTCTCGCCGCATGGATTCGCGGGAGTTGACTGAGTGGATGGCGTACACGCGCTACTACCAAGCTCTCCCCGATCCGTGGCGGCAGACAGGTCTTGAGGTAAGTGCGATGCTCGCGCCGCACTCACCGAGAGGCAAGTGCCCGAGTGCCGATGATTTCAATCCGATTGAAAAAGCCCCACAGCATGGCGATCAGATGCTGACACAGATTCGTGCCTTGCAAGCAGCGCTAGGTGGAAGCTAATGGCGAACATCGTCGGGCTAGCACTGAAGGTCACTGGTGACGCAAGTGGACTTGCCAAAAGTCTTACGCCGGTTGATCGTGCTCTCGACAAGCTTGCCGCCCAGGCTGAGAAGGCCACGAATGTTTTCACCCCGTTTGCTGAAAAGACTGCGGCGGCGGGCAAGGCACAGGAAGAGTTTGCCGCGAAGTTTTCATCGCTCGCAGACCAGTTGCGGGATAACGTGATCGGGCCGCAGGAGTATGCCGCTGCATTCGGGCAGTTGACCGAAGAGGCTAAGGCGACAGCGGCTGCGTTTGAAGAAGGGCTTCGCATCACTGAGCAAGTCCGCACGGCCGAAGAGCGACGGGCGACAGAGCTAGAGAAGATTGAGCGGCTCTTATCGCAAGGTGCGATTTCAGAAGAGACTGCCGGGCGTGCTCGCGACAAGATCACGGGCGCGAGCGAAGCGGCGGCTGCGGCCGAGCAGGAGTTCTCTAGAGCCAAGGAGCAGGCGGCCAAGATCATTGAGGCCAGCCTAACGGCCACAGAGCGAGCCCAGCGGTCTTACGATGCCGCCATTGCCACGGCTCAAGACTTAGAGCGACGTGGCCTGCTGACAAAGGAACAACTGAACGCCGAGATCCGGCGGCAAGCTGACTTGTTTGCCAAGGCCGCCGTGCAGGCTGGCAAGTACGCAGGCGACGTCGAAAAGGCTGGCAACGCCGGGCTGAAGTTCAATGAACTGTCGGGAATCCTCGGGCTACTTCCGGGGCAGATCGGTGGCGTGGCGAGTCGGCTCAGTTCGTTCGCGTCGGCAGGCGAAGGCATACAGAAGCTCTTCGCGGGCGGCGTAACAAATGCGGTCACGAGCTTGGGTAGCTCGCTCGCTGGGCTCGTCAATCCGTTCTCGCTGGCAGCTGCTGGGATCGTAGGCATCGGGGCTGCTGCATCAGCCGTCGTTTCTGGTCTGTCGCGGCTAGAAGACCGTGTCGAAAATCTTGGCAACACAGCAGACAAGCTCGGCTTGTCGTTTGAGTTCATCCAGACTCTTGAGGAAGCAGCAAACAGATCCGGCACGAGCATCGACGCCGTGAGTGCTGCGTTCGGCAGGCTGCAAAGGAGCGTCTTGGGAGTTGACGAGGAGAGCAAGGCAGCACAGAAGGCACTGCAAGACATTGGCGTGACTTCCGAGCAGCTTGCGGCCTTGAATCCAGAGGAACAATATAGGCTGATCGGCGAAGAGTTGCGAGGCATTGAAGACCCTGCGAAGCGGACGGCGGCAGCCGTGGCGTTGTTTGGCAGGGCCGGATCAGATTTGATCCCGTTCTTCAACAACTTGGCCGGTGCTGCTGTTGACGTGGAGCGATTCAACGGCCAGTTGAGCAGCGTTGACCGCACTCGCATTGACGGGCTCGGTGCATCTTTTGATGCGGTTCGCGTATCGCTTACTGGTGTCAGCAATGAACTGCTGACGCCGTTCATCGGCATCACGCAGAGCCTAGGCGATGGGCTGTCGTCGGCCATAGCGACGTTTGGCAGGAACATCGGTGCCGTCCTCGACATCTTTTCCCCGCTCACAAGCATCGTCGGCGTGGCCGGCAATCTGTTTCTCCAGTTCGGCGCGACTCTCGGCAACATAGTGGGAACCGTGCTTGAGCCTTTTGCCGCATCCGGTCGGCTTGTAAGCGGCGCAATCGACGCAATGAGCCGATCACTCACTGCTGTCTTTGGCTCGGTCAATGACGCTGTGATCGGATTCCGAGAGTTCTTCAAGTTTGAAGGCGTCGCCCTCCAGTTTGCCGCAGCGTTTGACGCTATTGGCGAGACGCTCGGCCGCGTCGGTGCGATTGCGTCACGCTTCGCGGAGGTTACGGGCGAGGCTATTGGCCGCGTAGCCACCATAATCGGCAGCGGCGTGTCTCAATTCCTTGAGTTCACTGGGCTTGGTGCGGCTGTGTCTGGATTTGCTGATGGTGTTGTCGCTGCATTCGGCGGACTGTGGGAAGGCATCAAGACAGTAGTGGGCCAGGTGGGCGGGTTCATTGAGCAAGTGCTGAAATTCGCCGAGGATTGGCTCGGGATCGTTCCTGAGATTGAGCAGCCCGTCGAGGCCACGGTGGAGTTCACTGGCGGCGGCGCGATTGAGGAACTGCTAAAGGAAAGCAAAGATCTGCAAAAGACGCTTGACGACATCACCGGAAGCGTCAGTAAGGCGATTGACGAGTCGGCGAAGTTCGGGCAAGCCGGATTTGACGCGGCACTCCAGTACCAAGAAGCAGTTGATGACTTGAAGGAGAAGCTAGACGCCGGGCTGTTCAACGAGGAGACGTTCCGTCGCGAGGCCGCACGGGCTGGCGAGGTTTTCAAGTCGGAACTAAACCGCATCGAAGAGGATGCGAGGCTCGACATCCAGATTTCCGAAGAGACGCAAAGGACGCTCGACGGCCTGCAGGACAAAATCAACAGAGTTGCCGAGGATGCTACGCGGTTCGGGGAGTCTGGCTTTGAAGCTGCAGCGCAGTTTCAAGCCAAGCTACGCGAGCTTGGGCAGCAGTTTGAGGACGGCAGGATCAACGCCGCTTCGCTGGCCGCGGAGACGGCGAAGGCGACCGCCGAATACGACAAGCAGGTCGCCGGTTTTGAGGCGATTGACGAACTACAGAAGTCGATCCTCAAGGCCGATCAAGACCGCGTGGCGGCCCTGCTTGCCCAGAACAACGCGACGACAGAGCTAGAGCAGAATCAGGCTGCGGTGCAGCGAGAGCAGTTGCGGCTTGAGGAAGAAATTCGCAGGCAGCGTGAGGCGAACAATGTGTTTGCCGCCGACGCGGCAACGGCCCGTCTGGCACAACTCGACCAAGAGGCGGCGAAGCTGGAGGATATTCAGCAGGCCATTGACCAAGGTTTCTCCGAGGGCTTTAAGAAAACTTTTGAAGCGACGGCGAAGAGCATCGACACTCTCAGCGAAAAGGCTGAGCAGTTTGGCAACGTCGGTGCGTTGGCCGCTGAAGCTCTTCGCCTGGGAGTCGAGCGCGCCCAGAACCAAGCCCGCGACGGCATCTTGTCGCAGGACACCTACAACCAAGAAGTCGCCCGCCAGCAGGACTTGTTCGACCAGCGTCTTGCTGCCGCTCAGCGCGTGGAGGATTTTCTTGCCAACACACTGGGGCAGCGAAACAAGGCCGAGCTAGAAGCCGTCGCGAAGCTGGAGGAGCGGAAGAAGCAGGCAGAGGTGAACGTGCAGGCGATCCAAGCAAGGATCGCAGACGAAGAGCAGAAGCGTGCCAACACGACTAACCTAAGTGAGCGACGAGCGGCAACGCAGCGGATAGCGGCCCTTCGGCAGGCAGAGCGTATTGAGAGTGGTATCGCTAAGGGGCGTAACGACGTCGCCCTTAACCAAGCCTCTGGTCTCACTAGCGGCTTACGGCAGGCCCAGCAGTTTCAAAGCCGAATCACTCAGGCAAACGATAGCTTCTTGCGGGCGTTCTCTGGCACCTATGCAACGGCGAATGCTTCGCTCAACGCTGCCAACGCCGTCGCCGCCGAGCTAGCTCGTCAGCAGGAGTTGAGCCGACCCGTCGCCGGTTCGGTTTCGACGGCTGACATTCGCACTGCCGAGGGTGCAGCGTTGGTGCTGGGCCTCGGGGCGTCGGCGCAAGACCCCAATCTGATCGAGGCGAGACTCCAGACGAAGCAACTGGCGGGCATTCGCACGGCGATCAACAACGCCGTGTCTGGCTACGTCGGCACTGTTGCGGAGATTTTCTAATGTCAGTTTCATCGTTTCGCGAACTTGGCAGAACGCTAGAAGGCGAGGTCGGCGGCACGACTGTCGCAAAGCGGCGGTTTGTCGTGATCCTCGACGATAACGTGACAGTCACGCCCACGGCAAATCTGGCCGTCATCAACGCTGTTGGAGGTGGTACGTGGGGCGTGCGGCATCCTGAGTTTTCATTCCTCGGCCTGCGAAAGGCGACGATGAACGAAAACTTTGGCGACAACCCATACCACGTCGAGGTGACTCTTGAGTACGGCGTGATTTCGTCCAATCTGTTTTTTTCTCCGGTTTCTCGTCCTGCCGAGTGGGTGTTTGAAGCGGTGGCCGGCGATCAGCTTCCCGCCCTATTTTTCTTTGACGGATCAACGAAGAGGCCGCTGACGAACTCTGCTTACGACTTCTTTGAAGGGCTGACTGTTCCTGAGTCTCTGACTCGGGTGACGATCAAGAAAAACTTTTCAAGCCGACCTACCGCAATCATTAACTCATTTGGTTTTCTCAACAGCGACGTCTTCAGCGGCGCGGCAGCAAATCACTGCAAGCACGAAGGCAGCAAGGTCGAGAAGGTCGAAGAGCTATGGGGCAACGTGCGATACAGCTACTGGCGCGCCGAGTCGCAAGTGTTGTTCCGGCCAAGCGGCTGGAATCTACAACTGCCAGACGTCGGGTTCAACTTTATCGCTGGCGGGCAGAAGCGACGGGCAATGGTGTTTGATTTTGAAAATTCCGAGTGGGTTCCGAGTCCCAATCCGGTGGGCCTCGACGGCAGCGGAGCGTTGAGCGGCGGCTACCCTGCGATTCTTGAGCGACGAGTGCTCCCTCAAGTGTCATTTTCGGGGCTGTTTGGCAATCCGCCAGCGTGATTCTGCCAGAGCAGCATACACAAAACGTAGAGTGAAACTATGGCCGACCAGACATACGAAATCCTGCCTGCCGAGCTTGACCTCGCGTTCGTCAAGGGCGACGAGTTCGGGATGGTTCTCGCGGTCAATGCGACCGACCTCACGGGCTATGCATACGACACGAAAATCTACAGCCTCACTACCGTTGAGGTGGGAGGTGGCCTTGGCGCAGGCGTGGCTTCGGCCGCTGGCGAGACGGTCGTGGCGTTCACAGTAACGCCTGTCGCTCTTACCGCCGGGCAGGTCAATCTGTCTCTGACAGAGATACAGACAGGCGCGTTGACCGCTGGAGCGGAATACCGCTGGTGGTTTAAGACGATCACGCCGGGCAACGTAACGCGAACGATCCTATCTGGTGACGTCAGCGTGAGGGTTCCCTAATGTCTGTCGTCGTGAATGTCGTCGGCGAGACTGCTGTCAGCGTCAGTGTCGCGGCATCCACTGGAGCCAGCGTCAGCGTTGCCGCGTCCACCGGAGCCAGCGTTGTCGCATCTGGCGGCATCGGCCCGGCTGGATTCCTGACTGTGCCCGGCACGTCCACACTCGCATTCGGCACGTTTCAACTTGCTGCTGGCGACGGCATCACAGTCAGCACCGCCAACGGGCAGTTTTTGATCTCGTCCTATTCAGGCACTGCTGTGTCGAGCCTCGCCCCTGTGCAGAGTGTGGCGGGCCGCACTGGAGCCGTCGTCCTCCAGGCGAGCGACGTAACGGCGGGCACGTTTGCAATCAGTCGGATTCCTACGATTGGCTACACCGCCCTGTCTGGCATTCCGACGGCATTCATGCCCGCAAGCCACACCCACGACGCCAGCGACGTTGCCTCGGGCACACTGTCGATCGCTCGCATCCCGACGATCTCGTACACGGCCCTGAGCAACACGCCGACGACGTTCAGCCCCGGCGTCCATACTCACTCCACCACAGACGTCGCGGCATTCACTGCTGCTGCATCTGCGGCAGCCCCGGTTCAGAGCGTGGCGGGCCGTAGCGGGGCGATTTCGCTGACGACTGCTGACGTTGCCGGGCTGGCGGCCATTGCCACCAGCGGGTCGTATACGAGCCTGCAGGGCGTGCCAGCCACGTTCGCACCGGCCACACACACGCATTCGTTGTCGAACCTGACGCAGTCCTCGGCAACTGCTGGACAGGTGCCGACGTGGAACGGATCGGCATGGGCACCGGCAACACCCAGCAACGCAGGCCTCGACGAGAACGCGGCGATTGACGGTGGTTTTTTTACCGGGCCGGTTGCCATCACCATCACGCAGCAGCCGACCAACCAGACTGCGGCATCCGGGGCTGCCACGTTCTCGGTGGCGGCGACAGTTTCCCCAAGCGGCTCGCCGACATACCAATGGCAGCGAGGCGTAGCTGGCGCATTCTCTGTCACGCAGCGCACGCTGCCTGCGTCTGCGGCGTGGAACGGGGTTGCCTACGGCAACGGCACGTTCATCGCCGTGGGTGGCAGCGCTGGTGCGACAAGCCCAGACGGCATTACTTGGACGCAAAGGACGCTGCCCGTCGTAGCTAATGGCGGCAGCTGGTGGGCTGTCGCGTTTGGTGGCAGCAGATTCGTCGCCACTTCGTACAGCCGAGTTACAGCCGCGACCAGCACAGACGGAATTAATTGGACGACGACGACGATGCCGCAAAGTGCGATTTGGGAAGGCATCGCATACGGCAGCGGCGTGTTTGTCGCTCTGGCATCCGGCAGCAATGTTGCAGCAACTAGCACCGATGGCATAACGTGGACGCAGCGCACGCTGCCTGCGTCCTCGACGTGGAAGAGCGTTGCGTTTGGCGGCGGCACGTTTGTGGCTGTTGCATACGCGGCAGACAGCACACTTGCGGCGACCAGCACCGACGGAATTACGTGGACGCAGAGGACACTGCCTGCGGCGGGCTGGGTTGCCGTTGCCTACGGAAATGGCGTGTTCGTCGCTCTGGCTAGCGACAGCGCAATCGCGGCGACCAGCGCAGACGGCATCACATGGACTCAGAGGACGCTGCCTGTGTCCGCAGGTTGGTATAGCCTGACCTTTGGCGGCGGCACGTTCCTAGCCACGACGTTTGTCGGCACAATCGCAGCGACCAGCACCGACGGCATTACGTGGACTCAGCGCACGCTGCCTTCGAACCCTGATTGGTGGGGCGTGGCCTACGGCGATGGCAAGTTCGTCGCCGTGGAGTACACCAGCTCAAGGGCCGTGACAATTCAGTTGGACGGCCAGGCCGCGTTTGACATTATCGCCGGCGCGACATCCGCAAGCCTAGCCCTGACTAGCCTCACAGCGGGCAACAACGCCGATCAGTATCGTGCCCTCGTCTCTGCAACTAATGCGCAAAGCGTTCTCAGCAACGCGGCCACACTCACAGTCACTTGAGGTGAACGATGCCAAATGAAATCAAGTTGCGCCGCTCCTACGCTGTCGGTGCCGTACCAACAGCAAACGAGCTTGCCACGCACGAATGCTGTGTTAACTGGGCAGATCGCAAGCTGTTTGTGAAGAACACGGCCGGCCAGATTGTCACCGTGACGCTTGGTGGCGGCGGCTCCGCGAACATCGTCGAAGCAGCGACCACGGCGGGGTTCCCCGCAGTCGGGGCCAGCGGCACGCTGTACATCGCCACTGACACGAGTCGAGAGTTTCGGTTCGATTCGTCTGGAGTCTATGTCGAGATCGGTAACTAGAGGTCATCATGCCATTCTCATTCCCAAGCAACCCGTCAATCGGCGCGACCAGCACGCAAAACGGGCGAGAGTATCGTTACGCAGGCGGCAACGTGTGGGAACTTGCTGCGAGTGGTGGCGGCAGTGCCGCCTTACGCACGTTCTCAGTCACCAACAGCGGCAGCGGGGCGTATCTCATCGACGGCAGTTCAAACTCGACGCTGACGCTTGAGCGCGGGCAAACATACGACTTCGTGGTCAACGCTTCTGGTCATCCGTTTCATTTTCAAACAGTGCCGCAGCCGTATAGCTTGGGCAACCTCTACACGACCGGCGTTACAAACGGCGGCACAGCGTCAGGCACGATCCGGTTTGTCGTGCCATACGACGCACCGGCAACGCTTTATTACGTCTGCCAGTTCCACGGCAGCATGGGCGGCACTGTCAACGTAGTGAGCGCAAACGAAGACCTGATCCTGCGTTCGTTGTTCACGCCTTCTGCACCCACTGGACTCACGGCAACGGCTGGCAACGCACAGGCAACGCTCTCGTGGACGGCACCGACCGGCGTTATATCGCAGGCACCAGTCTCAGACTACCGGGAGCAATACAGCAC
>Ga0209651_1000621_pt1 | contig 12575 bp, 10 predicted proteins | sample LauGreFBDMM110SN_2_FD_188216 | JGI IMG/M metagenome (GOLD analysis project Ga0209651, IMG submission 188216) | Freshwater lake microbial communities from Lake Michigan, USA - Fa13.BD.MM110.SN (SPAdes) (version 2) | ecosystem: Environmental > Aquatic > Freshwater > Lake | place: Lake Michigan... | reverse complement strand
GAGCCTTTAAGGAGAGTGAGATAAGAAACTCGGTCTTGTTTATGACATAAAGTTGATCTACGATTTAACAGCAACAATCGGTTGCACTAGGAGAAAATCATGAAATTTGAAATGGAATTTGGTTGGAACATAGATGAGAAGATTACAGTTGAAACCAATGACTTTGATAAAATCAAGGTTATTCAGGAGTTTATTGAATTCCAAGAGTCGTTTGGATGGGCAGTTGAATATGAAGCTGTTGACTATGATGAAGAAGAAGATACAGAAGAAGAAGAAGTGATAGTTGCAGGTTTAACTTCTGACGAAGAATAAAACCTACTTAGCCAACAGATAAAGCCCCACATTGCTAAAGGCGTACCCTGCGTACACGATAGCCATGTGTGGGTTATCTTTCCAAAGCTGTTCACCAGCAATGTAGGCGTAGATTGCCCCCGTCAAAATGATTAACCAGGCACTCAAAACGCACCTACATCAATCACTTCACCCCTAAACTGAACCATGTCCTCATCAAATTTATGGACGAGTTCAGGCCATAAAAGCTGACCATTGAAGAAGTTTAACACCGCAAAGCCTGATCTGTGGTTGTTTGGGTTTATCTCAGCATAAGTAAACTGTGGGCCATCAGTCTCAGCTAAAGTCCCCGTATCTACCCCGTATCTACATCCGTTGTAATCAGAGAATGGCGTGACCTTTAAGCTGTGCAAATGACCCGTTATTATGCTGACACCAGCGTTTACTGTATTGTTGTGAGTAGCGTGAATACCACCCTTATATCGGTGTTTGATGATACATTGGTCAGTAGGCCACACTGCCCAACAGAAATCCCACTCGGTTATATGGTCTGTCAACTTAAAGCCAACAACATCCTTAAACTGCGGTGCGTGTTGCGCTAAACGATTGCCAAACCGAATATCGTGATTGCCCCATGTAAACAGGAGCTTTACATTGTGTCTCGCTGCTTTAGCGGTTTCCTCAATCTCACCCAACGCACCTTGCGTAGCTTTTAACTCTTGGATAACAGAAGTTTGGGGAAGTTCAGTCACATCGTGCCGTGATATAGACGCTCCATCAAACGCATCCCCGTTACATATCACCGCCTTGGGTTTAAAGTGCTGTATAGCCCATAGAAGCCCTTTAAAGGCTGTAGTTCGTTGACCAGGTATGAAGTGAGCATCAGAGAAGACAATCACAGTACCATCTAGGATTCCAAGGTTTACCTGTTTTAGCGGAGAGAAGGATTTTGGTCTTTTAGCATCATATTGAGCACTACGAGAATCATTAGCACCTAATTTAACATCATGGAATTTTTCCATGTTGCGTCTGCGGTAGTTAACGGCTCTTTCAGTGATGCCTAGAATCTTTGCTACTTTTGTAACAGATCGGTGCTTGTCCCACAGTTCTATAAACTGCTCGTCAGTACAGGAATTCATGCCATTATTTGATACCATGAGAATCCTTGAACAGTAACTTTTCTAAAAGGTTGATGACCCTGTGCTCTTGCATTTCAATCTCATCTTGAGATGATTTAGGGTCTTGTGCCACAGTCATTAAATCGTGTAGAAATATATGAAGTAACTCATGCAAAGCAGTCTGATCCAAAGACTCAGGTGTGATCTTCTCAGCACCAAAATCACCTAGTCTGTAAGTAGCCAATCGAGCAGAAGCATTAAACTCAACAGAAGCCATAGCAGCCTTTGCTGGTTTACTTCCTTTTTCAATTCTCCAATCACCCAGACTAAGCACTTGTTGCCACTTTCTGACACTTTGTGCAAACAGTTGTGAATGTTCTGGCGTAGGAATGTTAGACATTTCAACACCTTATACAAGATTTATGACAATTTAATTTAAGACAAGAACAAAGCCACTTCTGCTTTGCGTCTTTTGACAAGCCCTGCCACTTCCTTGCCACCCGCTTTAGTCCACGACATAAAGGCTTCAGCAGCACCCTCCCAATCACCACGATTCACCTTCATGCGGATTGTGGAGCGTTGGTAGTTGCCTAGCCCTGCGTTGTACGCAAAAGATGTAACAGCGTCGAATTTGCTTTGATGACTAGCAAGATTAGGAGAAAGTCGAAGAACACCACGCTCAAAAGTATTGATGTCACTTTTGAACAGATCGACCAGTTCATCTTTAGACCAAACACGATTGTCTTCCCCTTTAAGTTGGTAGTCAGACCTGATAAGCCCCGTATAACCCTCTTTACGCACGTTTGGCAAGGCTAATTGGTCTGCATACATAGCGTGACCCCATCCAACAGTCCAAATGGCAGCAGAGCACCGATAAGGCTTATTCCTGTAGCCTTCAAAGAAGTGCATCAGATGTTCGCCTTTTTCGCTGATTTTCATTTCTTAGCCCAGCTTCTACTTCCGAACCAAAATCCTATAATTCCCCCCAACATGGCCATTTCATCAGAACTAAAAATAACGTCAGTAACCCTAATCAGATCATCCATGTTGTTGACCAAATTAGGTCTGCTGTAAACGTAGTAGGCAATCCATGCGTTAATTGCACATAACTCAAAGATAAAGATGTAAGTCACAATAGGTCTTACAGTACCCACAAAGTTAACCACCCAAGTGCTTGCCTTTTCCATGATCTTTTCATCATGCTTCAAGGCAGCTTCTGTCATCTGGGCATCAGTCTGCATGGCAATCTGGTCTGTGCGAATCTCCTCCATACGCTCTTGAGCCTTAAACCCTTGAGCCATCATCTGTAGTTGTAGTTCTACTTGAACCCTGGCCAAAGCAAGTTCATGCTTTTGGTCATCTTTGTTCTGGAAGTAATCAAGAAGTTTGGGTAATCCTGAGATTAACAAGCCACCGAGGGTAGAAAATAGAGATAGCATTACAGTCCAATCTTTCCAAGTAAGAGATTAACAATTTTGTCCGACAAATCGTCAGGTAAGAACTTCAGAAAACCCAAGAAATAAAGTGCCACGCATCCATAAACGAATATTTTGAGGCACATATCAAAGGTCTTCTGATACTCATTCACCGACCACACCTTCTTGTTGTTTGGCAGAACTCCATCAATTCATAAATGCCAACAAAAACTAAAAACAAAACAAAGAAAACTGCACCTATTGCCAAGCCAATCTCTAATTGTTCTTGCTCTTTCTCTTTGGCTTCTTTATCTGCTTTCTTTAGCGCACTTATTTCTTTAGCATCTGCCAAGTCCATCTCTGCTTGACGGGCCTTGATCTTCTGCCATACGTCAATCTTGCCTGTCTGCATGAAGAGCATCTTCAACTCTTCCTCAAACGCCCTAGCTTGTTCCAAAGCCATCTCTATCTGGAGGGCAGTCCCCATGTTTGAGCCTTTGCCAGACTGCTTGGCTTGAAGCATTGCCTTTGTAGCTACAGACTTAGCGTCAAATAGCTTACCAATCATGGGCGCAAGTGAGCCTAAGTCTTGGGCAACCTTTGCTGCCTTCTTGACCATGCTGATTGCTGACTGTATGCCAGCTAAAGCGGTTAGAGGATCGATCACTTCTTATCTACCTTTTGCCACTCAAGGCATACTACTTTTCGGTTGTAAACATCACCTGTCCATACCCATCTAACACATCTGTATTCAGTTTTCTCTTTACTAGATGCCACCAATGTAAACAACACTGAAAGCACTAGTAGCCATTTCACGGGTACGCCCAAAGAATAATGTAGCTACAGAATATTGCAAAACAAAGAACAAGGAATGCTACTGAGATAGCAAACAGCCCGTCTTTCATTTAGTCGCCAATAATTCCGGTGGCACTTCCAACGGCAGCAGCGCCAGTTAGCAATCCAGTTTTGGGTCTTTGCGCTCTCTTGTTTAATTCTCGCAAGATTGCAGTTTGCTCTACAGGATCAACAGTAAACAAGCGTTTTTGCAGAGCCTCTGAACTTTCACTACTTATGCCTTTAGCTCTTGATAGCAAGGCTGAACCACCAGCCCGTAACATACTCAAAGGATCACCAGTAACAGTTGCTTGTGCAAGTGAACCCAAAAGGTTGGATTCCTCACGCACCGCCTTGTTTTCATCTGTTCGAGAGCCACCAAGAACACGTTGCTTGGTTTCAGCTTGTCGATTTAAGCCTTTGACGTATTGAGAAAACTCATTGTATGAGGCTTGATCTGGGAAAGCATTTCTTAACAATAGCTTTTGATTCTCAGATTTAAATATTTGCTTAGTGAAATCACCGCTTTTGTAATCTCCAAGACGTTCATTGATGTTAGCCATCACACCCAAACGAAACGCCTCTTTCTCATCAGAGGTCAGTTTTTTAATGTTAGATGCTGCTTCTGCTGGGTTAAGTTTCTGATAGTCTTCACCCATCTTAAAAGCGTTTTTAATGCGTTCTGCATCAGCAAATTGTGAATTGGCTTTTGCATACTCAGGATTAAGTGATTTGATAAGATCGTTAAATTCGTTCTTTACTTTAACGACATCACTTCCATAACCGGATATCTTTTTTGTTATGTTGTCTGTTTCAGCATCAACAATTCGGTCAAGACCCATTTTGATTTGATGCAAAACATCAGTAGGAACTGATTGAGCATTGCGAATGGAACTTAGGTCTGGCAATTTTTGCCCATAAACATCTGCTCTTTTGACCGCCTCTCCATAGGCTTTAGTAAAGACATCTCTGTCAATGAACTTTCTAAATGGCACAGCATTGATGGCCTTGCTATAGGCTTCTGGATATGCTTGAGAAGCAAGTCGTGATTGATTTGCAGTTAATGCCTCAAGATACTCAAAACCATTGACGTTTTTAGCTAAACCCGCTTTTTGAACTAAACCCTTAACAATGTCATTGGGTTGGTCAATAAGACGATTTTCAAGGAATTCTTGAGTAGCACCCTTGGCTTTGGATTGCACTACATAGGCGCTATAAGCCAAGTCATTAAGGTTTTTACCTAAGTCAGCAATCACCGGATTAGGAACACCAATCCTACGCAATTCATCTAATGCTTTTTGCGCTTCTGTTGGTGAAAGATTGTCTTTTTGAAGATAGTTTGCCAACATCTTTGATGCCGCAGTCTCCTGGTCGCCAATACCCGCAGAATTCAAGACGTTCTTAATTAGAGTTCCTGCACCCTTAACAACGATAGGCACAGAACCACCTAAAACCCCGCCAAACACACCGCCCATTGCGGTTTCTGATCCTTCATCCTTCTCAGCAAAACCATACCCAGAAGCTGCGCCTGTGGTTGCTCCAATTGCAGTACCACGGGCAATTTGCCCTGGCACAGTCTGACCTGTAATCAATGCTTGAGTGGCAGGGGCAAGTTTTGCTACTTGTTTGGCAATACCCAAGGGCGCAATCAAGCTGCCACCAATCTCTAAGCCAGTTTTAGCAATGGGCATATCCATGCCGAATTGTTTTTGTTGTTCACGCAAAAGATTGCGTTGCTTCTCATACTCTGGCCCACTAATCGAGCCAGTTCTAAGAGCCGCTTCAATTTCATCAAGTGTTCCAAAGGTCAAGCCTTGACCAACAGACCTTATGGCTTCGGCTGGCCCTGAGTAAGCTACAGGTGAACCAAGGACAGATTTAAATGCCTGTGGTTGGTCAGCAAGTGGTGCATCTTTATAGTCAGCCATTATGGTTTTGTCCTTCTTTGTCCTTCGGGGTCAATGAATGCTGTTCCTGATGGAAACTTTGGATTTCTCAGAAACCTTTGATAGTCAGCATTGTCAATAATTTGAACATCAAATTTAGGAACTTCAATTGCACGTTCTGGTTCAGGGAAATTAGCGTTTTTTCTACGTCTTAATACGTCATCAGAAGCGTTCTGAGTACGTCTAACATTGATTTCAACCAAACGTCTCATTGCTGCTGCTGCCGCTTGAGGAGACTCTGAGCTTTCAAGTTCTTTTGCCGCCCTTACCGCATCACCTTCAGTTTGTGTGCCTTTGTTTAAACGCAAACTCTCATTGGTCAAAACCTTCAAGAACTTATCATAGTCTTCTCTAGCAAGAACATCTGGATCATTTGAACCAACAATTTGTCTTGCCCTAATGCTTGCTCTGTCTTTTAGACCAAACTTGATGTCGCCAGATTTAATTCTTCCAATAAAGTTATTGGCATCAGACGCTAAGTTTGTTGCGGCTGTTGCAGTTCCATAATCTGCCTCTTCATCTTTTGCAAGATATGCAGGTAGTGGCTTAGTTCTAGCAGCTTCTGCTTTACGATCTGCCTCTACTCTCTTCATATCCTGTTGGAATGCAATGTTCTGCGCTTGCAATGCTTGATTGCCTTGTTGAATCAAAAGGCTTTGACGAGAGTTCTCAAGACCTTGAGACCTTAATGAAGCAAGTGTGTCTTGATTGTTTTTAATCTGCGCTTGGTTTTGTTCAAACTGACTAATTCGCTGAGTCATCTCAGCCAATTCTCTAGCTTTTACATCAACTTTTTCAGGATCAAGAATTCCTTTTTCAAGACTACTTGAATATTGTTTTGCAAGTGTTTGAACAGTCTTTGGAATGGTTTGATCGTCAATAAACACCTTAAATGGATTATCTTCTGGAGCACCCATTGCCCCAATCCTGCGGAGATCAGGAATAACTTTAGCAAGCTGAGAGATTGCTGCCTGTCCTTGTGGGAATGACAACAGTCTATTCTTCACCTCTTCATTGACGCTACCATCTGGGTTTTTCAGTTGTGTTACTAAACTTTGAGCAAGGGCATCAAGACCGCTTGCTTGCATTCTTTGACCACGTTGAGCCAAATAGTCCTCATTCTTCATGGCTTGCATTCTGGCTTGAGTACCTTGCTCACGCAAAGCATAGGCGGCCTCTGCATCACCACTTTGCAATGCCATTTGTGCAGCTTGAAGATATGAGTCCGGATTGCTTGGGTCAATCATTCCTAACAATTGCTGACGTTGCGTAATACGCTGAAGTTGTGGGTCTTGAATGCCCATAGCACCCGCAAAGCCACGGCCTAGCTGACCTACACTAGCCTGTAGACCCGCTTGAGCCGCAGCACCAGGCGATAGTTGCGCCATCGAGATACCACGATTTAAGTCTTGTTGGTACTGTTGGTTTTGAAACATTTGTGGAGTCAAACCAAACAGACCCGCTACAATATTTTCTGCCATGATGATTCCTTACAAGAATAAGCCAAGGTCTTGATTACCATAAGCTAAACCAGTTCCAAAACCAGAAGAGCCTACACCTGTTCCACTAAATGCAGATTGCAGTCCACCGCCAAACAATCCACTTAATGCTGGGCCAAACATAGCGTTAGGATTTCCTGCAGCAGTTAAGCCTTGAGCCAAAAGATTTCGTGTTGCATCAGCACTTGTAGCTAAACCTGCGCTAATTTGTGCGCCTCTTAAACCAAGCTGACCAACATTAAACCCTGCTTGTGCGCCAATCTGTCCTAAGTTAACACCCATGTTGTAGGGCTGTTGTCCCAAAGTCTCCAAGTTCTGTGCTTGTCCCATTGCGGCTGTATAAGGTGCATAAGCAGCTTGCTGACCACCATAGTATTGACCCATAGCTTGTGAGCCTTGACCAAGCAATCCCGCACCAAACAAAACATCCCTCTGACCCGCTTGTTGAGCATTAGCCGCCAATTGAGCTTCTTGTTGTGCTCTAGCGTTGTACAGGGCTTGCAACTCGGGAGTTGTAGCACCCATAGTCCCACCTTGACTAACAGACAGACCGCCACGGCCTTGTTGTTGGAGTCTGTTCTGCAAGTTAGCCAACTCTTGTTCTCTGCCTGGTTGCAACAAACTCATCTGTTGATTTAGATAGTTCTGTGCAACATCTTGCGGAGATTGAGCCAAGTATTGATTACCAAGACCAAACAACCTTTGTGCGCCCGTTTGAAGAGGTGCAAATTGTCCTTGTGCTTGTTCTGCTTGTGTCAGACCTTGATTAGACAAAGCCATGAAACGATCTTGTTGGGCTTTGACATCAGGTGTTAAGTTGTAACCTGCACTTGATAACCTTCCCGTTACAGGATCAAAACCAAACTGAGAAGTTCCAAACCTTGTGGTCATGCCAATAGGTCTAAACTGAGCCGCATCTTTAGCTGCTTTTGTTTCAGCATCAATCATTGATTGCGCCCGTTGAGCCGCTTCTCTTGATGTTTGCATCTGCAACATATTACCCGCAGTACCAAGAGCACCAGAAAACAAACTTGACAATCCCAATGTGGCTGCCGCATTTAGCAAAGGATCAGATTTACTTGCAGGTGTTGTTGGTGTTGTTGCAGTTACAGCAGGAGACAATAATGATGCAGGTAGGGATGCTAAATTTTCTCCAATATTGGTCTGCCTTGGTGCAGTAATTGTCTGAGTTGGAATAGAAGTAGCAGCTACAGCAGGAGACAATAATGATGCAGGTAAGAAGGCTAAATTTTCTCCAATATTGGTCTGCCTTGGTGCAGTAATTGTCTGAGTGGCAATAGCAGGAGTAACTAAACCCGCAGCAATGGCAGCCACATCTTGTGTAGTTACAGGTCTGTTACTGGTAATAATTTGCTCTGCAACATTACTGGTAATGTTTGGCGAAACAGCAGAAACAGCAGTAACCAAATCAGAAACCTTTAAGTTCTGACCACTTGAAACTATAACTTCCGCTTGAGTCTGTGCTTGTTGAGGAGTTATGTTTGGTACTGTCGCAATGACGGCATTAGCAATTTCTTGCGTAGAAGCTACTCTGTCTCCAGTAACTTGCACAGTAGATAAGTTACCACCAGTAGTAGGTGTAACTGTTGATACCAAAGCACTGACTACTGGCTGAATGGCATTTGAGTTTGAACTGGTAATAATCTGTTCCGCAACACTATTTGTAATGTTTGGAGAAACAGAAGCTACAGCAGTCACCAAGTCATTGGTAGTTAAGTTTTGACCACTTGTAATCAATACTTGTGCTTGAGTTTGTGCTTGTGGAACAGTTACATTGGGTACTGTTGCAAGAATTGCATTTGTAATCTCTTGCGCAGAAGCTGGTCTGTCTGCTGTAATTTGAACATTTGCTAAGTTAGCTGGTGTGCTTACATTAGAAGCAAGCTGACTAGCAACTAAGTTTAATGTCCCTTGATCTACCATTTGAGGTTGAGCAGTACCAGTTACATTTACAGTGCCTGCTTGCGTTACTGGTGCAGTGGTTGTCGGAGAAACCAAGCCGCCCAATAAACCACCCGTACTTATTGCAGGAGTAGTTGTTCCAGTAACATTTACAGCACCAGGTGTTGGCAATGTTGATGTTGCACCGCCTGTTAAAGAAGTTATTGCTCTATTGATGATGGCATCGTTATAACCACCAGCCGCCAAAGTATCAGCAATTTGATTGGTTGATAAACCTTGGCTGGCTAAGTTCTTGGCATCTGCAATAGCAAACTGACGCTCTGTAATGCCAACGTCAGCAGCAGAACCCGTAGAGAGATAGTTGTCCAGTGCAGATGCGCCATAGGAAGCAGCACCACCTAACAAAGCACCTCTAAGAATATCTTGCCCTGTGCCACCTGCTATTGCAGTTGTACCGCCTCCAATGGTTGCCCCTGTAGCACCCGCTAAAGCAGAACCTGTCAAACCAGTAGCCCCACCTAATAAGCCCGAGATAAAAGGAAGACCAACAGTGGAAGCCGCCAACCCAATAACAGGAGCAAGAAGAGCCAACGTATCTTTAGTACCACCACCCGCAAAAGTGCCTGAGTCAATTACTTCACCAGTTTTAGGATTAAATGTTTCCCAATTAGCCGTGTTGTTTGGGTCTACTCTTGTTTCATAAACTACTTGTGGCACACCTGCAATTTGAGCTTCAATGTCATCGCCTTCAATGACAGTACCACGGGCAGTAGGAATAGCCCTTACCAATGACTTAGCAACTTCAGGACTAGCAGCGGCCTGAGCGATAATTGAAGGAGTTGTCGCTACAGTGTTTGTTTGATAGGCTTGTGCAATTGCTTGTGGAGCACTAGATGGCACTTCATTCTTAAACTGAGATAAAGCATCAATAACAGATTGGTTATAAACTGCTGTGCCTTCAGCATTGGTGTGCAAAGCATCCACTAACAAATTCTTGTTTTGCAGAATCTCGCCTTGTGTACCAACTAAAGCAACATTAGAGTTAGCTTTGGCAACATCAGTATAAATTTGGTCAACTTTAGGATCAAAGTTATTTGTGATTACATCTTGAACAGACTTGGCATAAGGTGAACCAGTAAGAACAACATTAACACCTTGATCGCCAAGAGTCTTAACAATCTGGTTTAGGTTGTCTTTAACAACTGCTTTATCTACGCCAGTAATAAAGTCAACACCACCTGCTTGCAAGTAAACAGTAGCATTAGGGTCAAACTGACCACCACCCGCCAAGAATGTATTAAGTTGCTTTAATGTGTCTGAGGTAGTTGATCCTCCAACAGCATAGTTAGATGTTTGCTGACCAGTAACTTCTGTGAGTTGATTCTGTAAAGCAGTATTTGAGCTATTCCAACTAGCACCAGCTAGGATATTGCCACTTAGCAAGCCACCAGAAGCGCCGCCAGTTGCGTTAGCTACGTCTTCAGCAGAGATTCCATACTGACGCATCTGCGCTTGTGTTGTAGCGGCATCTGGGCTTGTGGCAAGAAAATCTCGAATGATTCCGTACAGGGTATCCGCAGAACCACCTGTATTAAGTTGATAGCGCAGTGCATCAGAAATAGCCATGATTGCTCCTTATTGTGGCTCAACAGGCCAAGTAATAGTCCAAGGGAAACCTGATTGATTCGGAACATCACGCAAGGCTTGGCGGTAAACTTCCCAAACACCAGGTATGTTGGCATTTAATTCAAGATTCTTAATAACAATCCAATCTGTTTCTTTCAGCTTGTCATCACGGCTTTGACGCACAGACTTGGCCTGTTCAGCATCCTTAGTAGCCCTGTAAGCAGTCTCATGCTCAAGGGCTGTAGTTGTTACGCCATCAACAGTAGTATCGGTAAACACAGGGCCAAGGATATATTTGGTGTACCACTTACCATCAATCTGCTCAACACCAGAGGCTTGAGAGTATTGGTAAACAGTACCACCAGTAGCTTGTGGGCCTTCAAAGACTACATTAGCACCCAAAGCCTCTAAGACTTCGGTTGTTGTTATTTCCCATGATGGGCCACCATTGGCTTTTTGATATGCACGAAACTCTGCTTCGTACATTACTTGACCTGATTGTGTTCTGATTTGCATGATGTTCCTTACGCTATTGCGAGTCCAATGTAGGTTGCAGAAGATACATTGATGTCAGTTGCTGACAGTTGATTAACTACAAAACCTGTGCTGTTGGTATCAATACTATCGTCAGAAGTAACTTCAACAGCAGTTGTATTCATACTAAAGTATGGGTCATTTCCTGACACAATGCCTCTAGCACTATCCCACACATACCAAGCACCAGTAGAGTCGGTGCGCTTAATCATTACAAACCTAGCACCACCTGTGAAGCCACAGTTAATTGTCTGTGATGAGCCATTTCCTATGTATGAGAAAACTTTGGAAACACCAGCGCAGGTTGCAAAAAGATAGGCTACGTAAGTATTTCCAGTGGCGTTGGTTTCAGCAGCACCATAGCCAATTGTGATACTTGAAGAAGAAACACCACCGCCATCAGCAGGGTTAAGGTTGCTACTAAATCCAAAACTGTCGTTAGTGTTTAAGTAGCCTGCATTGCTGTATACCCCACCTAAAATTGTAGAAGTTGCCCAGTTTGTTGCGGTAGATGAAATGGTGGCAGCACTGCGACACTTAAAGATAACAAGTTCTGGGGCAACACCAAGATTGTGGCTTACTACCTGTGGTGTTGTATTGTTGATTGCTCTTAACCCTGTATAGCAAACCACATCAAAAAACGATGGCGCACGCCTAAAATTATGCCAAGCATAAGTTATTCCAAGAAGTGTGCTGTAGGCAAAAACAGTACCACTACTAATAAAGATACCATTTTGATTTCTAGAAAAATCTGCTATTTGGGCTGTTGGACTTACAATAACTCCCGACTCTGCGTTTGTTGAAGAGGATGCTAAATAGTTTGAGTTTCCTCTAAGCCTATCAAAAAATGAATGGTTATACCCCGAAGTAAAATCACGAACTGTTGCAAGCACTGTGTCAGGGGGAAATCCTGCATTAACTACATAATCCCCTGAATTAGATGCCGCAATTGGACTAAACACTTTAGTAGCATCAGTAGGCACTTTCATCGGGCCTCTGCGAATGGCTATGTAGATGTAGGTTGCGCTATTAAGCAAACCAGTTGTATTAAACCCAGTAGCGTTTACACCATATACAGAACCCCAAGATGCTTCAGCAGAAGAAGTGTTTGGGCTTAAAAAAGGTGTATTGGTTGCGGGCGTTACAGGCATTCCGCGCATGGTGTCAGTAAGATACCAACCTTGAGCAGAAGAAGTACATTTGATTAGTACCCATTGAGGCTCGTACCCAAGCGTTACGTTTGCATTCCCAGATCCATCAGTAGTAAACGACCCACAAGTAATCACATTGTCTGTACCAGTTAGGCCAAAGCCTCCTGCGTCATGGGCGAATAGATACATCACAAAATTAGAGCCGGGGTTTAATGCTCCACTTGGAAATGTGATTGAT
>Ga0209651_1000610_pt1 | contig 12677 bp, 13 predicted proteins | sample LauGreFBDMM110SN_2_FD_188216 | JGI IMG/M metagenome (GOLD analysis project Ga0209651, IMG submission 188216) | Freshwater lake microbial communities from Lake Michigan, USA - Fa13.BD.MM110.SN (SPAdes) (version 2) | ecosystem: Environmental > Aquatic > Freshwater > Lake | place: Lake Michigan... | reverse complement strand
GCACGGTGTTTTCTTTGTAAGAGGGCGTCAACTTGCTCAATATTCGCAATCGGGAGGGCTGCCGGTTGATGCCAACGCGCTGGCTTTCGTGGCTGATGGGAGCTGTGCTCGCAACGTCGCCGCTGGCTGCGGCTTTCGGGCAGGACGGGCCCGTTCCGTCCGCACCCGGTGCTGCGGCGGTGCCGCAGGCCAATTTTGATCGCGCCTTGCGCAAGGACGGCAACTGGTATTTTTCCTGGGGTTACAGCCGCCAGCAATACGCGCCGACGGACATCCATGTGTCGCAGCCCGATATCGGGAGCGATTTTGTGGTGCGCAACGCCCGCGCCAGTGACTTCCCCTCCAGCCCGGAAGACACCTTGACTTCCCTGTTCAATCTAGATTTGACGAATCCGCAAAACAACGTTCGCATCGGGAAATTTTTGAATCTGGAGAAAACCTTTGCGGTGGAGCTCTCGATCGACCACAGCAAATACAACGTCGACCTAGGCCAGACGGTGACGATAGACGGAACCGTTAAAAACGTGGCCTACAACAAAGATGTGGTGCTGACGGCTGACAACTTCAATTACACCTTGCATAACGGACTGAACCACGTCATGGTGAACGCGGTCTGGTTGCGCCATCTGCGCGGGCCGGAGAACCAACCTGGCGATTTGCAGCTGATCAGCCGGGTGGGGGCGGGGCTCCTGATACCGCACGCGGACAACACGATTTTTGGCAATGCCAACGAAGTGGGCCCCAAAAATACCAATGTGTGCTGTTTTTCCAGCACCGACTGGTGGCAGATCAATGGCTGGACAGCCGGCGTTGAAGTCGGTTTGCGTTACCGGGTGTACAAGGCTTTGTACGTGGAACTGACCGCCAAAGGGGCTTACGGTGTGCTGCGCGGCGTGCCGGTTTACAAAGGCACGGCAGACCAGGTCATTTGGATGAGCGAGCAGGTTTTGTCGACCGGCTTCCTGTTTTAGCCGCCCCGGCGAACGCGCAGCAGCTCGTCCAGAATCAAGCAGGCGGCCCCAAGCGTGATCGCGCTGTCGGCCACGTTAAAGGCTGGAAAATGCCAGCCTGCGGCATAAAAATCCAGAAAATCAATCACATAGCCGTAGACCACACGGTCGATCAAATTACCCACCGCGCCGCCCAGCACGCAGGTCAGGGCAAAACAGAACAGGCGCTGCCCGGCGTGGCTGTGCAAGAGGTAGACGATAAAGATGGACGCGCCTGCCGAGAGGCCCGTGAACAACCAGCGCTGCCAGCCCCCCGCGTCGGCCAGAAAAGAGAACGCCGCGCCGGTGTTATGGACCCGCACGATGTTGAAAAAGCTGGTGATGGGTGTGCCTTCGCCGAGTTCGTACAGGCCTGCAATCAGCACTTTGGTGATCTGGTCCGCCAGCACCAGCACCAGCGCCAGCGCCAGCCAATGCAGCAGCTTGAACCCCGCTGCGCCGCCCCGCCGCGCCATCAGGCGAAGTGGCGGGTTTCGCCCGCGCCAAACAGGTTGGAGACGCAGCGCCCGCACAGCGCCGGGTGTTCGGTCGCTGCGCCGACGTCATCGCAGTAGTGCCAGCAACGGGCGCACTTCACGGCCTTGGAAGCCGCGGTTTGCACGGCCATCGCCGCGCCGGTTTGCAGGCGGACGGCCGAGGTGATGAAGGCAAATTTCAGGTCGGTGCCCAGGCTGCGGAGCAGCGCGTAGTCAGCCGCATCCAGCGTGAGCGTGACGTCAGCTTGCAGCGATGCACCGATTTGACCGGCAGAGCGCAGCACTTCAATGTCTTTGTTGACCAGATCCCGGATCTCGCGAATCCGGTCCCATTTGGCCACCAGCGCCGCATCCGGCGCGTCCATGGGTACATAGGTTTCCAGATAAATCGACTCCGATGTACCCACGACGCCCCAGGCTTCCTCGGCGGTGAAGCTCAGGAAAGGCGCCATCCAGCGCAGCATGGCCTGGGTGATCTGCCACAGCGCGGTCTGCGCTGAGCGGCGCGCCAGCGACTCCGGCGCGGTGGTGTAGAGCCGGTCTTTGAGCACGTCCAGGTAAAAAGCGCCCAGATCCTCGGAGCAGTAAATCTGCAAGCGGGTGACCACCGGGTGGAACTCGTAGCGCCCGAAGCAGCCACCTTCGAACATACCGGTATGGGGGTTGAGGGCGCCCGCAATTTCGGCTTGCAGTTGCGCCGCCCGCGCCAGCGCGTAGCGGTCGATCTCCAGCATCTCGGAAGGCGCGACCGCGTGCTTGGCCGGGTCGAAGTCGCTGACGTTGGCGAGCAAGAAGCGCAAGGTGTTGCGGATGCGGCGGTAGGCGTCCACCACCCGCGCCAGGATTTTGTCGTCGATGTTGAGGTCGCCCGAGTAGTCGGTAGCCGCCACCCAGAGGCGCACGATTTCCGCACCCAGCTTTTCGTTGAGCACCTGCGGTTCCACCGTGTTACCCAGGCTCTTGCTCATCTTGCGGCCCTGGCCGTCGGTGGCAAAACCGTGCGTCAGCAAGCCACGGTAGGGCGCGCGGTCGTACAAGGCGCAGCCTAGCAGCAGCGAGCTGTGGAACCAGCCCCGGTGCTGGTCGTGGCCTTCCAGATACAGGTCGGCCTCAGGGCCTTGGTCGTGAAAGGGTGCGCGCGCATAGGCGTCTTTGTGGCTGCCGCGCAGCACGTGCTCAAACGTCGAGCCGGAGTCGAACCAGACTTCCAGGATGTCGGTGCTCTTGGTGTAGTTGTCCGCGTCGTCTCCGGGCTGGTTCAGGATCTCGTGCACGGTGGCGCGGCTCCAGGCCTCAATGCCGCCGCGCTCCACCATCTCGGCCGCCAGGTCCAAAATCTCCATGGTGCGCGGATGCAATTCGCCGGAATCTTTGTGCAGGAAAAACGGAACCGGCACACCCCAGCTGCGCTGGCGTGAGATGCACCAGTCCGGCCGGTTGGCAATCATGTCGCGCAGGCGGGATTTGCCGTTTTCGGGGTAGAACTGGGTCTGCTCGATCGCGTCGAGTGCCAGTTGGCGCAGGGTTTTGGGGGCTTTGTCTTGGGTGAAGACGCCCACGCCCTCGTCCATGCGCACAAACCACTGGGCGGCGGCGCGGTAGATCACCGGCGTTTTGTGGCGCCAGCAGTGCGGGTAGCTGTGCGTGATCGGGTGGGTGGCCATCAAGCCCCCGGCGTTTTGCAGGGCTTCCAAAATGACCGGCACGGCTTTCCAGATGTGTTGCCCATTAAACAGGGGAAAGTCAGCGGCGTATGCGCCGTTGCCCTGCACCGGGTTCAGTATGTCGTCATAGGCCAGCCCGTTGGCTACGCAGGAGTTGAAATCTTCCACGCCGTAGGCGGGCGAGGAATGCACGATGCCGGTGCCGTCGTCGGCGGTGGCGTACTCGGCGAGGTAGACCGGCGCGGTGCGGGCATAGCCCGCGTCCAGATGGGCCAATGGATGGTGGAATTCGATCAGGTTCAGCTTTTCACCCAGTGCGGTGGCCACGACGCTTCCGCTGAGCTGCCAGCGTTCCAAACACTTATCCACCAACGATTCGGCGCACACCATCAAGCCTTTAGGTGTATCGACCAGCGCATACACCAGCGCGGGGTTCAGGTTCAACGCCTGGTTGGCCGGAATCGTCCACGCGGTAGTAGTCCAGATCACCGCAAACGCCTCTTTGTCCAGTTTGGGCAAGCCGAACGCGGTAGCCAGTTTGTCGGGCTGGGCGCACAAAAAAGCCACGTCCAAGGTGTCGCTCTTCTTGTCCGCGTATTCAATCTCGAACTCCGCCAGCGACGAGCCGCAGTCAAAACACCAGTACACAGGCTTCAAACCCCGGTAGACGAAGCCGCGCTCGATCACCCGTTTGAAAGCGCGGATTTCGCCGGCCTCGTTGGCCGGGTCCATGGTGCGGTAAGGCCGGGCCCAGTCGCCCAGAACGCCTAAGCGTTTGAAGTCTTCGCGCTGCTGGCCAATTTGCTCGGTGGCGAATGCGCGGCTTTTGGCCTGCATGTCATCTCTAGAGAGCTTGCGGCCATGCAGTTTTTCAATCGCGTTTTCAATCGGCAGGCCGTGGCAATCCCAGCCGGGAATGTATTGGGCGTCAAAGCCGGCGAGTTGGCGCGACTTGACGATCATGTCTTTCAGGACCTTGTTGACCGCGTGGCCGATGTGCAATTTGCCGTTGGCGTAGGGCGGGCCGTCGTGCAAGACAAACAGTGGTGCGCCCTTACGCGCGACCCGCAGGCGCTGGTACAGCCCGGCCTCGTCCCATTGCTTGACCCAGCCCGGCTCGCGCTTGGGCAAGTCGCCGCGCATGGGGAAGGGCGTGTCCGGCAGGTTCAGGGTTTTGGAGTAGTCGGTAGCGTCGGTCATGGGTGTCTCAAAAAAATCGCTGCAGGGGCGAGCCAGAGGGTGTGGCAGGCGGATGCGCCGGATGAGCTGGTCAGCTTGGGTAGGGGACGCGGGGCCAGGTGCGTCGGTGCGGGCCCCGTCAAATTCGGGCCGCCAGCCAGGCGCGGGCGTCATCGCAGTCTTGGTGTATGCCGCGCGTGAGGGCGTCCAAGCCCTCATATTTCAGTTCGTCGTGTAGTTTGTGCAGCAGTTCCACCCGGGCGATTTTACCGTAGGCCCCCTCTGCGCCCAGGCTGGCGGGCCAGTCCAGGCAATGGGTTTCCAGCAGCACCCGTCCGCCGTTTATGTCGTCTGGATCGATTGAAGGTCGCACCCCCAGATTGGCCACGCCGGGCAGGGGCTGGGCCGCAAGGCCGTGGACCAGAACCACAAAGATGCCGCTGGCGGCGGGCTTCCAATGGGCAAAGCGCATATTCAGGGTTCGAAAACCGAGTTCCCGTCCCAGCTTGCGGCCGTGGACGATGTGGCCCGAGATCGCATAGGGCCGACCCAGCAGCTTGGCGGCCTGCGCCATATCGCCTGCGGCCAAGGCCTGGCGTACTGCCGAGCTCGAGACCCGCAGGCCATGGACCTCGTAGCTGTTCATGCGCGCCACATCAAAACCCTGCGCGGAACCGGCGGCATCGAGCATGGCGTAGTCGCCTGCGCGCTTGGCGCCAAAGCGGAAGTCGTCCCCGACCAGTACATAGCGCACACCCAATCCTTGCACCAAAACGGTGCGAATGAAGCTGTCTGGTGGCTGTGCGGCCAGGCTGGCATTGAAGGGGAGGACGATGGTTTGGTCGACGCCGCATTGGGCCAAGCCCTCGAGTTTGTCCCGCAGCGTGCCCACGCGGGCGGGGGCGTGGCCGGCTTGTTGCAAGCTTTTTGCAAAATAGTCGCGGGGATGCGGCTCAAAGGTCAGCACGCAGCTCGGTACCCTGCGGCGCTGTGCTTCGGCGCGCAGCAGCGCCAGCATGGCCTGGTGTCCGGCGTGAACGCCGTCGAAATTACCGATGGTCAGCGCGCAGGCCGGGGCGACGGTGGGGTGCTGGAAACCGCGGAATACCTGCATGGGGGAACGTCTGTGCCTTCACGTAAACAGGGTATATTGTCTCCGACAGGGCACAGGCGGCTATCCGCCGCTGGCAGCCCTGGATACCCGCGCAATGTGAACCGTTTACCGGAGGCTCTGTGTGAAAGTATTGAAGTTGTCGGCCCAGGGGCTCCCGCAGTCCTGGATTTCCATGGAGCAGGCGGTTGTTCATTACGCATCGGACGAGGTGCGCTGGGAGTCCGGCGGTGAGGTGGCCGTGTTCCGCGGCGGGCACAACGCCATTACCGGCATCCAGTCGGTAATCCGGGTCAACAGCATCATCGGTACCCGCGGCGTGCCCCGCATCAACCCCTTCAACCTGCGCCCCACGCTCACCAATGCCAAACTGTTTGTACGTGACCGCAATGTCTGCGCGTATTGCGGCGCCCCTTTCCATGAAACCGAGCTGACCCGCGAACACATCATTCCCTTTGCCCAAAAAGGGGTGGACACCTGGATGAACGTGGTCACGGCCTGCCGCCCCTGCAACCACCGCAAGAGCCACCGCACGCCGGAACAGGCGCACATGCCGCTGCTCTACGCCCCTTATGTGCCCAGCCTGTGGGAAGACTTCATTTTGCGTAACCGCCGCATCCTGGCCGATCAGATGGAGTTCCTGATGTCGCATGTGCCGCGCTCTTCGCGCTTGCTGATGTAGGTCGTTTCCGGGCCGCCCCCGGCGGACCCGGTTTTGCGCTGCCGTTGGACGGCACCCCCGCACAGAAGCCCCCAGGGCTCGCGGTTTGGTTTGGAGGAACCATGGCCCTATCTGATAACCCCGCCCTTGAACCTGCGCACAGCCAGTCCCGTCGGCGCGCTGCCGCCCGCCTGCTCGCGGGTGCCTGCCTGCCTTTGCTGCCCGCCTGGCTGCGAGCGGCCGACAGGCCCACTTTGCCCGCACCAGCGCCAACGGGCCAGTTGGAGCTGGCGAGCGACTGGAGCCGCGAGCGCTCACCTGCTGGCTTTGCGGTCAGCGAAAAGCTCGATGGGGTACGCGCGGTGTGGGACGGCGAACGCATGCGTTTTCGCAGTGGCCGCCATCTGGCCGCGCCGCCCTGGCTGTTGGCCGCTTTGCCCCGCGAGCCGCTGGACGGCGAGCTGTGGCTGGGCCGGGGGCGGTTTGACAGCCTGAGCGCCATCGTGCGCAGCAAACTGGACGATGCCAGCCACTGGCAATCCGTTCGCTACATGGTGTTTGATGTGCCTGCGCAGCCGGGCAGCTTCTCCCAGCGGTATGCGCGATTGCAGGATTTGGTGTCCGCAGCCGCGCAGCCCTGGTTGCAGGCGGTTGAACAAGTGCAGGGCAGCGACGCAGCGACCCTGGAGCGGCACTTGCGCGAGCTCACGCAGGCAGGTGGTGAGGGGTTGGTTCTGCACCGCTGGGACGCACCCTGGCGGCCTGGCCGCAGCCAAGCCGTCTACAAGTTCAAGCTGCAGCCCGATGCCGAAGCCACGGTGGTGGCTCACCTGCCGGGCAAAGGCAAGCACACCGGCGGCACCGGTGCACTGCTGGTGGAGTCAGCCCAGGGCGTTCGTTTCGCGATTGGCAGCGGCCTGAGCGACGCGCAGCGCGCCGACCCGCCACCCCTAGGCGCGCAGGTGACCTACCGCTACCGGGGCTTGACGCCCAGCGGCATCCCCCGCTTTGCGACTTTGCTTCGGGTGCGGGAAGAGGAATAGGCGTCAGCGCTGCTGCGGATAATCCCGGCATGCGCAACATCGTGATTTTGATTTCCGGCAGTGGTTCCAATATGGCGGCCATCATGCGCGCGGCGCAGCACGAGGACTGGCCCGTGACCCTGCGCGCCCGCATCGCGGGGGTTATTTGCAACCGCGCAGATGCCGGAGGCCTGGCGCTGGCACAGCAGGCGGGGCTGGCCACCGCCGTGGTGGACCACGCGGGGTTTCCCAGCCGCGAGGCCTTTGATGCGGCGCTGGGGCGGCAGATTGCGCAGTTTGATGGCGGCGCTGCAATACCCGCGCTGGTGGTGCTGGCCGGGTTCATGCGCATTCTCGGCCCTGGCTTTGTGGCAGCCCACGCCGGGCGCTTGCTCAATATCCATCCTTCGCTGCTGCCGGCTTTCCCGGGTCTGCACACCCACCAGCGGGCGATTGATGCGGGGTGCCGTTTTGCGGGCGCTACCGTCCACGAGGTAACGGCCGAACTGGACCACGGGCCGATACTGGGGCAGGCGGTCATGCCGGTGCTGCCTGGCGACAGCGCTGAGCGTCTGGCCGCCCGCGTGCTCACGCAGGAGCATCTGCTCTACCCGCAGGTCCTTAAGGCTTTTCTGCGTCGGCCAATCGGCTGAAGCGCGGCATCCGCAGTCCGGCGACCTCGACGGTCTCGAGGAACATGGCAGCTGGACGGACCCACAAGCCACGTTCACCGTAGAGCGCGCGGTACAAAGTCAGGGCTTCGAGCGTCTCCGAGTGGCGCACGGTATCGATCACTTCGTACAGATTTCCCTTGTAGTGGCGGTACAAGCCCGGTGCTGCGCTTGGCGGCATGGGCGCTAGGGCGTCGGGCGGGGGGTGTGTTTCATTGTGCATGGGACAATCGCAGGCTTATGCATCCAAAAGCCTTATTAGACGCCTGCTCCGAGCTGGTGCGACTGACCTTGAGGCTCGATCACCCGGCCGACGCCATCGTTTCCAAATTTTTTCGTGATAACCGGGGACTCGGCCCACGCGAGCGGGCCACCTTGGCAGAGACCACGTACACGGTGCTGCGCAAAAAACTGTTGTTCGACCATTTGGCACCTTCGGGCAGTGGTCCCAAAGAGCGGCGTCTGGCGATACTGGGTTTTTATGGCCCAGGCGATTTTTTACGCAGCGCATTGACGGACCAGGAAAAGAATTGGCTGGACGCCTGCGAGCAGGTCAACCCGCAGGATTTGATGGAGCGGCACCGCCACAATCTGCCGGAGTGGCTGGTGGAACCTCTGAAGGCGCAACTCGGCGCAGGCTTTTGGCCCTTGGTGGAGAGTTTGAACGCCGGTGCGGGGCTGGACCTGCGGGTCAATGATTTCAAAGCGCGCCGGGCCGACATCCAAAAGGCGCTGGCCCAAAGCGGTATCAAAGCGACACCCACCCCATTTTCGCCCTGGGGCTTGCGCATCCAGGGCAAGCCTGCGCTGAACAAGCACGAGGCCTTTCTGCGCGGCGACTTCGAAGTGCAGGACGAGGGTTCGCAGCTGCTGGCCTTGCTGCTGGACGCCAAGCGCGGCGAAATGGTGGTGGATTTTTGCGCCGGCGCGGGTGGCAAAACGCTGGCCATTGGTGCGTCCATGCGCAGCACCGGCAGGCTCTACGCCTTTGATACCTCGGCCCATCGCCTGGATGCGCTCAAGCCCCGGCTGGCACGCAGCGGACTGTCGAATGTGCATCCGGCGGCCTTGGCCCACGAGCGGGACGATCGGGTCAAGCGCCTGGCCGGCAAGATCGACCGGGTGCTGGTCGATGCCCCCTGTTCCGGCCTGGGCACGCTGCGCCGCAACCCGGATTTGAAATGGCGTCAGGGTTTGCAGGCGGTCGAGGAGATGGCCGCCAAACAGACGGCCATCCTGGACAGCGCATCCCGCATGGTGAAGTCCGGCGGGCGTTTTGTCTACGCGACCTGCAGCGTCTTGCCGCAGGAAAACGAGGCTATCGCCCAAATGTTCAGCGCCACCCATCCGGAGTTCACCCCCTTGCCGGTTGCTGGCCTTCTGGAAAACCTCAAAGTCCCCCAAGCAGCGACGCTGTGCGCCGGCGGCGAGTCGGGCACGGACTACCTGCGGTTGTGGCCCCATCTCCATGCTACCGACGGTTTTTTTGCCGCCGTTTGGCAAAAAACGTGACTCCACACAGCCCTTTACAATCCTCCCGGCAGGAAAGCCGGTCGCGCTGGGCGCGAGACCGCTAATCAACCCTCTGAAAGAACGATAAAACATGCCTGAATCCCTTTGGACCGTGCGCGATGCTGCGCTGCAATGGCTGGCCCATGGCGCTTGGAGCCTCAATTGGTGGCAAGTTATTTTGTTTACTTTGCTCCTCACGCACATCACCATGATCAGCGTGACAATCTACCTGCACCGCCACCAAGCGCATCGCTCGCTTGACTTGCATCCGCTGCCGGCGCATTTTTTCCGGTTCTGGTTGTGGTTGACGACCGGGCAGGTGACAAAAGAATGGGCCTCCATCCACCGCAAGCACCACGCGAAGTGCGAAACCGTGGACGATCCGCACAGCCCCCAGATTTATGGCATACGCAAAGTTTTGTTGGAGGGTGCCGAGTTGTACCGTGCTGAATCTAAAGTCAAGGAGACCATGGACCGCTACGGCCATGGAACCCCGGATGACTGGATCGAGCGCAACCTCTACACCCGCTATTCCTGGCAGGGTGTGGGCTTGATGATGATTGTCAACCTCTACCTTTTCGGTGCGCTGGGCCTGAGCGTCTGGGCTGTGCAGATGATGTGGACGCCGATCATGGCGGCTGGCATCATCAACGGCGCAGGACACTTCTGGGGCTACCGCAACTTCGAAGCGCCCGACTCCAGCACCAACATTTCGCCCTGGGGCATTCTGATTGCAGGCGAAGAGCTGCACAACAACCACCACACCTACCCGACTTCGGCGAAGCTGTCGGTCAAGCCCTACGAGTTCGATATCGGCTGGATGTATATCAGCCTTCTGCAAATGGCGGGCTTGGCCAAGGCCAAGAAAACGCCGCCCAAGGCGGCTTACGGCGATATCCGCCCGGTTGCCGACCGCAATACCCTGGAGGCCTTGATCGCCAACCGTTACGAAATCATGGCCGCTTACGCCAAGGGCATGCGCACCGCGCTCCAAGCCGAGATGCAGACCCTGCAAGCCCGCAGCGCGAACACGGCCCTGATTAAAGCCGTGAAGGTCTGGGCACACCGCGATGAGGAAAAGGTGCCTCCGGGCGTGGCTGCTGATTTGGCAGCCGCCCGCAAGGTCTTGCCTGCTTTGGACAAGATGGTGGTGATGCGCGAAGAGTTGCGTCAGCTCTGGCTCAACACGGCACTCAACCGCGAGCAGTTGGTAGCCAACCTGGCCGCTTGGTGCCATCGCGCTGAGGACAGTGGCATTGCAGCTTTGCGCGATTTCTCGGTCAAGTTGCGCACGGCGCACGCCTGATAGTGGGAAGACGCCGCGCTGCGCTCCGCGCGGCCCAATAAAAAACCCGCCGAGGCGGGTTTTTTATTGCTGAAAACGCAAGCTGATTATTTCAACTTGGTTTCTTTGTAGTCCACATGCTTGCGAGCCACCGGATCAAATTTCTTGATCAGCATCTTCTCAGGCATGGTTTTCTTGTTTTTGTTGGTGGTATAGAAGTGGCCGGTTCCCGCAGTGGATTCCAGCTTGATTTTTTCGCGTCCGCCTTTGCTTGCCATGGTGATGCTCCTTATGCTTGGCCGCGTGCGCGCAGGTCGGCGAGCACGGAATCGATACCGTTTTTGTCAATGAGGCGCAAACCAGCGTTGGAAATGCGCAAACGCACCCAGCGGTTTTCCGACTCAACCCAGAACTTGCGGTATTGCAAATTGGGCAAAAAACGGCGTTTGGTTTTGTTGTTAGCGTGGGAAACATTGTTCCCAACCATGGGGCCCTTGCCCGTGACTTCACATACGCGTGCCATGTGGACACTCCGATACTCAAAACAGCAGCGCATCTAATGCACTGCCTCACCTCGCCAATTTCAGGGTGGCGGTAACCCGTTTTGCCAAGAGAATCCAGGTAGGCCGACCCTAGCAAAGCCTAAGAGTGTAACCGCAGTGCTTGAGGGGCCCTTGTTAGCCCGTGGAGGCGCTTAATCCTGCTCAAGAAAACGCTGGGCGTCCAGCGCAGCCATGCATCCTGTGCCGGCGCTGGTGATGGCCTGGCGGTACACATGGTCTTGCACGTCACCTGCGGCAAAAACGCCGGGCACACTGGTCATGGTGGCAAAGCCTTTGAGCCCACTTTGGGTGACGATGTAGCCGTTGTCCAGCGTCAACTGTCCTTGGAAAATATCGGTGTTGGGGGCGTGGCCGATGGCGATGAAGCAGCCTTGCAGGGCCAGGTCCTCGGTGCTGCCGTCCCGGGTGCTTTTGAGCCGGATGCCGGTCACACCGCTGGCGTCACCGAGTACGTCGTCCAGGGTCTGGAAGGTCTTGAGCACCACCTTGCCCGCTGCGACTTTGGCCATCAGCTTGTCTACCAAAATCGGCTCCGCTTTGAACTTGTCACGGCGGTGCACCAAGTAAACCTTGCTGGCGATGTTGCTCAGGTAGAGCGCCTCTTCGACTGCGGTGTTGCCGCCTCCGACCACGCAGCAGACTTGATCGCGGTAGAAAAAACCGTCACAGGTCGCGCAGCCCGAAACGCCACGGCCCATAAAAGCCGTCTCCGAGGGGAGCCCGAGGTATTTTGCCGACGCGCCGGTGGCAATGATCAGCGCGTCGCAGGTGTAGACCGCGCTGTCTCCGGTCAGCGTGAACGGGCGTTTGCTCAGGTCCACCTTGTTGACATGGTCAAACACAATTTCGGTGTTGAACCGTTGGGCGTGCTCCAGGAAGCGCTGCATCAATTCCGGGCCCTGTACGCCGTTAACGTCCGCCGGCCAGTTGTCCACGTCGGTGGTCGTCATCAGTTGGCCGCCTTGGGCGATGCCGGTGACCAGCACCGGGTTGAGGTTGGCGCGGGCGGCATAGACGGCTGCGGAGTAGCCTGCGGGGCCGGAACCAAGAATCAGGACTTTGGCGTGTTGGGTGGTGGTCATGGGGTAAGGGTGGTCTGAAAGCGACGGGGAGATGCGCGGCACAACGCCGCGGAAAGAGGCCGATTGTAAGAAGTACGGGCCCACAGGGCTTGCATAGGGCTTGCATAGGGCTTGCACAGGGCCTTGCGGTAAGCTTGGCTCCATGCGTTACGCCCCCCATCATTTTGAGACGTCCGCCCCCGATGAGGCACCCGCGCCGTCCGGACTGCGACGCTTTGCCTCCGAGTTGGGTTTGTTGGCGGTTTTTGTGGTTCTGGCATGGTGGTTTGTGTCGCTGCTCACTTATTCGCCGCAGGACGCGGCCTGGTCGACCTCGGGCACGGGTGCTCCCGCGCTGAACCGGGGCGGCTGGCCCGGTGCCTGGCTGGCAGATTTCAACTATTTCTTGTTCGGGTACTCGTCCTGGTGGTTGTTTGCGGCGGCTGCGCTGAGCGCATGGGG
>Ga0209651_1000608_pt1 | contig 12705 bp, 10 predicted proteins | sample LauGreFBDMM110SN_2_FD_188216 | JGI IMG/M metagenome (GOLD analysis project Ga0209651, IMG submission 188216) | Freshwater lake microbial communities from Lake Michigan, USA - Fa13.BD.MM110.SN (SPAdes) (version 2) | ecosystem: Environmental > Aquatic > Freshwater > Lake | place: Lake Michigan... | reverse complement strand
AAATTAGACGCTGCTCTCGATCACGACATGATCTATTGGTCGGCTGCTTTAGGCGCTGCAGAAGCCCTGTTATCGGGAACCACCGCAATTATCGACCATCATGAATCTCCGAACTGCATCGAGGGCTCGTTAGACGTCATCCATGCTGCTTGTACCGACATTGGTATTCGCGTTATTCCGTGTTACGGGGTAACCGACAGATGGAATGATGACGGGAGGTTGCAAGAGGTTAAGGCATCCTCCCCCATAACACGTGGCGCACGCCTAGGTTTTGCCGAGACAGAGCGTTATCTCGCAACTGGGAAGCCTGCAATGGTGGGTGTACATGCAGCCTTCACCTGCACCGATGAAACTCTTGAAACAGCTTCTCAACTTTCTGAAAAGTTTCAAACCGGTGTGCATATTCACGTCGCAGAAGGGCCAGACGACCGTGGTGCTGAAAGTCGTTTGCAAAAATACCCCAAAGACAATTGGCTCATCGTTCATGGAGTGCATTTACAAGAACCGATTGCGGGAACAATTGTTCATAACCCACGCTCCAACATGAACAATGCAGTTGGTTACGCACGCCCAGCACAATGGACAAACCGTATTGCGCTCGGTTCAGACGGTATCGACAGCAACATGATGGCCGAATTCCAACTTGCGTTTGTTGCAGGTCGTGCCAACGACATCTCTTTCTCACCCGACCTTGCTTGGGGCTGGCTTTTCAATGGCTCGCAACTAGTGCCAGAAACCCAAAATGATGTTGTCACGTGGAATTACCCCCACATGGATAGCTCCTGGCACGTTGCCTACACCACTTCGTTGCACGTCACAGATGTCAGTATTAATAACGAAAATGTGCTCTCTCATGGACACCTCACGAAAGTTGATCTTGGAGAAATTCGTCGCAAGGCCGAAGAACAGTCTCAACGCTTGCACCACGCTTTAGCAATGTCCGAATAGCAATGACAACGAAAGAAAAACTATGAAAATACCCATGGCTCTTTATCTGCAAGATGCGCACCACATCCGCGAAGGAATGGAATTTGCTCAATACGCAGAGTCAAAAGGTTTCGATGCTGTGTGGCAAGCCGAAAGCCGTCTCGTTCGCGAAGCAACTGTTCCAATGGCCGCATTTGCATCAGTGACGAGTCGCATCAAAGTGGGCTCCGGAGTAGTCGATTGTTGGAGTCGCAACCCCGCTCGACTCGCAGCAACATTTTCCACCTTGGACGACCTTGCTCCGGGCAGAGTCATCTTGGGTATCGGTGCCTGGTGGGATCCACTTGCATCAAAAGTGGGTATCAGCCGACACAAACCATTAAAAGCAATGCGCGAAATTGTGACTACCGTCAGGGCGCTTCTCAACAATGAAACAGTCACATACAACGGGGAGTTTGTACAATTAGATGGAGTAGAACTGGATTACGTGTACCAAGAGCGCCGTGCAAAAGATGTACCCATTTACATCGGTGCCACCGGTATGCAAATGATGGAACTCACCGGCGAAATTGGCGATGGAGTTGTATTGAATTACCTCGTGTCTCCCGATTACAACAAGCAAGCGATGGAGGCTCTCGGAAATGGCGCAGCCAAGGCTGGACGCACCCTAGACAGCATCGATCGCCCACAACTGGTGGTCTGCAGTGTTCATGAAGATCGCCAAACCGCTTTAGACATGGCGCGGTTAATGGTGACCCAATATTTAGGACAGCAGCCACACATCATGAAGGCTTCTGGAGTACCGCAAAGCTTGCTCGACAAGGTTGGTGAAGTTCTCACTTGGCCAGCAACGCACGAACAAGTTGTAAAAGCCTCAAAACTCGTGCCCGATGAAATTGTGGAAATGCTCACGGCTAGTGGAACCCCGGATGATGCTCGTAATAAGGTGAAGCATTACATCGACAATGGCTGCACATCCCCAATTCTGTATCCACTCGGAGATGTGAAGGCGATGATTGACGCATTCGAGGGTTGGGAAGTCCCATGACCATTTTTTCACCAAGGTCGCTTACAGAGGCTTTACAAGTACTGAATGAACACCCCACAGCTCGACTCCTTGCCGGCGGAACCGACACCATGGTGGAAATTAACTTTCGCCACTTCGAGCCAACCGACATCATTTCACTGCGCCATGTGCAAGAACTACAAGTGTTTGAAACTCTCAGCGCCGGATATCGCCTTGGGTCAGCAATTCCTTACAAACAATTTGAAAATGGTTCGTTCTCACATGTTTCAGGGGCGTTAAGCGAGGCTTCACGCACGGTGGGTTCACCTCAAATTCGAGCCAGCGGAACAATTGGCGGCAACTTGGGAACATGCTCTCCTGCAGGCGACACACTGCCTGTGCTCAGTGCGCTCGATGCACAGATTGAACTGTCGAGCGTCAAAGGCATTCGCATGCTGAGCATTCACGACTTCATGCTTGGCGTCAAACGCAATGCGCGGGTGTCAAATGAAATCATTACTGCAATCCACATACCCAAAATCAATGGTTTTCAGGGCTATGCAAAAGTAGGTGTGCGCAACGCCATGGTCATTTCTATTGCTAGTGCTTGCTTAATTCACGACACCGACAAGAGCCATATTTCTCTCGCTCTCGGTGCAGTAGGTCCAACAATCATCCGGTGTCGCACAGCAGAAAAGTGGCTGACAGAAAACGCAGATCTTTCTACAAGTACTGCCTTGACCACCAAGGTCGTTGAAGAATTTGGTCGCTTAGCTGCATCAGAAGCACTTCCTATTACAGACCACAGATCAACTGCCGAGTACCGCAAACATGCTGTTGGTGTACTTGCACAACGACTATTGAAACGAGCAATGAAGTGAGTTCATCTTCAGAAATGTATTCGCTACGTGTCAACGGAACGCAACAACACGTCAAAGACGCTTGGATTGGTGAGAGCCTGCTGTACGTCTTGCGCGAGAGACTCGGCTTCATGGGCTCCAAGGGTGCCTGTGAACAGGGCGAATGCGGAAGTTGCACTGTCCTCATTAACAACGATGCCGTGTGTTCGTGTTTAGTCATGGCAGCAAGTGCCATCGACACCGACATCATTACCGTTGAAGGCTTAGCCCCCGCCGAAAACCCTAACGACATACAACAAGCATTTGTTACAGAAGGTGCCGTGCAATGCGGCTTTTGCACGCCAGGTCTCATTGTTGCAGTGCACCACCTCTTAGAGACCAACTCATCTCCAACGGAAATTGAAGTGAAAGAAGCATTGTCGGGGAATATCTGTAGGTGCACCGGATACGGTCGTATTTTTTCTGCTGTACAACTCGTCATTTCTCAAAGGGAAAAGAGCATCTCGTGAGTACACGTACAACGAGCAAGCAACGAGAAGTACTCGGCGTTTCAGCACTGCGACCCGACGGCATAGCGAAAACGCAAGGAACCTTCTCCTTTTCATCTGACTACACAGCAGACAACATGTTGTGGGGTGCCACTCTTCGCTCACCACACCCCTACGCCCGCATCATTTCCATCGATATATCGGAAGCAATAAAAATAGACGGTGTAGAGACAATTCTCTTGGCTAGTGACGTGCCCGGCAAACTCACGTACGGCCTCATTGCTTCCGATCAACCAGTATTTTCTTCAGAATTCGTGCGTTATATGGGAGAACCCGTCGCAGCCGTGGCCGCAGATCACCCTGAAACATGTCGCCGTGCATTAGACGCAATCATCGTTCACTACGAAGTTTTGAAACCACTCACATCTATTGAAGATGCACTCAACCCAAACACACCAAGTATCCATCCTGACGGCAATGTATTTAGACATCAACACATTCTCCACGGCGATGCCAATGCCACTGGCGACATTGTGGTTGAAGGTGAATATGAGATCGGAATGCAAGATCAAGCATTCCTCGGTCTTGAAGCAGCACTTGCCTACCCCGACTCCGACGGGTTAGGCATCGAGTTAGTTGTGGCAACGCAGTGGTTGCACGAAGATCAAAAACAAATTGCCGACTGCCTCGCCATGCCTAAAGAAAAAGTGCGTCTGCAACTTGGCGGCGTAGGCGGAGCCTTTGGCGCACGCGAAGACATCAGCCTCCAGGTTCATACATGCCTCTTAGCTTTACGCACGGGGCGGCCAGTGAAAATGCAATACACGCGTGAAGAGAGCTTCTTCGGTCATGTGCACCGTCACCCAGGCGTCATTTCACTGAAGCACCATGTCACCAATGAAGGTCGCATTGTAAAAATTGAAGGAACAATGAAGCTCGATGGCGGCGCATACGCTTCCACCTCATCAGCTGTTCTCATCAATGGCGTCACACACATTCAAGGTCCATACAAGTGCGCTAATGCCGTTTTCGACGGATATGCGGTGCGAACCAACAACCCCCCATGTGGCGCTATGCGTGGCTTCGGTGTTGTGCAGGCATGTTTTGCTCACGAGGGTCAAATGGACAAAATTGCCAAAGCTGTTGGCAAGTCACCTGTAGAAGTACGCCTACTCAACGCGATGGAAAAGGGAGACACCCTCATTACTGGTCAAGCAGTGGAAAGCGTTGCACCTGTTGCTCGCTGCATTCGTGAAACCGATGCACTTCCCCTCCCCGCCCCATTGTCACAGAGCACTGAAACAATGGAACTGCCCGGAGGTTCGGGTCGCACTTCAGAACTGCACAACATCAAACGCGGTATTGGTTGGGGCGTTTCCATTAAGAACTTGATGTACAGCGAAGGTTTCGATGACAGCGCCGAAGCCCGTTGCACTCTTGCCGACGGAGTCGCCACTCTTAAATTTGCAACATCTGAGGTAGGGCAAGGTTTCGTTGTGCTCGCTCAGCAAATTGCACGAACAGTCCTTGGTGTCGACGTAGTAGTGCTTGACCGCATCGATACAAACATCGGTTCTGCTGGTTCCACTTCGGCTTCGCGTCAAACCTGGATGAGCGGTGGTGCCGTCGATGGAGCGTGCCGACTGGTGCGTGAGCGCCTTTTTGAACACGTTGCTCACAACCATGGTCTCGACCCTTTGCAATTAGTCATTGAAGATACCGACATTGTTGACACCATGGGGCCGCTACGCATCAGCGTGAGCGAGGCGAGCAAAGGTTTGAAAATCGCCCAAACCTTCCTTCATCAGCACCGTAAGACTGAAGAACTCGACGAAAATGGTCAAGGCAATTGTCACGTAGCTTTCGCGTTCGTTGCACACCGTGCGGTGGTTGATGTCGACGTTGAACTAGGTCTGGTAAAAGTTGTGCAAATAGCCACTGCTCAAGACGTCGGGCGTTCGCTGAACCCTCTTGCCTTGCTCGGACAAATTGAAGGTGGCATAGCGCAGGGTCTTGGGCTCGCCGTCATGGAAGAAATTATTGTTCAAAACGGAATTGTAAAAAATCCGAGCTTCACCGACTACCTGTTGCCCACAGCACTCGATGCGCCAAATGTTCTCTTCATTCCCATTGAGGAACCAGACCCCCAGGCTCCACTCGGAGCTAAGGGCGTAGGCGAACCTCCATGCATTTCAGTGACGCCAGCAATTGTGGCTGCCATAAGAGACGCCACGGGTATTGACCTGAAGCGCACACCAGTGCGCCCACAAGATATTTGTCTATAGATCATTCACTATTAGACAGAGAAGAATTCACGACCTTTGTGATCAATTGGAGCGGCAAAGTGACGCTCGCCCATAGATGCGATGAGTGCTACCCCGCGCTCGTTGCCAAGGTCAAAGGTTGCACCAGTCAGCACTGCGGTTGATGTGCCACCAATAACGTGGGCGCGTACATAGTCTTTGTATAGGTCTTCGAAGGCGTAAGTCACGCCCAGGCGGGTTATTTCATCGTGGTACTCGTGAAGCCATTTGTCTTCGTACTGACGACGATCGGCAACGGTGACACTTCCACCCAGTAGGTATGCAAGATCATAACCCGCAGGGCCTCTACCAACACTTTGCCAGTCAATAACAGCCACTGCATCGGCGGAGTTGAGATCTGTGTCAAACATCAAGTTGTCTACGCGATAGTCGAGATGCAACAAAGTCCAAGGGCTTGTGGCGAATTCCTTAACAGCTTCCCAATAGTTGACGCTCAACCAATTTCCGAACTCCACGCCGCCCTCTGGCAGAACGTGACCGAACTTCGGCTGGTACATCTCCCACAGCATTGGCCACATCTGACCAAAGTTGACAATGCGATCGTGAATAACGCTCGGCACCCATTCCAATTCTGTAGTTTCAACTTTTCCCCACCAGCTGGCATGAAGCGCTGCCAACGACCGGATAGCAGCCGAAGTTTGTGCAGCATTCATTCCGTCCATCTGAACAACCATCGACAAATGCCCAAGATCTTCCATCAAAATGACGAAGTTTGCTGTGCCTGCTTCGGACGCCGTGTAATAGGAAATTGGTAAACGGGCTGTCGTCTGTGCCGCAAGTGAATCGTAAAATTTCACTTCGGCTTCGTACATACCGAGGTCTACACCCTGCTGGCGATTTACCTCGGCCTGCGATGGCAACTTCACAATGACCGCAGATGGGCCAGTACCCGACGAATAGGTAATGGACGCTCGGAAAAGTTCTCCCATTACACCGATACCTAAACCAATTTGTTCCAGTTCGATTGAGGCGATGCTTCCCAGATTCTTTTCAGAGCCAGCTTTCAGAGCCGATTCGAGCCACTGAGCTGATACTTCTAAATGATTCTTAGGAATTGATAGTGAAGCCATGCGAACTCATTTCACGTTAGGAACTACTGAATATTACATTTGTCGTAGGACTACTTACCAAATACTTGATCTAAGTAGTCATTGTGGAAAGTTCGTTGCGGATCAAGTTTGTCTCTGACCGCCAGGAACTCTGCCCACCGAGGGTACAGACGACTCAACTGCTCATTTGAGAGGAAGTGCATTTTCCCCCAGTGGGGTCGTCCTTCATACTTCGCCATAATTTCAGCGACCGAAGCAAAGTACGAACCGTAGTCGCTACCTTTGAACATATGAACCGCTATGTAAGCCGACTGCCTTGCATGTGCCGTAGACAAAACGTTGTCGTCACCTGCTGTAAAACGAACTTCAACGGGAAAACTCACCTTGTAGTTCTTCTCGAAGATGACGCGTTCAATATCTTCAATTGCCGAGCGACAGTGCTCGTAGGGAATGGCATATTCCATTTCAACGAATTTAACTTTTCGCTCAGATGCGAACACGCGGAAGCTTTCATCTACGTAGCTGGTGCTTCCTGAACCAGGAAGTGCCGTCGCCAACCTCGGAATAAGAGCTGGGAAAAGTTTGCCAAGTCTGCACACCATTCCGAACGCGGTGTTCTCCATAAAAGATTTCTGCCACCACTTCTTCAAAGACGGAATTGGCGCAAGAGGCAAATCGGTTCGGTTGTTTTGCTTCGTTAACGCCCACTTTGTATGCGGTATCCAAAAGAACTCAAAATGATCGTTGCGAGACACAAGATCTTCCAAGTTGTCGAGCACATGAGACAGCCGCATCGGCTTCTCTTCAACATGCAGAGCAAACTTTGGAACGGTACGAATTTTCACATGAACAATAATTCCCAATGCACCCACACCGACGCGAACAAAATGTAGGAGTGCATCTTCTTGATTAATCTCCACGATGTTTCCTTGGCCATCAACCAGTGTGAGACCCACCACCTGCTGGGCCAAACCACCTATGTGCACACCCGTTCCATGAGTTCCTGTTGAAATTGCCCCAGAGACCGTCTGGTAGCAAATGTCGCCCAGGTTCTGTAGAGCCCGATCCTGAAGGAACAGGTATTCGTTGAGAGCACTCAGAGTGATTCCTGCCTCTACCTCGACCACGCCGTCTTCATTGGGCTCAGAAACGACACGGTACATATGAGAGAGGTCAACGAGAACACCTTGCGCTATTGCGGCACCAGTAAAGCTATGCCCCGAGCCGATTACCTTGACCTTGCGCCCTTGAGCACTCGCCTCACGTACGGCAGCAGCAATTTCTTCAAGGTTGTTCGGCTTCACCCAAGTCTGGGGAGTCGCTCTTTGGTTACCCGCCCAGTTGGTCCACGTTTTGCCCATTGTCATACCTCGAAATCAACAGTAGCAGGGGAAAAAATACCTATCTCTTTGACGCACATATTCCAACTCGCACCTAGATGAGCCCTATGATTTACGGTAGAGGAAGTGAAAAGTTTGAATCGTGCTCAGTCACGGTCTCAACGGAAGGCAATCATGACAACACTTGATAACGACCCAGGCGTATCACATTCACGTGGACCCAAAGTTCAGGAAATCTTAAAGACCGATACGCGTCCGGTACCAAAGGCCCTCACTGAATTCGCCAGCCCGTACGTTGGTTCAGAAGACGTTAAAAAGGCCCGTTATACCTCTCAAGCCTTTGCCGATCTCGAAAAAGAGTTCATGTGGTCAAAGACCTGGCAGTTCGCCTGCTTAGAAGCGGAAATTATGGAACCCGGTTCTCACGTGGTCTACGACGTTGCCGATGAGTCTCTCATTGTTACTCGCGGTAACGACGGCGTAGTGCGCGCATTACATAACGCATGTCTCCACCGCAGCACCCGTCTCAAAGATGAAGACGGCACCGTTGCTTCCTTCGTCTGCCCATTTCATGGTTGGGAATGGGATGTTCAGGGCGACCTCAAAAATATTCCCGGTGAATGGGACTTCCCACAAATCATTCACGGCAGCAAGCCCACATGCCTCCCCCAAGCAAAAGTTGCACTGTGGGACGGTCTCGTGTTCGTCAATATGGACCCGAATTGCGAGCCATTCGAAAAGGTTGCATCAACTCTCATTGAACACTTCAAAGACTTCCCTCTATCAAAGCGTTATAAGGCATTTCATGCTGTGAAAGAAGTTCCAGCCAACTGGAAAGTTGTCATGGAAGCTTTCAGCGAGGGCTACCACGTCGTCGCCACCCACCCACAGATCAAACCATTCTGCGGTGATGAAAACAGCGAATACTCCATCTATCCAGAGTCGCCATTTGTTTCTCGCTTTTTCAACCCATTTGGCGTACAAAGCCCACACATCGTTGAACAACTCACCGAACAAACAGTTGCTGCAGAATTCGTTGCTTTCTCCAGTCGCTCACGCGGCTACTCAGACCAAAGCCAAGTATTACCACCAGACGGCATTCAAGCTCGTGCATACGTTGCAGCAACCTTCCGTGAACGCATGTCGGGCATGTTCCGCGCCGACCTCGAGTCCTATACCGATGCAGAAATTATTGATGCAATTCTGTATCACCTCTTCCCCGCCTTTGCCCCATGGGCAGGTATTGGTCAACCACTCATGTACCGCTGGCGTCCTGGCCGCACACCAGACTCCTGCTTCATGGATGTTTACCGCATGGCTCCATTGCCAGATGGTGAAGACATTCCAGAACCAGCAGTAACTACAAAGTTGCGCTTAGATCAAGCATGGAAAGAAGCTCCTGGCATGGCAGGTCTTGCCGATGTTTTTGAACAAGACATGTCAAACTTTGGTTTCGTACAACAAGGTCTGAAGTCAACTGGCAAAAAGACCGTCACCTTTGGTAACTACCAAGAGGGCCGTCTTCGCCACATGCACAAAATCATTGACACATTCATCTTGCAAGGGCTTGCAGACGCAGGTCGTTCAGCAGATGAAGTTGCTCAATATTTGGTCGGTAACGAATAAGCTCACTGATGAACTAATGTTGTCCCTTAGGGGGTAAGCATGTTGTCAGTTCACGATGCAGGGCAGGTTTTTGTTACCCCATCTGCATATGCCGACGAAAATTACTTTTATGAGGCTTGTTCTGTGTTGCGAGAACACAGCCCTGTTCATTACGTAGAAAACGAAAAGTACAATTCGTTCTACGCAATCACCCGCCATAGCGATGTGATGTCAATTGAGTTGCGCAACTCTATTTTTCTCAATGAACCACGCCCTGTATTGGGCGATAAGGCGAGCGATCAGCGGGCTGCTGAACACGGAAACCTTCTGCGCACCCTCATTCATGTTGACGACCCTGAGCACCGCGCACTACGAGGTGTGACTTCCGACTGGTTCTTACCAAAAAGTCTGCAACGACTCGAAGAACGACTAGCAGCGCTGTCACATGCGTCGATCAACAAAATGGTCGAGATGGGAAACTCTTGCGACTTTGCGAAAGACATAGCAATACCACTCCCTCTCAATGTCATTCTGGCAATTCTCGGACTGCCCGAGTCTGACTACCCCCGCATGTTGCAACTCACTCAGGAACTCTTTGGCAGCGCCGATGAAGAGCTACAGCGTGGGCCCTCTGGGCAAGATCTCATTGCGGTGGTCAGCGACTTTTTTGCCTATTTTACAGAATTGACGCACGCACGTCGCCGTGACCCACAAGACGACCTCACTTCGGTGGTGGCAAATGCAATTATCGATGGACAACCACTTACAGACATGCAAACCATCTCGTATTACGTCATCGCTGCCACTGCTGGCCACGACACCACTTCGGCATCTATGGCTGGCGGCATGCTTGCCCTCATTGAAAACCCCAGTCAACTGCAATTACTGAAAGAGCACCCAGAACTCATTAACAGTGCTGTAGACGAAATGATTCGCTGGGTCACCCCGGTGAAACACTTCATGCGAACCGCCGCAGAAGATGCGGAAGTGGGAGACACCGTTATCCGCAAAGGCGAGTCAGTATTACTGTCGTACCCGTCTGCGAACCGTGACGAGCGAGTGTTTGAGAATCCAAACACGTTCGACATCACACGTTCCCCAAACAAGCATCTTTCGTTTGGCTTCGGTGTCCATTATTGCCTTGGGGCAATGCTCGCTCGCATGGAATTGAAGGCATTTTTTGCTGAACTCGTCCCACGACTCAACAGCATTGAGCTGAACGGCGACCCAGCCTTTATGAAAACAATTTTTGTTGGAGGCCTCAAGCGTCTTCCCGTGAGTTACAGCGTCAGTTCTACCAAGTGAGCGAAAGTTCCTTCGACGTACTTCGTCACAAACCATTTCGGTTGCTGTGGCTCAACACCCTCGGATTCACACTTGTGCAGTCCACTCAGCGCTTTGCGTTCGTATGGCTCATCTTGGAACTTGGGGCCAAATCTGATGTGAGTGGAATGCTGCTCTTCGTCATGGGACTCCCCGCACTCTTCATCTCTTTACCCATCGGCGTTTTTTCTGACCGCATGAACCGCCGAGTCATCCTTATATCGAGCCAAATCGGGGCTTTCGCCATCACACTATGCACTGCCATATACGTCAGTAGCGGCCACATCACCACGCTTTCAGCAACCATTAGCGCAGCTATTCTTGGTGTATTCATTGCAATTGGGCAGCCTGTTCGCAGCGCAACAGTTTCAACCTTGGTACCTAAAGAGCAATTGATGAACGCCATCATTGTTTCCACAGTCGCCACGAATCTCGCACTCATTTTTGGCCCAGCCTTGGCTGGTCCTGCCATCTCTCGCTGGGGCATTGAAGGTGCATTTTGGGTGCAAGCAATTTTGTACGGTTTGGGACTACTCACTCTTCTTCCGTTGAAGCTTCCCCCACCCACCCATTCCGACGAGCCTCGAGATCTGCGTCAAGAACTGCAGGTAGGAATGAAATTCATTTGGAGTAACAAAAACATTCGAGTGCTCTTCATATTGCTCTCTGGTTCAGTGCTCTTCATGATGTCGCCATGGATGGTTCTTGGCCCACAATTCGTTCGTGAGCAAGTTGGCGCGACGGGTGGTGAAGCAACCATTCTTTATTCTCTTCTTGGTGTTGGTCAATTCTGCACTTCCATGTGGATCTTGCGTAACAGCCACAAAATTGTACGCAAAGGACTGTGGTTCATCTGCGGTCTGTGCACTGGCGCTACTGTGCAAATTTTCATTGGGCCGGCCACAAACTATTGGTACCTCGCCCTCGTACTTTTTGCATGGGGCCTCACTGGAGGTTTTTACCTCAACTTGAATCAAACCCTCATCCAGCACAACACGCCCCCGCAAATAATGGGTCGTGTCATGTCAGTGCATTCTTTAATGATGGTTGGTATCGCTCCAATGGGTGCACTCGTCGTTGGCTATGCGGCACGACACTTGCATTCACTGCCAGAGACAATTTCCATTACTGGAGCATTAATGCTCGTACTATTACTGGTCACTCTTGTGACACAACGCGACTTCCGTTCAATGTCATAAACCAATTACAATTGCTCAATGGAAAACAACGAAAAAGTTTGGGCAGTTCATCCCGACACGGTGGAGTCAATCATCGCTGAAAATGAGCACATCAAAGGTCATGTCATTGTTCGCGTACTGTCTCGCAACCCGACCGTTCTCGAAAATACTTTTCCGCCAAACACCTGGCTGGGAAAGCATGAACACGGATCTGACACCTTGTACATCGTTAAAGAAGGCGAATTCCATATTGAAGGCGAGCGCGTCTACTACCCCGGTGATGTGCGATTTGTCGCAAAGGGGCACGCATATGGCCCAGAATGGGCCGGGCCAAATGGGGCGAAGCTACTCATCGTTGCCGTGAATGGGCAATTCGGCACCGAGTGGCTATAAAGCAGGAACCTGAGTAACAGTCTGTTTTCTTCGGGCATTTTGCACAACAAGAAACATTGCAAAGGCACACAAGCACGCAAAGTTCGCCAACATGTGGAAGCCCACCGCTCGGCGAATGAAACCACTTGAGAAGCCTGCTATTCCCCCACAGAGGCTCATCAGAAAGTCGGCTGTTCCTTGCACCTGAACCCGCGATTCAAGAGGTACGGAAT
>Ga0209651_1000606_pt1 | contig 12724 bp, 12 predicted proteins | sample LauGreFBDMM110SN_2_FD_188216 | JGI IMG/M metagenome (GOLD analysis project Ga0209651, IMG submission 188216) | Freshwater lake microbial communities from Lake Michigan, USA - Fa13.BD.MM110.SN (SPAdes) (version 2) | ecosystem: Environmental > Aquatic > Freshwater > Lake | place: Lake Michigan... | reverse complement strand
TTGAGTGTCATTAAACAGACTGTAAACTATAAACTAAACTAAACAACCAACCACGCATTTTCAACTAAATCTTAAATTGTAAAATTGAATTAAATAATATGATGGTTTAATATACAGTATACAGTATCGGACACAATCCAATGCCCGCGCATCAAAAGCAAGCCCCTCCGCATGAGTTGTTTGATGCAATGGTGGAAACGTATTTAGGTGGGGTGTTGCAGACCGACAACGGATCGCTTGAACTGGAAGTGCGGTTTGGAACCCGCAATTTGAAGCACGTCGCATCCATCACCAAAATTAATTTTGACAACGTTATAAAAAGCCTGCTGTCTTCCGGTTTCATCATGCAAAAAATGGACGACTACACCCTGAAAATCAATTCCGAAATCACGGACCCGAAGACCGGCAAACCCGCACAGTCGGACATTCGCACCGAGATCGCGGGGCTTCACAACATCCAATTGTACTGCAAAACCAACTCACTGGACAAAGTGCAGCCCATCTTTGTGCAAAAAACGGCGGCGGTTGCCAATGACGGAGAAATAATTCCTCCGCTCAATTTTGACGACTTCAATTTTCGGCTGTCGCTGCAGAAAGAAAAACAGTTTGCGGAGTCGTCTTCCACCGCAAAAACGGTGGTAGCACCATGGCGCAGCAGCCGAAAAACATTCCGCTACATCAACCGCAGCACGTTTCGCAACCCGGCGTTTCCGTTTGTCGTGGACATGAGCATCGTGAAGGAATCGCGCCGAGACCATGGACCAGGACCAGGCCAAGGCCAAGGACAAGGCGGATACATGATTCCCACACACACGTTTGCCGAATCGCAGGTCACCCAGTCCCAGCCCAAATACGAAATTGAAATTGAGGTGCTGAACGATGCCGTCGGGCAAGGAACCGCGTTCAACTCCGCGCGCAAGTTGGCCGATGCACTGCGCGCATGCATTAAAACCGTCATGTCCGGACTGCAAGGCACCAATTATCCGGTGGGTGCAGCCGAGCGCTCCGATGTGGCCGAGGATTACATGCACTTGTTGCACCCGGAACGGGAGCCCAGAGGAAAAGAAAAAGAAAAGGCAAAAGAAACGGAAAAGGAATTCGCGATGATCAAACCGTTGCTTCCAAAGCAGTTCATTGGCCCGTCGTCCTACACGCTCCAGCTGCAGAACATTGTGCCCGTCAATGAAAACTGCACCATTCCCAACGTGCGAAACAACTACACCGTCACGGACAAGGCGGATGGCGCGCGCAAGCTCTTATTCGTGTCGCCGTCGGGCCGCATTTACCTCATTGACGCCAACATGAGCGTGCAGTTCACGGGCGCGCAGTGCGGCAATGACAAGCTGTTCAACACGCTGCTGGATGGCGAGCACATCCTGCACGACAAGACCGGCCGATTCATCAACCTGTTTGCCGCGTTTGACGTGTACTACATTGCCGGCAAGGACGTGCGCGCGCTGCATTTCGTGCCTCCGTCGGCGGAAGCGCCTGTCAGCAAGTTCCGCCTGCCGCTTCTGGTGGATGTGCTCACGCGATTGGATGCGCGCTCGGTTGTCCGTGGTGCAGCCGCAGCTTGTCCCATTCGCATAGAATGCAAGAAATTCAAATACACGGGGCAGGATCAGAGCATATTCCAGTGCTGCGCCACGCTCATGTCGCAGATAGAATTGAGCGCGTTTGAATACAACACGGACGGCATGATTTTCACGCCGGCGGATGCGCCCGTGGGCGGCGAAGCGGGCGGCGAGGCTGCAGGACCAAAGACCAAAATCACGTGGCCGCTGTCGTTCAAATGGAAACCCACGGAAGCCAACACCATTGACTTTCTGGCCACGGTGGTGAAAGACCCCAACGGACAGCCCAAAGTGACGAGCATTTACACGGACGGCATCAACGTCGCCAAAATGGATCAGGTGGTGCAGTACAAGACGCTCACGCTGCGGGTCGGGTTTGACGAAAAAAAGCACGGCTATTTGAATCCGTGCGAGGATGTCATACAGGGCAGGCTGCCGCCCCGCAAAGGCGCGGGTGACAGAGGCGCCGACCGAGGCGCGGGCGACCGAGGCGCGGGTGACAGAGGCGAAGACTCTTACAAGCCGGCCCCCTTTTATCCGACGAACCCGTACGACCCCGAGGCGCACCTGTGCAACGTGATCCTTCGCGCGGATGCTGCGGGCAATCGCGGCATGCTGTTGACTGCCGAAAACGAGGCAATTGAAGACGGCACCATCATTGAGTGCGCATACAATGCCGGCGCTGCCGACCCGCGCTTCCGCTGGGTGCCGTTGCGCGTGCGCACCGATAAAACCGCGGAATATCGCAGCGGCCAGAAGAACTACGGCAACGCTTACCACGTGGCCAATTCCAACTGGCACACCATTCACAACCCGATCACGAAGAAAATGCTCACGACGGGCGCAGACATTCCGGACGAGCTGGCCGACGACGACGTGTATTACAACCGGGTCGCGGCATCGGGTGACACCACCACCCGCGGGCTGCGCGATTTCCACAACCTGGTTGTCAAGCGCGCTTTGATCGGGGGCGTGAGCAAGCGCGGAAACACGCTCATTGATTTTGCGGTGGGCAAAGGCGGCGATCTTCCGAAATGGATCCACGCCCACCTGTCGTTCGTGTTCGGCATTGACATTTCAAAGGACAACATTCAGAACCAGTTGGACGGTGCGTGCGCGCGCTACCTGGACTACTGCAAGCGGTTCAGCATCATGCCGGCAGCGCTGTTTGTGCAGGGCAACAGCGCGCTCAACATCAAGAGCGGGGCCGGCATCAGCGGCGAAAAATACAAGCAGATTGTGCGGGCCGTGTTCGGAGACGGGCCCAAGGACAAGGCGCTGCTGGGCGAAGGCGTGTATCGCGAATACGGCAAGGCGGAAAACGGGTTCAACGTGTCGTCGTGCCAGTTTGCGATCCACTACATGTTTGAAACCCGCGCCAATGCGTGCAACTTTCTGCGCAACGTGTGCGAGTGCACGGAGGTGGGCGGCTACTTCATCGGCACCACGTACGACGGGGCAACCATGTTTGACGCGCTGAAGCGGTACGAGGCCGGCGACGGCATTGCCGTTCTGCACAACGGCAAACGCGTGTGGCAGGTGACCAAGGCGTACTCCGCCACCGAGTTTCCGGACGACGAGACGTGCGTGGGATACGCCATTGACGTGTATCAGGAGTCCATCAACAAGACGTTTCGCGAATATTTAGTCAACTTTGCATATTTGAAACGGCTCATGACGAATTTCGGGTTTGAAGTGGTGCAGCGGGATGACGCGGTCAAGGATTTGGGGCTGCCGGACGGCACCGGCATGTTTGAGCAGCTGTATGCGCAGATGATGGCGCGCATCAAACAGACGCCGGCGCTGGCATCTGAATGCGGGAATGCGCCCGACATGCGCGACTACGAGCGCCGCATCTCCTTTTACAACCGCTACTTCGTGTTCAAGAAGGTGCGGGCCATTGACAATGCCGAGCTGGTGGTGAAGAGCCTGCTGGGCACGTCCACCGCGTTTGAAAAACAGATGGCGGCATTGGAACAGGAACAGGCGGAGCTGGATCAAGCCACGACTATCCCTGCGGTCCCCCCTGCAGTTGCTGCAACCAAACCAAAAGCTAAGGCCAAGGCCAAGGCTGTTGCTCCTGCTGTTGCTGCTGCTCTTGCTCCTGCTGCTGCAGCCAAGCCCGTTGAAATTGCTGTGGTTGGAACCACAGCACCTGAGAAAAAAAAACCAGGCAGCAGGAAACCTAAAATTCAATTGATAGTCACTGACAAAGACAATAAGGCCGACAAAAACAAATGAACAAAAATTAAAATTGTCATCTTATAATAATATATGTGTTAGGAAATGGCTTCAGCTGCGGAATTTTCGTCTGTGCATGAAAGCTGGCTCCGGCCTTCAAAGACACGAAGCAATAAACCACCAATTGAAGGAATGTACTTTGTAAAAAGAAGCATGACCCGAAAAGCAATTCAAAATCCAACCACACGGGTTAGCATGCAATGCATGCAAGGTGAAGATGGCAAATATTATTACATTCCATTGGACTCCTATGATCCATCACATTTAGAGATAATACATGAGATGAGCCCATTGCTTGTAAATCCGACACCAACCCAATTTGAACCGGGTGCAATGTACACATACATCATTGCATCCATCATTGCAAAGGACACTGACACCGGCATGGACCGACAATTGGAACCAATGAAGTTGTATGCATCCAAAGCGCTAAACATGTTCGAATTTGGAACAAAGCATCACCAAATTTTTTATCGCATGTCCCAAACAGACGAGTTAGATCGCATCGCACAAGAAAACGAAATCCCATTGAATAAATTGCAATACGGATTGCACGCATCGGGAGAAATACGCTGCATCAATGAAAACACTCTGGAGTTTAATTTTTTTTCTGGAACATACAAAATGAAACGCAAAATACCCAAAAGGCGTGCAAAATATGAAATGGGGCTCATGACTCGTTTAATGCACGCAATTGACCCGTCTTACAACATAAGGTTTGATTTTAAACCATTCATATTGCCAGAGCTCATGCCAATCACTCATGTCCAAAGAACACTGTTGGAATCAAAAGGAATTCCAGTATTTCCATTTGGGACACGAGAACAATGTAGGGACATGCGCATTGCGATCATCCGTCATAAAAATTTGGAAAAAAAAGACATGACTTATGAAGAAATGCGTGAAAAATATGAACAAATAATGAATCCCCCTCCAGCTCCCGCTCCCACAAATGCTTATATTATGGGCACGGTTGAGCTTACTGCATATGCCACCAAGCATGGAGTGCCAATTCCAGACCCACCCGATAAAACTGTGATGCGAAAGAGCGTTCAGGAACACATGGACGCAAACAAAAGCAAAGCTGGCGGTAAGAAACGAACACTGAAGAAACGAACACTGAAGAAACGAACACTGAAGAAACGAAAATGAATGAGTCACGTCACATAATTTCCTTTATTTTTAAAAATTGATTTAAAAATAACGGCATAATACAACAATCAGAATACAACAATCAATCACCCAATTCACAAGACAACCCAATGATCATCCCTGTCAAGTGCTTCACCTGCGGCAACGTCATCGCCAACAAGTACGAATACTATCTCAGCGAAGTCCGCCGGCTGAAAATGGATCGCGGCATGGACACCGAGAAGGTCATTTATTTGACCAAGGAATACATCAACAAAACACCGGAGGGGGAAGTCATGGACAAACTTAAGCTCACCAAAATGTGCTGCCGCCGTCACTTACTAACGCACGTGGACATTGAATGAAGGAATCATTGTACATTTGAATCACACGTCATGCAGATGTTGGCTTTTCGTACTATTATTAGGACTCTTAAGAGTCTTATTGTGTATCAACTCATTTTCTACGATGGACAAACACACCGCCAATGCAGTGTATTTGAAGGTTGTTGGAAAAATGCCATGGATGCAGGAAGTTACCGATGCCCCCAATAATTTAGCAGCATTTTTAGTGGAATCAATCAGGTTGCAAAAATAACTGCGAATGTTATTGCGCATACGCAAAATCATGCGATCGGTCCGAATCAGGTCTGCATTGGTATAAGGAAGAGGGAGAGACATTTTTGCGCGCGGGCATGCATATAGTTATGGATGTGCGTTTATTTATTTTTTTTATATTTTTTATATAAATAGAATACAAGACACCACAACGCATTCAAATGGCGAAAACGAAGCGTCGTTCTAAATCCAAATCATGTAAATCCAAATCATCTAAATCCAAATCATGTAAATCCAAATCATCTAAATCCAAAAGGGGCGGCTTTGGCGGATGGGGGCGTCAAACCTTAGTTGGTGCCGCATGGAACCCTCCCGCCAACAACACATATCGTGACATGACTGCACCGAGCGCGCGCTCCAACCATTTCAGTTTGAGCCGATATGGAGGGGCGGTGGGAGGAATTCAGCCCGCGGTTCAAGGGAACTATGGCCCAGGTCCACACCAAATAAATCCGCTTGTGCCACCACGCCTTGGAGGAGGCGGAAAACCTAGGCGCGGCGGCCAAAGAGGCGGCGGCGATAGTTTATATTTGGGCGGATTCCCACAACTCATTGGAAACGCGTGGGACAAAACAATGACCGGCTTTAAAAACGTAATTAATGGATACAATGGAGTTAAGTTACTGCCACCTCCATCACCATGGAATCAGCCCGAACTGGTGAAACCCATGCCTCCTTTAAAAATAACGAATAATACTAGTAGTATCCAAGCTGCACTCAGGGCTGCTAATAATGCGGCTAGGCTATAAAGCTATAAAGCTATACATTAACGGGCTGCCAGCGTTTGAAACGGGGGCTGAATGCGCACGACATTCGCACCCATTTGTTCAAATCCACCAGTGGAATGAGCGCCTCATCTTCATCGTCGCTCTCTTCCAGCGCATCCAAATTTCGGTTTTCTTTGATGTTGCGAAACAGCGAATTCATCATCACGCTGGTTTTGTAATTTGGAATGTGCGCGATCATTGTGGTAGGCGTGATTGGCTCATCCGGGCTGCGCAACACGTAATAGATGTCGTTTTGAGCATCCGGGCGAATGACAAACGTGCGAGTGTGAGTTTGCGGCGCGTGAGTGTTCAAATGCGACGGTGTTGATGATTGCGGTGATTTGTCATGTATCACATTTGCATTTGCTTGTTTGGGGAAAAATGATACTGTTTGCGTTTGCGTTTGCGTTTGCGTTTGCATTTGCGGTTCAACAACCAAATTCACCGAATTCATGAATAAATTTTTGTATTCACTGCATGCCCGGTTCAAAAATCGGTGCTGAATGCAAAACACGTCATAGGTCGTAATGCTCATGGCGTCGCGCACCGCATCATCGTACTTTGTGTGCATGATGGGCATGCATAGTTTGAACTGGTGCCCATATGATGATGATGACTCTTTGGAATAAGCATCAAAGAATGCCGTGAACCGGCCCAAGGTGCCGCTGTCCGGTTGTTTCTCTCCGCACAACCAATGCACGTTCTCCACGCTGAACCGTCGTTGCACGTCGTTCCGTTTTTCAGAAATGCACGTGCCATAAATGATGGTGCCCTGTCCCGCATACCACGCATCATTGGTAAACTGCATGTGGATCATGCGCACGTCGTCATACACCGCGGCATCACGTTGGGTGCCGGGAGCACCGGGGGTGTACGGCCGTTTTGCAATTTGGAACAGCCAGCACTGTTTGTTTGTGAACCAAATGACGCATTTGCGCCCTTTGGGAATGACCGCATACACATCGGCTAAAAATTTCTTATGAACAGAGGTTTCATAATAAATTTCAACTGCATATTCCAATCGTTCTTTCGCAATTTGTTGGAATGAATTCAATCTATTTGGTTGGGAATGTTTGTGTTGGGAATGTTGGGGCTGTGATTGCATCTGGGTTTGCATGGGGATACAACTCATTGTTGCAACCGCTTTAATATGGTTTGCAACATTCATATTTCCATGTTCATGTATATGCACGGATTTACCGCACACATTTCCTGCTCTTCCTGGATTTTTTAGATTTAGATTTAGATTTAGATTTACTGCTTCTGCTCATTCTTCTTCTTCTAAATGAGGTCTTACGACGACGACGACCGCCAGCGTTAGCGCTAGCGTATGTGGTGGTTGCTTCTGCGTCAGAGCCAGCGCCAGAGCCAGCGCCAGAGCCAGCGTCTGTGGTTGCTTCAGCGCTAGAGCCAGCGCCTGATTCTATCAGATTAAACTCCATTTTTTCATCATCTGTCAATTTTTGTTGTTTCAACCATTCTCGGACATTATCTGGCAACTTAAACTTTTGTTCTAATGCGTTAATCTCATACTGTGTTACTTCTTTCGCTTTCCGGTATTTTTCCAATACCTTTTTTCGGCCAATTACAATCGCCTTTAACAAACCTATATAGCGTTTAGCATTTTGTGAATAACTTTTGTGAAAGTACTCTGTATGACAACGACCTGTACGTTTATCTATTTCGCCTGGGTTCTTGTTAACCCATTTATATATCTCATCCGATGTAAGTTCCCCCTATCTCCTGCCCACCCTTCGCTAGCCTTCCAAAATTTCATATCTCCATTCCATATCGCATTCGTAATAGCGTCACTTATTATCTCATCAAAATTGAAGGGCTGGCTTTGTGTATCATGTGTTGAACCAGCAGTACTATTAATACTATCCAGATATGGGTGTTGGTACGGTTGTTGCGGGTGCTGTTGTGACTGTGGTTGCGACATTCGTTGTTGTTGTTGTTACTGTTATAATATATTGCAATATTAATTATTAATTGTATTCCTGCCTTTCAGTATGAAGCTTGTGGTCCGGATTATTATTGATAGGTTGACCCGAGCTCAATAAAATCGGATTGTGGTTGTGGGTACTGTGGTTGTGGGTACTGTGGTTGTGGGTACTGTTGTTGTTGCGGTTGAGCCGTCGAATTAAGATCCATTAAATACCGTTTTAGTTCATTTTTCATGTCTTCATTGCCATTGCCATTGCCATTGCTGGAAGAGGCGGAAACTTGATTATGCAGTTCCCTAAATAACATGTCGTACTTCTGCTGAGGGCGTTTCACCATGTCTTTAATCTTGGGCACGGTCAACGTTTCTTTGAAAAAGGAATACAGGTTATGAAGCACAAAAATAATTATGAGAGACACGACTGAAACCTGAATAAACCAAAACATCAATGCAATGCAAAATGCAATTATGCAATTAATTACACTATGCCGACATAGTTTTTGTGATTTTGAAACGTACATGAATTGAATGAATGGAATGCAAAAATAAAAATGTTTATAAATGGATTTAAACCCAACAATGTCACTTCTATAAACCACTAAACAAAACAAACACTTCTCACTCCTACGACCTAATGCCTTCTTCTTCTAAAGAAAAACAACCCAAGTGTGGCGGTGGTTCTAAAACCAAAGCAGCCACAACAACAACCGCAGCAGCAGCCACCGCAGCAGCAGCCACCGCAGCAGCAGCCACAACAACCGCAGCCACAACAACAGCAGCCACAACAACAGCAGCCACAACAACAGCAACCACGACCATCATTGTGGTGGAACGCAATGGAGAGTTGCGAGCGTCGCACATTAAGGAGTACAGCCAACTGGAGTTGTGCAAAAAATGCAAATACAGGTCACCCGCGGGGTTTGAAATGCGCGCAGAATGGGCGTATTCCGGGCCGGATAACGACACGGATAAATTCATTGTGGAGTTGTGGGCGCGCGAAGACGGAAATGCCGGGCAAGAAAATAAATATGAATTCCCGCCACCGGTTGACACCATTCTATTTTTTGGTGCGTGCGCATTGGTGGCAAAGGACATGTCCTCGCGCATCATTCCGCTCACACTTGAAAAATGGGACAAAATGTATAATTTTTTATTTGGCGGGTTTGACACGTTGGCAAACTGCGAAGATGATGATGATTTTGAAGAGGATGAGTTGGATTCCATTTCTGCGGGCCGAAAAACCAAGGACGGGTATTTAAAGGATGGATTTGTGGTTGACAACAATGACGATGACACCGACGACACTGATCACGATGATGCAGATGACACTGATTATGCAGACGAAGAAGAAACCACCACCACAACAGAAACGGATGACAATTATGACGACGACGACGACGATGAAGACGAGGACGAGGACGACGACGACGACGAGGACGACGACGACGAGGATGCGGTCAATAATGACAATGACAATGACAATGACAATGACAATGACAATGATGAGTCGGGTGAAATTATTCTGAAAAAAAAATGCAACGGGGGGGCAAAGAATAAGAACCTCCTTTCAAAAAAAATAACAACATCAAAAAAACGGAATACAAAGCAGCAACCAAAGGAAGAAATTGTGGGGCCGTCGTTTGAATTGGTGGAAGAATCATACGAGTATTTTGATGATTAGGCATGATTCGGCATGCATGATATAACAACCAAAAAACAATATAAACTGAAAGCGTTGCTGTTTTATAATTTATAATTTATAATTTATAATCTTACAATCCAACATGGCATATTATGTGGAATTGCCCAAGCTGCACAATTTGACGGTTTGCCAGTTTGTTGACCCCAATTCCGATCCTGTGTTTGACATTGGGTACAGCGATGCCGCGCACGACAGGCTCATTTCACACACGCTGCACATGCATTTGTGTGAAATGAAGGAGCAGATCAAGGAGTGCGGCGACGACACGTGGGACACCATCAAAAAATACACCAACCCGTTTGAATTTATTCACACCGCAATACCCAACTCCAAATTTTACACGGTCAGCAAATTGCGTCCCCTGTCGCGATCGTTTTACAAGCTCATTGAACTGTATTCCACATTTTTCAATGAATTGCACGAACCCAGAAGCATGACTTCGTTCCATTTGGCAGAAGGTCCGGGAGGGTTCATTGAGGCGCTGATTCACATTCGGTCCCGACTGCATTGCCAGAACGACGTGCACTATGGAATGACGCTCTTGAACGTGGATGCGTCATGCCCGGGATGGAAAAAAAGCAAGGGATTTTTGGAACTGCATCGCAACCGCGTGTGCATTGAAACCGGCGCAGACGGAACCGGAAACATCATCTCTTCTTCCAATTTTGAGCACTGCGCGTCCAAGTATCAAAACGCGTGCCATCTCATCACCGCCGACGGCGGGTTTGATTTTTCGTGCGACTTCAACAACCAGGAAACGATGGTGCTGCGGCTCCTCATTGCGGAAATGGGGTTCGCGCTTGCGCTCCAGCAGCAGGGGGGGCATTTCATATTGAAAATGTTCGACACGTTCACAAAGCCCACCATTGACGTCATCTACGTTCTGTGCAATTTTTACCGAGAGGTGTACGTGTCAAAACCGTGCACAAGCCGCTACGCAAATTCGGAACGATACATTGTCTGCAAGCATTTCAAACCGCGGACCACGGACGGGTTGTTGCCCCAGTTGATCGCCATGTTCCGGCAGTTGGAGGACATTCCGCCGAATGCCACGATCACGTCGTTGCTGCCGATGGAACATGACGCGCACTTTTTGAATAAATTAGAAGAGTGCAACGCCATCATTGGGCAGCAGCAGATGGAGACCATTAACGCCACCATCAACCTGATTCTGAACAGAAGCCACGCGGACAAACTGGAATCCATGAAACGGCAAAACATCGCGAAATGCATCAGCTGGTGCGACAAACACTGCATTCCTTATAACCGTATCATGCAAAACAACAATATTTTTTTGAAATGACATGTGATTTAATTATTAATAAATATTTTATCATGCAAGAGAGCATAACAAAATTTGACAAATTAGTTAAACCAAACCCAAATATAAAATCTCGTGTGAAATACTAATATAAACATTCCGGTTTATATTATATCAATCCCTAGTAAACAAGTAAACAAGTAAACGAAAATTAGGATGCAGTCTACCCTGCAAATATTATACAAAACCATCTATTCTCGCCGAAAAAAGGAGAGATTTGAAACCATTTTGGAACCGCTTCAGGCCATTCTCCAAATTGCGCTGCTCTCGTTGTACCCCGTGGGAACCAAACTCACAATTCAAAATAACATACTGATTCTGCAACCCCCCGCTTATTCGCAGTCCGTGATGCGATGGTACAACAACGACACCAAGGAGGACCTGTACTTTCTGTTCAACGTGTTTCACCGCTTCAAAAAGTTTTACGCGCATTACAAGGCGGACGCCCCCGAATCGGTGCAGCACCGGTTGTACGCGCTGCTGATTGACTTGTCCAAAACGGGCATAAACAAACTGATCCGCACCTACGGGCAAACCGACAAGCCGCACATTCTGCAAACGCTGACCATGTACAAGTTCATACTGGACGACCAGCTGTCGCCCGAGCTCATGCTGCCGCCGCACCCAGCCGCAAACCCAACATCCTCGTCAAAACCGTACAAAATGAAGCCCATTGTAAACGACGATGATGACAGCAGTTCGGTGGGTGGGAAAGAAATGTCCAGCTCCAACAACACAGTGGACGACATCTTTATCACCATCGTGGACGTTTACACGCCGGAACTGCTGAACATCATCTACAACGCGCTGATTTTGATGCGTGACAATGAATCCAATTACCAAGCCTATGCCGACGGACTGAACAAAATGCTGGAGCCCACCTGCAGTCAGCTGAAAAAGTGGATTGACGAGCACATCGTGTACTAAAACGGGAACCCAGGTTCCCGTAAACCCTCCTAATCAGAAAACCTACGGTTTTCCGAACCTTTCCCTTCAGAAAACTACGGTTTTCCGAACCTTTCCCTTCAGAAACCCTACGGTTTTCCGAACCTTTCCCTTCAGAAACCCTACGGTTTCCAAGGCCACGTCCTGGCATCGCAACCAAAACTCACACGAGGGGGTTTAAGGGGGGCGCTAGTCGCCCCCTTGCAGTTTGATACTGGATTCCACGTGCCGGTTGGTCTCCAGCGTGCCCTTGATGCGCCGGCCAAATTCGGGGAACACGATGTTGACCTGTTGCGCCTCTCCGTTTTTAACGTAGTCCTGGATTTGCAGCATGAGCGCCTTTACTGCGGAGAATTTAGACGCATGCAGCTTCAATTCAGTTAGCTTTTCCAGGATGGGCTTCACCTGTGCTTGTCGTTCTGCCTTCGTCCGATCAGATGACGATGCTGCTGTTGGATCCATGATATATGTTATATTTATA
>Ga0209651_1000601_pt1 | contig 12764 bp, 9 predicted proteins | sample LauGreFBDMM110SN_2_FD_188216 | JGI IMG/M metagenome (GOLD analysis project Ga0209651, IMG submission 188216) | Freshwater lake microbial communities from Lake Michigan, USA - Fa13.BD.MM110.SN (SPAdes) (version 2) | ecosystem: Environmental > Aquatic > Freshwater > Lake | place: Lake Michigan, USA... | reverse complement strand
TTATAATTTTCCTTTACATAACATGGATGCAAGCCCATCATAGCAATACAATGCGCTGGAAATTGCGCTTCCACTTTCAACATCGCATCCAATGTGGTACTATCAATTGCGGGCATAATTATTTTAGAGATCCCAGCTTTAATGGAATTTTCAATGACAATATCAATTGATGATGTTAATTCCTCCGCATAAACATGTGCGTGTGTGTCAATAAAATGCATAATCAACTGGTTTAAAGCACAAAAAAAGGACTTTTTTAATGAACCGCATACTAAAAGACATTATTTATGCGTTTATGAATGAAATTACTAACCCATCCCTTTAAAGGATGTAAACTTTGTTTTTTATAGGGTACGGATTATACAGCCGGGGTTTCTACCCTGGCTTTTTTTGTTAATAGCGTTTTGTGGCATTTACAAGGCCTTAAATTGATACCCTAGTTTGGAAAAATGTGCCAATACTTTTGGCAATGCAATACGCAATCGATCCATCGCTTTTGCACTATCATGAAAAACAACAATAGATCCAGGCCCTGCATGTTGAATCACATTTTGGGCACATTGATCGCCGGTAATAGTAGTATCAAAATCTCCACTCAATACATCCCACATCACAATTTGCTGCGGTAAAGCAGGATCCAATCGCAAAGCTTTTATTTGCGAAAAAGAAATCCTGCCATAAGGTGGTCTAAATAAATTAGAATCAATCAGCTTTGTTGCTTCTTGAATATCGGCAATATAATTTTCGGTATTGTTTTTCCAACCATTCATATGGTGTTGGGTATGGTTCCCAACCACATGCCCTGCTGCAAGTGTTGTATCATAAATTTTGGGGTATAACTGTACATTTTTTCCAATGCAAAAAAAGCTTGCTTTAGCATTAAAGTTTGCCAATTGTTCTAAAACAAATGGCGTGGCTTCCGGATGAGGACCATCATCAAAACTTAAATAAAGTACCCTTTCTTGATTGGACTTGCGCCAAATACAAGACCTATAAATAAGCCTTAACCAAAAGGGTGTTTTAATGAAATACATACTCAAAGATAAATGGTTCTTTTGCCCGTTTGCAACTTATCTTTGTAAAAATAAAGTGCACATGGAAAATTCGGCTGATCAAATGGTAAGAGTTAGGTTTGCCCCCTCACCCACCGGTGGTTTACACCTAGGTGGCGTACGTACTGTTTTATTCAATTATTTATTTGCAAAAAAATACAAGGGTCAATTCATTTTAAGAATTGAAGATACCGATCAGTCTCGTTTTGTTCCAGGCGCTGAACAATATATTTTAGACACCCTTGCTTGGTGTGGATTGACCCCAGATGAAAGTCCAATGCATGGTGGCGCTTACGGCCCTTACAGACAAAGTGAGCGTAAACCAATGTATAAACAATATGCATCACAATTGATTGAGCAAGGCAATGCCTATTATGCATTTGACACTGCCGAAGAATTGGATGCAAAAAGAAAAGAGATTCCAAATTTTCAATACAATCGTGCCACAAGAATGGGTATGATAAATTCTTTGAGTTTACCTGCCGAAGAAGTGACGCGATTACTCAATGAAAGTGCCCCTTATGTAGTGCGCATTAATATGCCAGATTCAGAGGAATTGGTTTTTGAAGACCTGATCCGTGGCGAAGTAAAATTTGATACCAGCATGGTGGATGATAAAGTATTGTTGAAAGCGGATGAAATGCCCACCTATCATTTAGCGGTGGTGGTGGACGATTATTTAATGAAAATTACCCATGCCTTTAGAGGAGAAGAATGGTTGCCAAGTGCACCTGTTCATATTTTAGTTTGGAAAAATTTATTCGGTTTGGATCAGATGCCAAAATGGGCGCATCTTCCTTTAATCTTAAAACCAGACGGCAATGGTAAATTAAGTAAGCGTGATGGAGACCGACTAGGCTTTCCAGTGTTTGCAATGGACTGGACAGATCCAAATACAAAAGAACCAACGATTGGATTTAAAGAAAGAGGTTTCTTGCCAGCAGCATTTGTGAATTTATTGGCGATGTTGGGATGGAATGACGGAACAGATCAGGAATTATTTTCCTTAGATAGTTTGATTGAAAAATTTAGTTTAGATAGAGTGCACAAAGGAGGTGCTAAATTTGATTACGAGAAAGCGAAATGGTTTAACCAAGAGTGGATCAAACAATCCGACAATGCCTATTTAGCAAATTTAGTAACACCTTATTTTGAGGCTGCAAAAATTGAAATCCATGAACCAAGTTATTTGGTAAAAGTCATTGGACTCGTGAAAGAACGTTGCCAATTATTACCAGACTTCATTCCTCAATCATCCTTTTTCTTTACCGCACCTACCGAAATAGATACGGCATCTATCCTGCCAAAATGGGACCCAGCAAAAGCAGCATTTTTTACATCAGTAATGGATGCCTATAAGCATAAGACAGTACCCAATGACGCCACTTTATTGGAAGCGCATTTTAAATCAATGGCTACGGAACAAGGACTTAAACCAGGTGACTTAATGTTGCCCTTTAGGATCATGCTTGTAGGGGGTAAATTTGGCCCAGGTGTTTTTGATATTGTAGCGAATATTGAAACCCAAGACGCAGCAAAACGTATCCAATACTGTTTGGATTTGTTGTCAAAAAATTAATGTAAATTGTAGTAGATGCAAACAGAAAGACCCATAAGAGTTTTAGTAGCCAAAGTTGGCTTAGATGGTCATGATCGTGGCGCAAAAGTAATTGCGACTGCGCTAAGAGATGCAGGCATGGAAGTGATTTATACTGGACTAAGACAAAGTCCCGAAATGGTTGTTCAAGCTGCATTACAGGAAGATGTGGATGCTATTGGTATTAGTATTTTATCTGGTGCACATATGACCGTGTTTCCTAAAGTATACCAATTGATGGTAGAGAAAGGATTGAAAGACGTTCTACTTACAGGGGGCGGCATCATTCCCGAAGAGGACAATAAAGTATTACAAGATATGGGTGTAGGCCATTTATTTGCGCCAGGCACCAACACAACAGATATCGCAGCATACATCAAAAAATGGGTTGCTGAAAACAGAAAATCATAACCGACTATTTTACATTTATTTTTTATTACACAATAAATTAACGTCTATGTCTTTTCAAACTTTGTTTACAAAAATGGAAGATCACACTTTGATCATTACCATCAATCGACCAGAGAAATTAAATGCATTGAACCAACAAGTCATGCAAGACTTAGATGCTGTATTTGATCGAGTGTATAAATTTCCAGAAATTAAATCGGTAGTTATTACCGGTGCGGGACTAAAGAGTTTTGTCGCAGGAGCTGATATCAAAGAATTTGAAGCCTTGTCTAAAGAAGATGCAACTGCTTTGGCTAAAAGAGGACAGGATGTGTTTTTTAAAATTGAAAATTCTCCTAAGCCAGTGATTGCATGTGTGAACGGATTTGCTTTAGGTGGTGGATGCGAGTTAGCAATGAGTTGTCATTTTATCATTGCATCGGACAATGCTATTTTTGGTCAGCCCGAAGTGAACCTAGGTATTATGGTAGGCTATGGTGGATCTCAAAGATTGACCCAAAAATTAGGCAAAGCCAGGGCTATGGAGTTAGTTATTACAGGAAACAATATCAAAGCCGAACAGGCATTACAATATGGCTTGGTAAATTATATAGTGCCTCAAGCTGAACTACTAGACAAGGCGTTCTCTTTGCTAGCTGCTGCACATACCAAGGCGCCACTAGCCATCGCCAACTCCATCAAAGCTGTCAATGCTGCCTGGGATGAGTCTGTCAACGGATATGAAGTGGAAGCCAACCTATTCGGCGATTGCTTTATCACAGCAGATTGCAAGGAAGGCATCCAAGCCTTTATTGAAAAAAGAAAACCGCATTTTACAGGGCATTAACCCATTTTTTAGCTGAATTAAATGATCCTAACTGACACAATTTTATAATTGCTGTCATACCTTTGCGGTATTAAATCTGCAAGTATGGAATATAGAATCGAGAAAGACACCATGGGTGAAGTGAATGTACCAGCTCATGTTTATTGGGGTGCTCAGACGCAAAGAAGTATCGAGAATTTTAAAATTGCACAAGACATCAACAAGATGCCTAAAGAAATTATTAAAGCGTTTGCTTATTTAAAAAAAGCAGCTGCATTGACTAATTTTGATGCTGGTATTTTACCTAAAGAAAAATGTGATTTAATTGGTCAGGTCTGTGATGAAATTCTTGCAGGTAAATTAGACGACCAATTCCCATTAGTGGTATGGCAAACAGGCAGTGGCACACAAAGCAATATGAATGTGAATGAAGTGATTGCTTACCGTGGTCACGTGCTTCAAGGTGGCAGCTTAAATGACAAAGAGAAATTTTTACATCCAAATGACGACGTGAATAAATCACAGTCTTCCAATGATACTTTCCCAACTGCAATGCATATTGCAGCATACCAAATTTTAAAAGAAGTGACCATCCCTGGTATCACCGCTTTAAAAAATACCTTGGATGCTAAGAGTGCAGCCTATATGCAAATCGTTAAAATTGGTCGTACCCATTTTATGGATGCTACCCCTTTAACATTAGGACAAGAAATTAGTGGTTATGCAAGTCAATTAAAACATGGATTAAAAGCAATTCATAACACATTAGATCATTTAAGTGAATTAGCACTAGGTGGAACAGCTGTGGGAACAGGGATCAATACACCAAAAGGTTATTCAGAAAATGTAGCAAAGCATATTGCCAAGCTTACAGGCTTGCCATTTGTGACTGCAGAAAATAAATTTGAAGCATTGGCTGCACACGATGCGATTGTAGAAGCGCATGGTGCACTAAAAACGGTTGCTGTAAGCTTAATGAAGATTGCCAACGATGTGCGTATGTTATCCTCTGGACCTCGCTCTGGTATTGGTGAAATATTTATTCCAGACAACGAACCAGGTTCTTCTATTATGCCAGGTAAAGTGAATCCTACGCAGTCAGAAGCATTGACAATGATCGCGGCGCAAGTCATGGGCAACGATGTAGCCATCAATATAGGTGGATCGATGGGCCATTTTGAATTGAATGTATTTAAGCCAGTGATGATATATAATTTCTTACACAGTGCTAGATTGATTGGAGATGGATGTGTAAGCTTCAATGATAAATGTGCTATCGGCATCGAACCAATCGAAGCGAATATCAATAAGCACGTGAATAATAGTTTGATGTTAGTGACTTCTTTGAATACGAAGATCGGATATTATAAATCTGCTGAGATTGCACAGAAAGCACACAAAGAAGGTACTACCTTAAAAGAAATGGCTGTGAAATTAGGATACGTTACCCCCGAAGAATTCGATGCATGGGTAATTCCTTCTGATATGGTAGGTTTGTAATTTTTTTGAAATTCATATAGTAGAATATATACTATTTCTAGGCTCTCTAAAAACGTTCGCTACGAAATAGTATATATTCTACTTTTCTTTTTATAAAAATTTAGTGTACTCTTTCTCCGTTAGAGTAAGTCTTCAAGACTTTAATCTGCAGGATACTATCTGTAGGTACTTTCATTAAGTCTTTATCTAGTAAGATGAAGTCTGCTTTCTTTCCTACTTCTATAGAGCCTACTTGCTTTTCCATACGGTTGGCTTTCGCGGCCCATATCGTCATTCCACGGATGGTTTGTTCGCGCGTTAATACGTTCTCCATTTGGAATCCACCTGCTGGAAATCCTTTGGCATCCTGTCTTGCAACTGCTGCTAAAAATGTTTTAAATGGATTGATTTCTTCTACAGGAAAATCTGTACCCAATGGCAACCATCCATTTTGATTCAATAATTGTTGAAATGCATAACCACCTTTTAATCGCTCAGCACCTAGTCTCTCTCCAGCCCAATACATATCGCTTGTGGCATGGGTTGGTTGCACCGAAGGAATGATGCTATACTTTCCAAAATAATCGAAATCATTAGGATTTAAAATTTGTGCATGTTCAATACGCCATCTTTTATCGTTCTTTCCTTTTAAATATTTTTCATATACTTTCAACACGACTCTATTTGCACTATCTCCAATGGCATGGGTACACATTTGAAAATCGGTGTTGATTAATTTTGCTGCCACTGAATCAAAATGCGCTTGACTACTCAATAAGAACCCACCCCAGCCTGGTTGATCCGAATAATGCGCTATCAATGCGGCACCTCTTGACCCAAGGGCCCCATCCCCATATACTTTCACGCCTTTTACCATTAGTCGATCAGTGGTATATCCATTATTGGTAAAATAAGAAGAAGCATATGAAGCAGGTTTATCACTTAACATCACATACAAACGCATTTTTAGATCATTGCTTTTTTGTAGTCCATCAATCATATCAATGTCATTTGGATTTAAGCCACAATCTGTAATGGTGGTTAACCCTGTTGCAAAACAATTTTTTTGTGCTGCTGTTAACCAATTTTTATAATCCTCCTTGGTTGCTGCTGGTACATTTCTTTCTACCACACCCACTGCATTGTCTATCAATAAACCAGTGAGCTTCCCGCCTGCCACCACAAAGTCGCCGCCCTCCATCGTCTGCCCTGCTTTCACCCCAGCAATTGACAATGCTTTTTCATTGGCAATACTTGCATGGCCATCTACACGTTCTAATAACACTGGACGATCAGGAAATAAAGTATTCAATTGCGCATTGGTTGGAAAGGCTTTACTAGGAAATCTATTTTGATCCCATCCTCTTCCACGAATCCATCCGTTGCCCGGATGTGTTGCCACAAATGCTTTCACACGATCTAACACTTCCTCCCATGAATTTGCAAACATCAAGTCTACTGCATATAAAGATTGACCATACCCTAGAAAGTGCGCATGCCCATCTATAAATCCAGGATACACCGTGGCGCCTTTTGCATCCACCACGCTATCTGCTTGATAAGTTTTTAAGATCTCGTCATTGGTGCCCACAGCCACAATCTTGCCATCCTGCACTGCCATTGCTTCTGCCACAGTAAAGGATTCATTGACAGTATAAATCTGTGCATGGTGCACGACTAAGTCTACTCTTTGATTGATACATGAACTGAATAACACAATAATAGCAATCGCAAATAATTGACGCATGGGATTTAATTTAGAAAATAAAAATAAGGAAAAAAAATAAGGAAATAAAACTAGTTCAACAATTCACAAGGCTTAAGACCTGTATGTTTTTTGAAGGCAGCAGAAAAATGGGAGATGGATGAGTAGCCTAATAAAGCAGACACATCGGTCACACTTAAAGATTTCTCGTACAATAAATATTTTGCATGTTCCATTCTTTGCTGTTGGTAGAAGTCAAAAATGGTGGTGCCAAAAACCTCTTTGAAGCCTTTTTTTAAATAGCATTCGTTCATGGCTACTTTACGACTCAATTCCTTAATGGTAATAGGATCTCCAATATGTTGTAATAAAATTTCTCTTGCTAAATAGATGCTTTCTTTGCCGCGATCGTCTGATAAGAATTTACATGCAAAGCCTTCTTCTTTTTCATCTACAATGCATTCTAAACTAAATAAAAGTAGTTCATGAATTTTTGCATTGATAAAAATATTTTCTAAAGACCCTGTATAGCTATAGTTCAACAAAGAATCCAATGTGCCGCGCTTACGCATACATAAAGGAAATGTTTTTACAAATGCATTGGGATGTTTGAAAGCCAATACTTCATCCTTGCGATTATTCAATTTTACATTGTGTACAAATTGATGTAAAAATGTTGAGGTAAAATGGAAAGAGAAAACGTCTATCGTTCTAAGTGGACCCGCACAATCTTCGGTTGGTAATTGACTGCAATTACCACATAATTTATTTTCACAATAACGATTCCCTGAAATACAAAATCTTAGTTCTAAAAAGTTATCAGAAGGACGTTTTGCATTGTAGTGATAAATGAACATCCCAGTATCCTCTAATTCTGCAGGTGCCTGGGAATAATAACGATGGATGGTGTACTGTGTAGAGCCAGGAATGAGCTGTTCTTTTTGGTACAATAAAGCCATGCCAGCAAAGCCATTGGGCTGTTTCACTTGTTTTAATATGTCGTTGGCTACCATCATTGAACTGCAAATTTAAACTATAAACAACAAATGGAATAAAAAGGTTCAAAAGATGACCTTAAAATGACGCAAAATAAGCCCCAAAATCGCGTCCTTATTTAAAAATTATATTGCCCTAGTCGATCCTATTTTGAAATCGATTTAAAGGCCATTTTTAGCCTCATTTTTGGAAGCTACTCAATGAGTCTATCCATTTTTATGGGGATAACTATAGCGGCTTGAATACGTCTTAAAAGAAGATAAATTTCTTAAATTTGTATGCGCTCAAGTCGCCCTATAAAACAAAAAATTCGCACCCATTATGTCAGAAGATTTACAACACCCAGATTCGGCCGAAAACAAGAACTATGGCGCCGATAGTATCCAGGTATTAGAAGGATTAGAAGCCGTAAGAAAACGCCCTGCCATGTATATTGGCGATGTGGGCATGAAAGGTTTACACCACTTAGTATATGAAGTCGTAGATAACTCTATTGATGAAGCTTTAGCTGGTTATTGTTCTCATATCGAAGTCGCTATTCATACAGATAATTCAATCAGTGTTCAAGACAATGGTCGTGGTATCCCAACTGCGATGCATACCAAAGAAAAAAGATCTGCACTAGAAGTGGTTATGACGGTATTACACGCAGGTGGCAAGTTTGATAAAAACACTTACAAGGTATCTGGTGGATTACATGGTGTGGGTGTAAGTTGCGTGAATGCATTGAGTACAAAATTATTAGTGACAGTTCAACGTGAAGGCAAAATATTTGAGCAAGAATACTGTATTGGAGCGCCACAATATGCAGTAAGAGAAGTAGGTACAAGCGATAAGACTGGCACTAGAGTGCACTTTTGGCCTGATACGACCATCTTTCAAGAAACTGTTTACCGTAGAGAAATTTTAGAAGGTCGTTTACGTGAGTTATCTTATTTGAATAAGCGCATTACAATCACATTAACCGATTTAAGAGAATTAGATGAAGCAGGTGCCCCTTATGTGAGCCATTTTTATAGCGAAGGAGGTATCATTGAATTCGTACAAATGTTGGATAAGAATGGTAACAGAAATCCAATTATTGCAGCGCCTTTATATGTAGAAGGTTTAGACGAGGCGTCCAATGTCATGGTGGAAGTTGCATTGACTTACAATGATGATTTTAAAGAAAATATTTTCTCTTACGTTAATAATATCAATACCATTGAAGGTGGTACACACGTTACTGGTTTTAGAACTGCTTTAACGCGTGTATTCAAAAGTTATGGTGACAAGGAAGGCTTATTTGAAAGAGCAAAAGTGACTGTGGAAGGGGATGACTTCAGAGAAGGTTTAAGTGCCATTATTTCTGTGAAAGTGCCTGAGCCTCAATTTGAAGGTCAAACAAAAACTAAATTAGGGAATAGTGAAGTGAGTGGTGTGGTTCAAACAACCGTTGCTCGTGCTTTAGAAGCGTATTTAGAAGAAAACCCAAAGGAAGCAAAATATGTAATTTCTAAAATTGTACTTGCCGCCCAAGCCCGCGTTGCTGCTAAGAAAGCACGTGATATGGTGCAAAGAAAGACGGTACTTTCTGGTGGTGGTTTGCCTGGTAAATTAGCAGATTGTTCTGAGCGTGATCCTGAGAGATGTGAGTTATACCTTGTCGAGGGAGACTCTGCAGGTGGAACAGCAAAGCAAGGTCGTGAAAGATCTTTTCAAGCGATCCTGCCTTTGCGTGGTAAAATATTGAACGTAGAAAAAGCAATGGAACATAAGATTTATGAAAATGAGGAGATCAGAAATATGTATACTGCATTAGGAGTAACAGTGGGAACACCTGAAGATCCTAAAGCATTGAACATTGCGAAATTGCGTTATCACAAATTAATTATCATGACCGATGCCGATGTGGATGGATCGCATATCGCCACATTGATTCTTACATTCATCTTTAGGTATATGAAAGAGTTGGTTCAAAATGGGTATGTCTATATTGCGCAGCCGCCATTGTATTTAGTGAAGAAAGGTAAGGATCAAGAATATGCTTACAGTGAAGAACAAAGAAAAGGCTTGGTAACTAAATTAGGAGGTGGAAATGATAGTTCTGTAACGATTCAAAGGTATAAGGGTCTGGGTGAGATGAACGCGGACCAATTATGGGAAACAACCATGGATCCAAGTAGGAGAACATTGAAACAAGTGACCATTGATAGTGCTGCCGAGGCGGATAGAATCTTTAGCATGTTGATGGGTGACGAAGTGGCTCCTAGAAGGGAATTCATTGAATCTCACGCCAAATATGCCAAAATTGACGTTTAAGGGCCTTATTTAAGGGGAATTTATAAACATTTAACAAATAATAGGATAATTCAAACCTAGCATACCAATAAATAAACTAATTTCAACTAGCATTTTAAAAATTAAAATATATACAAAATGGACACTTCAAAAATGATCAAAGCATACTGCTTGAAAACAAAAGAAAAAAATGTGCCAATGATGGACGCTGTTATCACTAAGACTGCTAAAGGCGGTTACATGGCTGGCGGTCACGATGGTAAAGGAAATAAAATGGCAGCTATCATGAGCGAAACAAATGCTTTAAAAGCAATCGCTGATGGTGTAGCAACAAAAGGATTTTAGTTGATCTGCTTAATTGCATAAACTCCAAAAAAAGCCTCTGAGTTATCAGAGGCTTTTTTTATGCTATTACTTATCGCCTACCACGCCGTGGTGAATTTTTGTCAGTGTGGCAAAGCAATGCTCCATACTCTTGATATCCTTAATGATTAAAATAAAGGTTTTCCCTACTTGCTTAAAATGCGCATTGTTCATGGCAGTTTGTGTATAGCTTAATAAGCCTTTAAAAATGGCGCTTTCATAATAAGGAGAATCTGGACGATTGATAAAGAAGCACCTTAAAGTTTCGTCCTTCAAAGTCATTTTTTCAAAACCCAATCCAATCGCCAATCGTCTTGACTGGATGGTCGTAAACAAGGAAGCAACTTGTTCAGGCATCGGACCAAAACGATCGACTAATTCTATTTTCATTGCCTCTAATGCTGCATCATCCTCTGATTGATCCAATCTAGTATACAATGAAAGCCTTTCTCCAATACTTTCTACATAATTATCTGGTAGCATGATCTCTAAGTCGGTATCAATCGCACAGTCTTGCACAAAATCATCTTGTTTACTAATTTCCTCTACAAATAATTCTTTGAAATCCGAACGCTTTAATTCACGAACTGCTTCTGCTAATATTTTTTGGTACATTTCAAATCCAATCTCCGCCATAAACCCACTTTGTTCTCCACCTAATAAATTACCTGCGCCTCGAATATCCAAATCACGCATAGCAATTTGAAAACCAGAACCCAACTCACTAAACTGTTCTAAAGTTTGTAATCGCTTGCGTGAATCATCTGGTAAAGTGCTCATTGGTGGCGCCAATAAATAACAAAATGCTTTTTTGTTACTACGTCCTACCCTTCCTCTTAATTGGTGTAAATCACTCAATCCAAATTGATGGGCGTTATTGATTATAATCGTATTCACATTTGGAATATCTACCCCACTCTCTACAATATTGGTACAAACCAATACATCATAACGGCGTTCAATAAAATCAAATATTTTTTCTTCTAACTGGTGCCCTTCTAATTGCCCATGTGCAAATCCAATGCTTAAATCGGGGCAAAGCTTTTGGATCATCGCGCACATTTCTGCTAAACCTTGCACTCTGTTATGGATGAAAAAAACCTGTCCACCTCTTTCTGTTTCAAAGTAGATGGATTCTCGTATGATATCCTCATGAAACACTTGCACCTCGGTATGAATAGGTTGTCTATTGGCTGGTGGCGTATTGATGATACTTAAATCCCTTGCGCCCATTAAACTAAAATGGAGAGTTCTTGGTATGGGCGTGGCAGTCAAGGTCAAGCAATCTACATTGGTTCTTAAAGTCTTTAATTTTTCTTTATGTCCAACGCCAAATTTTTGCTCCTCATCAATCACCATTAAACCAAGGTCTTTAAAATGCACCTCCTTCCCTAGAATACCATGCGTTCCTACCAATATATCAATCTTACCTTCCTTTACTTTGGCAATGGTTTCTTTTTTCTGGGCGGATGATTTAAATCGATTTAAGAAATCAATTTCTACTGGAAAATCTTTGAGTCTTTCTTTAAAGGTTTTAAAATGCTGAAATGCTAAAATAGTGGTTGGTACCAATATCGCTACTTGCTTTCCATCGATAGCTGCCTTAAATGCTGCTCGAATGGCCACTTCGGTTTTACCAAAACCAACATCCCCACATACCAGTCGATCCATTGGGGCTGGCGCTTCCATGTCTTTTTTTACATCCGCTATTGCTTTGGCCTGATCAATGGTGTCTTCATAAATAAAGGATGCTTCTAATTCATGCATCATATAATTATCAGGGGTAAATGCAAATCCGGTTTGCGCTTTTCTTTGTGCGTATAATTTAATTAAATCAAAAGCAATGGCTTTTACTTTTGCCTTGGTCTTATCTTTTAATTTTACCCAAGCATCGGAACCTAATTTATTTACTTTTGGTGGCGTTCCTTCCTTGCCCGTATATTTTGATACCTTATGAAGTGAGTTGATATTCACATACAAAATATCACTATCCTTATAAATAATTCTTATCGCTTCCTGCATCATGCCACTCACTTCGATCTTCTGTAATCCACTATACACGCCCACTCCATGGTC
>Ga0209651_1000599_pt1 | contig 12781 bp, 11 predicted proteins | sample LauGreFBDMM110SN_2_FD_188216 | JGI IMG/M metagenome (GOLD analysis project Ga0209651, IMG submission 188216) | Freshwater lake microbial communities from Lake Michigan, USA - Fa13.BD.MM110.SN (SPAdes) (version 2) | ecosystem: Environmental > Aquatic > Freshwater > Lake | place: Lake Michigan... | reverse complement strand
TTACAAACAAATTGAGTTCATGAGTAAACCTTCTTTACCACAAGGCACAAGAGATTTCAACGCAGCGACTGTTCAAAAAAGACAGTATATCTTCCAAACTATTCGGACGGTATTTGAATTATATGGATTTCAGCCACTGGAAACACCCGCCATGGAACAATTGGATACACTGATGGGAAAATATGGAGAGGAAGGTGATAAACTGATTTTTAAAATTTTAAACAACGGCTTGGATAACCCACAAAAAGCAGCAGCTACAGGGGAAGGGTTTCAAAAAATATTGGAAGGAAAATCTAGCACTCAAATTACAGAAAGAGCATTAAGATACGATTTAACCATTCCTTTTGCAAGGTATGTAGCCATGCATCATGGATCCCTTAGTTTTCCTTTTAAGCGTTACCAAATTCAACCAGTTTGGAGAGCAGATCGACCTCAAAAAGGAAGGTATAGAGAGTTCTACCAATGTGACGCGGATATTGTTGGGTCTGATAGCTTATTAAACGAAGTAGAATTAACCGCTATTTACTTAACCGTTTTTAAGCAACTACAATTAGAAGTAGAAGTCAAAATAAACAACCGTAAAATATTATTAGGCCTGGCACAGGTTTGTGGTGGAGCCGATAAAATAATTGACTTAACCATTGCAATAGACAAATTAGATAAGATAGGCTGGGAAAAGGTTGCAGAAGAATTAGAGCGTAAAGGTTTTACTGCTGCGCAACAAAAAATAATTCAAGCCTATTTAGAGATCGAAGGAACCAATGAAGCAAAATTAACACAACTTGGTCTGCTATTAAAAGGCAATGAAAATGCAATAAAAGGCATTGAAGAAATACAATTTATTTTAGACTACCATGCTCAAAGCGGATTGGCTAAAAATTTAGTTGCAGATTTTACATTAGCGAGAGGTTTAAATTATTATACAGGATTGATATTTGAAGTAAAAGCAATCGACGCAGAAATGGGAAGTATTGGTGGCGGAGGAAGGTATAATGACTTAACAAGTTTATTTGGTGTTCCGAATGTGCCTGGCGTGGGCATTAGCTTTGGCGTGGATCGTATCTATGATGTACTAGAGGAAAAAAATCTTTTTCCAGCGTCGGTAGAGCAGACTACTAAAATATTATTTTTCAATTTAGGGGACGAAGAGGCAAAAGAAGCCTACCAATTAATGGGCACTTTAAGAGCAAAAAAAATTGCTTGTGAAATCTACCCTGACAAGAGTAAATTCGACAAGCAATTTAAATATGCCGAAAAGAAAGGCATTCCAAATATCATCATCATCGGATCCGATGAATTGAGTAAAAAAGTATGTACTCTAAAAAACTTAACCACTGGGACACAAGAAACAATTCCGTTTGAAGCATTAGCGTCAATGGAATTTTAAACTATCTAGTAGTTTTGTTTCGTGAAAAATCTAGCATAGAACTCATCTTCTTTTATCGCTACAGCACCTGATTCTTTTACGCCCACTAATTCTTGACCTTGCACCATAATGCTAATTGACTCAACCATTTTGCCATCTTTTCTTTTGAAAATCACCAATGCATCATATTGTGCTAAATAAAAACTATCCACCCCTTTTTTCTCTAGTGGTGTAGAACCCATAGCTGAGTTAATCACTAAACTAGAATCTTCTAGCGTTAAAGACACTTCTGCCACTGGACTACCTTGTGGAAAAACATATTTTCCTAAATAATCATTCAATGGACCTTGTTGTGCATTTACTGACAAGAAAGCACCCATTAAAATCAAGGTCATAAAGCATAATTTTCTCATAATTGTTGATTTAAGTTTTAAGTCACTCAAAATACTATGTTTTAGTGGAAATTCCCACATAAAATGACCATTTCCAATAGAAATAATTGATTGTTAACAGACTGATCAAGTATCTTTGCAGTATGGAGAAAACAAGACCAAATATCAGGGCAGTAGAGGTCGTAGAGATTGAACGTTTTATTGCAAAAATGGAAGAAAAACCATTTAGGGTAAAACAGATTGTTGAATGGTTATGGCAAAAACATGCGCATAGCTTTGACGAAATGACCAATTTAAGCCTGGATTTACGTAAAAAATTAGTGGAGCACTTCACGTTGCCAGCACTTTCTATTGATACCACTCAAATGAGTAGCGACGGCACATTTAAAACAAGGTTCAGAACTTTTGACGACCATATGATTGAGGGTGTGCTCATCCCAACCACATTGCGCAAGACTGCTTGTGTGTCTTCTCAGATTGGTTGTAGTTTAAGTTGTAAATTTTGTGCTACGGGTTATATGGAGCGAAGCAGGAATTTAAATTTTGATGAGATTTACGATCAAGTAGTGATGATCAAACAACAGGTAGAAAAAACCTATGATCAAAATTTATCTAATATCGTATTCATGGGCATGGGTGAGCCCTTATTGAATTATAAGAATGTATTGAAGGCGATAGAAAAAATTACTTCGCCAGATGGTTTAGGAATGAGTGCAAGACGTATCACGGTTTCCACTGCAGGTGTTGCAAAACAAATCAAGCAATTAGGCGACGATCAGGTGAAATTTAAATTGGCCCTATCGCTTCATGCAGCCAATGATAAAAAACGTAATGAAATTATGCCCATCAATGAAAGTAACAATATTGAATCATTGATTGAAGCGCTTAACTATTTCTACAAAAAGACAGGCAATGAAATCACGTTTGAATATATCTTATTCAAGGATTTTAATGATAGCGAAAAAGATGCGATGGAATTGGTTAAAATTTACAGACAGGTTCCTGCAGATTTAATTAACGTCATTGAGTACAATGCCATTGATCGTTTTCCGTTTGATAAGCCTGATGAAGATGGATTTGAGACCTTTGTTGAAATTTTACAAAAAAACAGGGTGAACGTTCGTATAAGAAGAAGTCGTGGTAAAGATATTGATGCGGCTTGTGGACAGTTAGCCAATAAAGACAATTAATACCGCATCCAATGAAAGCGAAAAGATCCGACAACTTTGACAAGTTTGCCAATAAGAAAAAAGGAAGCGCAGTTAAAGAAGAATACAGACAAGAAAAAAAACAAGCAAAAAAAGATGCTAGAGCTATTGGTGAAGCTGCGCGTCAAAGAAAAAAAGATATTGAAAGAGGAATTGCTGTTGAACCTCTAGGAAATAATAAAAAAGCCGGCTACGAAAAAAAGGGAGGCTACGATAAAAAAGAATTTGTAACTGGTCCTCCAAAATATTCCATTCCTTTAAGGGCAACTGCTGCGCCATCAAAAGGACCATCCAAATCTGCTGATGTGCAACCCAAATATGGTGAGCTTCAAAAATCTGCAGGATCTAGATCTGCTGGACCAAGAGCCTCCGCTTCTAAAAGAACCCCAGAATCAATGGATCGCGCAGATGCAAAACGTACAGCAAGTATTGGCAAAGTCACCGCCAATGAGGATATGCCTTACGAACAAATGCCGCTCAACAAATACATCGCACATGCTGGTACTTGTGGAAGAAGAGAAGCAGCAGAACTTGTCAAGTCAGGTCATATCTCAGTTAACGGAGACACGGTATTAGAGCCTGGCTATAAAGTGCAATACAAAGATGTGGTAAGATTAAAGGGGAAAGTATTGCAATTGCAAGTCACACCTGTTTATATTTTACTAAACAAACCAAAAGATTATATCTGTACTGCAAACGATCCAGAAGGCAGAAAGACGGTCTTAGATATCATTAAAAATGCGACGACACAAAGAATGTTTCCTGTAGGCCGATTAGATAGAAACACCACAGGCGTTTTAATTTTAACCAATGATGGTGACTTGGCGCAAAAGCTAACGCATCCATCTTATGAGATTAAAAAAATCTACGAAGTCACTTTAGACAAGCCTGTAACCAAGGCCGACATGGAGTCTATTGCTGTAGGTGTAGAACTAGAAGATGGATTCATTGCTGCAGATGCCGTAAGTTATTTATCCAATACTTCTAAAAATGTAATTGGCATTGAAATTCATAGCGGAAGAAACAGAATTGTAAGAAGAATTTTCGAACACCTTGGATACGATGTGAGACACTTGGACAGAGTCATGTTCGCTAATTTAACTAAGAAAAATGTAGATCGTGGCAAGTGGCGTTTCTTAGCAGAAAAAGAAGTGCGCACATTGAAGTTTCTAAATAAGTCATTTACAAGAAAAGCAAGTAAGTAAGGGATGTTAGATATACTATTTGAGGACGATGACCTAATTGTGATTAATAAACCTGCTGGTGTATTAAGTATACCAGATCGTTTTGGTAAAACACTTTCTATAAAGTCGCTCTTACAAGATAAATACGGCAATATATTTACGGTGCACCGTTTGGATCAAGCTACAAGTGGGCTTATTATTTTTGCAAAAAATGCAGAAGCACATAAGGAACTAAGCCTTTTATTTGAAGGCAGAACGATTGAAAAAAAATACCTTGGATTGGTGGTGGGCCGTCCTGAACAAAGTGGAAGTATTGACGGAAGTATTATGGAACACCCAGTCAAAAAGGGACAGATGTACATTCATGTAAAAGGAAAAATAGCATTGACCACCTATGATGTTGTGACTTATTACAAACGTTATGCTTTGGTTTCCTTTCAAATTCATACAGGAAGAACCCATCAAATTAGGGTACACGCAAAACATATGGGACACCCTATTATTGCAGATGAAATTTATGGCGATGGTGAAAAATTACTACTCTCTAGTATTAAGAAAAAGAATTTCAAATTAAGTAAATCCGAAGAAGAAGAAAAGCCACTACTAGCAAGACACGCCTTACATGCACATACTTTAAAATTGGTGTTTAAAGAAAAGGCCTTTGCATTTGAAGCGCCACTTCCTAAAGATTTGGCTGCAACAATTAAGCAATTAGATAAATGGAATAGTTAAATTATTCAGCTTGGTCGGTCTCAGTATATAAATCTAACAAGCCGTCGGGCAATACAACATCCACTTGCTTTTTTGCATGGTCTACCCCTTTAAGGCTCTCCTCATGTAAAGGAATATAAGCTTCCTGACCTTGGTATAAAATGGTCACCATAAGTTGATGCGGTTGTTCAATGACTTCTTCTATCTTTCCTAAATCAATTCCCTTTTCAACCACCATATAACCTAGTAAAGAAAGCGGTGAACTTTTATCCACTAGCAATTGAAACTCGGCTTCTGGCAGCCACACTTTTTTCCCAATCAAAATACTACAGGCTTCTCTTGTCGTAATGCCTTCTACTTGTAAATGGGTTAAACTTTCGGTTTTAGCAGAGGCAGATTGTATAAAATAGGGAATAAAACTAGCTGTGTTTTTTTCAATAAAAATGGCATCAATTCCTTTAAAATGAATGGGTGTACCCAAGGCATGCTCTAAAATAAGATGCCCTGTTAGACCATGTGCTGCCACTATTTTCCCGATATGGATATACTCACTCATACACAAATTTAGTAAATGATTGGACGATAAAAAAAACCTCCCGAATTTCGGGAGGTTGAATGCTATTGAATCTTAATTAAGTTGCAGTTTAGTTTATTCTGCAGCTGGAGTTTCTTCAGCCGCCGCTTCTGGTGCTGCTTCTTCAGCAACAACTTCTGCAGGTGCTTCAACTTCAGCAGCAACAACTTCTTCAGCTACTACTTCTGGTGCTGCTTCTTCAGCAACAACTTCTGCAGGTGCTTCAGCAACTGGTTCAGCTACTTTCTTAACTACTGGTACATACTCTTTTTTAGCAGCTTGTGCTTTTTTGTGTGCATCATTCTTAGAAGCAATTGATGTTTCATGCTCAGCATACCAAGACTCAAACTTAGTCATTGCAGTTGCATCATCAAATAGACCTAATTTAACTCCACGTAATAAGTGTTTTAAATAAAGTACTCCTTTGAAAGACAAGATTCTGCGAACGGTGTCTGTAGGTTGAGCACCTTTGTTTAACCACTCTAAAGACTTTTGACGATCTAAATTGATTGTCGCTGGAACTGTTAAAGGATTGTAAGTACCAATTTTCTCGATGAATTTACCATCTCTTGGTGCGCGTCCGTCAGCCACTACTATAAAGTAGAAAGGCCTTTTTTTACTACCATGACGCTGTAGTCTCATTTTTACTGCCATTTTAAATAGAAATTTATAGGCGTTAACAAATAGGGTTAAGGGGAGCAAAGATAAAATAAAATACTGAACTCGCCCAATTAAATGGAATAAGAAAGCAAAATTGGACAAAAAAGCTGAAAATCAACAACTTAAGCCTATTTAAGCTCCATTTATCTTCTCATTCCTGGCATTTTGCTAGCCATGGCCGCACCCGCAGGACCGCTCATTGTCTTCATCATTTGTTTCATTTGGTCAAACTGTTTGATAAAGGCATTGATTTCGGCAAGGTCTTTTCCTGCGCCTTTTGCAATTCTTGCTTTTCTACTTGGTGTTAAGGTATCTGGATTCCTTCGCTCAATTAAGGTCATTGACTGAATGATGGCTTCGACACCTTTGAAAGCATCTTCTTTGATATCAATATCTTTAATGCTTTTTCCTACTCCCGGTATCATCCCCATTAAATCTTTTATGTTCCCCATTTTTTTGATCTGTTGAATTTGTGTTAAAAAATCCTCGAAATCAAATTGATTTTTTCGAATTTTCTTCTCTAATTTTTTCGCCTCAACCTCGTCAAATTGAGCCTGCGCTTTTTCAACCAAAGAGGTAATGTCTCCCATCCCTAAAATTCTTTGCGCCATCCTCTCAGGATAAAAAATATCTAATGTATCCATCTTCTCCCCACTACTCATGAACTTAATCGGCTTGTTCACTGTATACTTAATAGATAAAGCTGCTCCACCTCTAGTATCACCATCTAATTTTGTTAAAACGACACCAGTAAAATCTAATCGGTCGTTGAAAGTCTTTGCTGTATTGACTGCATCCTGTCCTGTCATTGAGTCTACGACAAATAAAATTTCTTGTGGCTGAATAGCAGATTTAATATTTGCTACTTCGTTCATCATCATTTCATCTACAGCAAGTCTACCTGCAGTATCGATAATGATCACGTTTTTATTATTTTGTTTTGCGTATGCAATTGCATTTTGCGCAATAGAAACCGCATCTTTATTTTCACGCTCTACAAAAATATCCACCCCAATTTGTTCTGCTAAGACCGTCAACTGATCCATTGCTGCAGGACGATAAATATCGGCGGCAACCAATAAAGGAGATTTTTTTTGGGCCTTCAAATAGGTGGCCAATTTACCAGAAAAAGTAGTCTTACCACTACCCTGCAAACCTGCTACTAAAATGATGGTTGGATTTTTCGAGGTATCTAATAAACTTGCTTCTGAACCCATCAATGCAGTTAATTCATCCTGCACAATTTTAACCATCAATTGACCAGGACTAATGGCATTGATTACTTTTTCACCAACCGCTTTTTCTTTAATACTATCTGTAAATTCCTTGGCAATCTTAAAGTTCACATCGGCATCCAACAAAGCTTTTCTGATATCCTTAAGGGTATTGGCCACATTCAATTCATTGATGCGGGATTGGCCTTTTAGGTGTTTAAACGCTGATTCTAATTTTTCACTAAGTGCATTGAACATAGGTGCTTCTTTATAGTTTGCAAAGATAAGTTATCAAAGGCACTGAAAATCAGGGGATAAAATTGAAAAAAATAATTATTAGAACGCTTTCTAAATACGTATATTTTATCATAATCAATTGATTATCATTGTAAATAGATGGAACTACCCTACTTGTTTATAAGTCTTTACAGTTTGTTAACGAATTAAGTGACTAAAATACTTGGAGGCATGCTTTTATTTGATATTATTGCATCAAAAGATGCCCTAAATAGGGCAGATTGATATTATGAGTAAAAAATTACTATTTACACTTGAATTTCCGGTTAGATGTTCTCCTGCAATCTTATTTGAATTCCTCTCCACTGCCTCTGGCTTACAAGAATGGTTCGCTGATAAAGTAGACGAATGGGAAAATGTTTTCAGTTTTTCATGGAATGGTGGCACACCAGACAAGGCAGAAATTTTAGATCAAGAAGAAAATAAATTCATTCGATTTAGGTGGTTACACAGCGAAAAGAATGAATATTTTGAGTTTAGTATTGAAAAAACAGAAATTTCAAATCAAACCGTATTGATTATTAAGGATTTTGCGGAGAAAAATGAGATCAAAGACCAAAGTCAACTTTGGGGTTATCAAATCAAAGAGCTATTTTATAGAATAGGTAGCTAGCACTACAATTTTGTTCAAAAAATTAGACATACTAATTCTCAGGGCTTTTATCGGACCCTTTTTGGCGGCATTGACTATTTCTATATTCGTGCTGACCATGCAATTCTTTTGGCTATATATTGACGATCTAGTTGGAAAAGGATTAGATACATTTATCATTTTGAAATTAGTTGGCCTAGTTTCTATCAGCATGTTGACGACTGCCATTCCTTTGGCATTGCTTTTTTCTTCGATCATGACATTTGGAAATTTGGGTGAGAGTTTTGAACTCGTCGCCATCAAGTCCGCAGGCATTCCCTTGGTTCGTTTCATGCGTCCACTTTTTATTTTTGCAATCTTCCTAGCAGGAATAGCATTTTTATTAGCCAATAATATTATTCCCGTCTCTCAAATGCGGTTAACTACTTTGAAATATGAAATCATCGTATCCAAACCCGCTATCGATTTAAAAGAAGGTGTTTTTTATGATAAAATTGACGGTTATGTGATTAAGTTAGGTAAGAAAGAGGCCAATGATAGCGTGATCAATGATATCGTTATTTTTGAGAAAAGATTTGGACTGCAGGATAATATGATAATGGCAAAGTCAGGCGTGATGCGGGTTACACCTGATAAAAAGTTTTTAGAATTTATTTTATACAACGGGTGGCGTTACCAAGAAAAAGGCTACAGAGCCACAACCAACACCGAATTTACAAGGCTCAATTTTAAAGAATATAAAAAAGTTTTTGACCTGAAAAGTTTTCAGATGAACAAAACGGTGGATGTCATTTATGATCCAAAAATGTTGAGCGTTAGACAATTGGGGAAAGCAATAGATTCCATTCAATCGATGGATAGTTTTTTTATCAAAAAAGCAAGCATAGAAATATACCCCTATTTAAAATTTATGCTTTATAAGGATAGTGCTAAATTATTTAAAGAGATTCCATCTTCCCCAATCAAAAATTTTGATGCGATCATTCCAAAAGATGAACGTTATAATATTGTCGAATCGGTTGGTTACCAATTCTCCTCTTTGCAAAATAATTTAGCAAGCTTGGTGACGATCTATAAAGACCAACAGCACGCTGAAACAATGCATGCTATTGAATGGCATCGCAAGTTCACACTCTCCTTTGCTTGTATCGTGTTATTTTTAATTGGGGCACCATTAGGTGCGATTATCAGAAAAGGAGGACTGGGTGCGCCAATGGTTTCAGCGATTGCCTTTTTTGTTGTCTTTTTCTTACTCAATAATTTTGGAGAGAAACTAGCCAAGTCGGAACAATGGTCGGTGTATGCTGGCATGTGGTTGTCTAGTCTCTTTTTAATCCCTGTTGGACTATTCTTAACCTACAAAGCCATGCGCGATTCACAGTTGTTCAATCAGGAATTTTACTACCGCTTTTTACAGCCAATTAAAGTAACTTTACAGAAGTACTTTAAAAAATAATCCTATGTCTAGTTCATCTAACAGTAGACGTCAGTTCATCAAGCAAACTGGCAAAGCGGGTATTGCAATGGCGAGTATGCCAATCATTCATACATTCGGTGGATTACAATTGAGCCAGGAGGTGAATTATATGCAACAGCCCTTGCCCTATGCCTTTAATGCTTTAGAACCATTCATAGACGCTATGACGATGGACATTCATCATACAAAGCATGCAGCTGGATATACTAAAAATTTAAATGATGCTTGTGTAGCAGAAAAGGTAGATATAAAAACTACATCTATCACTAACTTACTAGAATCCATCTCAAAGTATTCTACAAAAATGCGCAACAATGCAGGCGGTCATTATAACCATGAATTATTTTGGCAAACGATGCAGCCTGCTCCAGCTTCAATGCCAACAGGCAGCTTAGCAAAAGCGATCGAAAAATCATTTGGAACTTTTGCGGATTTTCAAAAAGCATTTGCAGAAGCAGCAAAAAATAGATTCGGAAGTGGATGGGCTTGGTTGATTGTGAACGAGAAAGGTCAATTAGCAATTTGTTCTACACCCAATCAAGACAATCCAGTAATGGATATAGCCGAAACAAAAGGACATCCTTTGTTAGGTCTAGATGTTTGGGAGCATGCTTACTATTTGAAGTATCAAAATAAACGCCCCGACTATATTAATGCATGGTGGAACCTTGTCAACTGGAAAGTTGTTGAAGAAAGATATAACCCACTTAAATTCTAATTCATTTCTAATTCATCCCATTGCAAGCAGCTAAACAGAATTTAAAAATACAGTTCTATGTCACTTCTTTAAGTGTCGTTCTTTTTGTATTGAAGTTTGTTGCCTATTTCATGACACACTCCCTCTCTGTATTGTCTGATGCGCTAGAGAGTATTGTGAATGTATTGGCTGGTGCCATTGGGTTATATAGTTTATATGTGGCCTCTAAGCCAAAAGACAAGGAGCATCCTTATGGTCATGGAAAAGCAGAATTTATTTCTGCCGCTTTTGAAGGAAGTTTAATCATTGCGGCTGGTTTAATTATTTTTTACGAATCTATCAGTGCAATTTTTAAACCCAGCGAATTACATAGCCTAGACAATGGATTATGGGTTTTGTTAGTCACTGCTTTTTTAAATTTATTTGCTGGTTTGATTGCGAAAAAAATGGGTACCAAAAATAAATCACTAGCCTTAACCTCAAGTGGTCAACATTTAATATTAGACAGCTTTACCACATTTGCAGTGTCCATAGGTATTGGGATTGTACTACTCACCAATATCACCGGCATTGATGCAATACTCGCCATTTTAATGAGCTTCTGGATTATTTATAATGGCTACAAAATCATTAGGGCTTCCTTAGCTGGCATTATGGATGAGGCGGATCTAGCTTTATTAGAAGAAGTGGTTGGCGAATTGAATAAAAACAGAAATGTGCAATGGGTTGACCTACATAATTTAAGGGTAATTAAATATGGTAGCTTAATGCATATTGACTGCCATCTTACAGTGCCTTGGTTTTTAAACGTAAACGAAGCACACCAAGTAGTAGAAGAATTTACAAATTTAATTAAGGGTAAATTTGGAGCGAGTATTGAATTTTTTGTGCATACAGACGGCTGTATGCCTTACAGTTGTCCAATATGTGTGGCCGAAAATTGTACTCAAAGAAAAGCACCTTTTGAACAAAAATTAGATTGGACAATAGAAAATGTATTATCAGATTTAAAACATCAATTAGCATAAATAAGTAACATAAAATTTTCTTAAAAAAATTATAGCATATGAACGCATGGAAGGAATTTCAAGAAGCAAATAAGGATCGTTTTTTACAAGAATTGTTGGACTTATTGCGCATCCCTAGTGTGAGTGCAAAGTCGGAACACAATGGGGATATGCAAGCTTGTGCAAAAGCAGTCGCAACATCTTTAACAGATGCTGGAGCGCAAGTTGTAAAAATTTATGAAACTGAAGGGCACCCTATTGTTTATGGAGAAATTATTGTTGACCCAAGTTTCCCAACCGTCTTAGTATACGGACATTATGATGTTCAACCTGCTGATCCGTTAGAACTATGGCATAGTGGCCCATTTGATCCAACAATTATTGATGGGAAAATTTTTGCAAGAGGTGCTTGTGATGACAAAGGACAATTTTACATGCATGTAAAGGCTTTGGAGATCATGACCAAGACCAATAGTATGTGCACTAATATAAAATTTGTGATAGAAGGAGAGGAAGAAATTGGAAGCCCAAATTTAGCCACCTTTGTAAAAGCGAATAAGGACTTATTAAAAGCAGATGTGATCTTAATTAGCGATACCGCCATGATCAATATGGATAATCCTTCAATAGATATTGGTGTGCGCGGATTAAGCTATATCGAAATAGAAGTGACTGGACCAAACAGAGATTTACATAGTGGTGTGTATGGTGGTGCAGTGGCCAATCCAATAACAATCTTGTCAAAAATGATTGCTGCTTGTCATGACGAAAATAATCATATCACCATCCCTGGGTTTTATGATGATGTGATTGAATCAACAGATACTGAGCGTGCAAAAATGGCTGAAGCACCTTTTGATTTAAATGAGTTCAAGCAAGACTTAGGGATTGCCAATGTATGGGGCGAAAAAGGCTATAGCACCAATGAAAGAACAGGTATCAGACCAACACTCGAAGTGAATGGTATCTGGGGCGGTTACACAGGAGAAGGTGCAAAAACAGTTTTACCTTCCAAAGCATTTGCAAAAATTTCATGTAGGTTAGTGCCAAATCAATCTTCTACTATCATCACTGAAAAAGTATTGAATTATTTTAAATCCATTGCGCCTGATAATGTGACTGTTGCTGCTTTTGAGCATCATGGTGGCGAACCTTATATCACACCAATTGATTCTCACGAATATCAAAGTGCTGCAAAAGCCATTGCAACTACATTTGGTAAAGACCCCATTCCAGTAAGAGGCGGTGGCAGTATCCCAATCTGTTCTTTATTTGAACAAGAGCTTGGATTGAAAATTGTATTCATGGGATTTGGTTTAGATAGTGACAATTTACATAGCCCAAATGAAAAATACGATATAGTGAATTTTTATAAAGGCATTGAAACCATCCCTTATTTTCA
>Ga0209651_1000593_pt1 | contig 12822 bp, 10 predicted proteins | sample LauGreFBDMM110SN_2_FD_188216 | JGI IMG/M metagenome (GOLD analysis project Ga0209651, IMG submission 188216) | Freshwater lake microbial communities from Lake Michigan, USA - Fa13.BD.MM110.SN (SPAdes) (version 2) | ecosystem: Environmental > Aquatic > Freshwater > Lake | place: Lake Michigan... | reverse complement strand
AATTGGGCCACTCGCTGGTGTACCTATTGCCATAAAGGACAACTTGTGCACCCATGGAATCGAGACAACATGTTCTTCCAAGATTCTTGAAGGTTGGAAGCCTCCGTACGATGCCACTGTTGTGTCTCGCTTGCGTGACGCCGGCGCCATCATGGTGGGCAAAACAAACCTCGATGAATTCGCTATGGGTTCCAGTACAGAAAACTCGGCGTTCGGTCCTACTCGTAACCCGCTTGATACATCGCGAGTTCCTGGTGGTTCAAGTGGTGGCAGCGCTGCGGCCGTAGCTGCTGGTTTTGCACCTGTCAGTCTTGGCAGTGACACTGGTGGCAGTATTCGCCAACCCGCAGCATTGTGTGGCGTTGTCGGTGTGAAGCCAACGTACGGATTAGTCAGTCGTTACGGCTTGTGCGCATATGCAAGCTCACTCGACCAGATTGGTCCATTCGCCACAACAGTCGCTGATGCTGCATTGATTACCGAAGTAATTGCTGGTCACGATGCAATGGACTCAACATCCATTCCGCAACCAGCGCCAGCACTTGTTGCGTCTGTGTCACAGGGTGTCGTTGGTATGCGCATTGGTCGCGTTACAGATCTTCCTGCTGGTGCAGAACCAGAAGTCATTGCACGGCTCAACGAGGCTTTTGCAGCACTTGAAGCTGCCGGCGCCACCATTGTTGACGTCACGTTGCCAAGCTTGTCGTATGCGCTGACGGCGTATTACCTCATTGCGCCTGCAGAGGCCAGCAGCAACTTGGCCCGCTACGACGGTGTTCGTTACGGACTTCGTGTCAACGCCGTTGATACCAATTCGATGTACGGAGCTACTCGTGCTGCTGGTTTTGGTGACGAAGTAAAGCGTCGCATCATGCTTGGCACTTATGCATTGTCTGCTGGTTATTACGACGCGTATTACGGCAAGGCCCTGAAAGTGCGCCGCCTGATTGCGGAGGATTTTGAACGTGCGTATGCACAAGTAGATGTAATTCTCACGCCAACTTCTCCGGTGGTTGCGTTTCCATTCGGTGACAAAGTTGATGACCCAATGGCCATGTACTTGTGCGACATCTACACAATCCCCACAAACCTTGCAGGGCACCCTGCCATGAGCGTGCCGTTTGGTACTGGCGCACACGGTATGCCAGTTGGAATTCAAGTTCTTGCACCCGCTCTTGGTGAAGCACCAATGTTCCGCGTTGGTGGCGCTCTTGAAAATGCTGCAGGAGGATCGAAATGACACAAGATCCACTCAGTTCCATCATCGCAACAGACGAGCAAATGCTTGAGGGCGGCTGGGAACTCATCGTTGGCCTTGAAGTCCACGTTGAACTCGCCACAAAGACGAAACTATTTAGTGGTTCACCTAACCGTTTCGGCGACGAACCAAATACCAACATTGACCCTGTCACCCTTGGCTTGCCTGGCGCACTTCCTGTACTGAACAAACAAGCAGTTGAACTTGCGATGCGTATTGGTATTGCCTTGAACTGCGACATTCAACCCTGCATTTTCCACCGTAAGAATTACTTCTATCCAGACATGCCAAAGGCGTACCAAATTAGCCAATACGACATTCCTTTGAATATCGACGGGTTTCTTGTGTTGCCAAGCGGAACACGCGTTGGTGTGGAGCGTGCTCATCTTGAAGAAGACACGGGCAAGAGCACACATGTTGGTGGAGCCACAGGGCGAATTCACGGAAGTGATTACTCACTGATTGACTTCAACCGCGCTGGTGTTCCGTTAGTTGAAATAGTGTCGCGTCCTGACATTCGCACCAGCGAACATGCCAAAGAATATGTCGCGGAATTGCGTGCCATTCTCGAAGTCATTGGCGCATCAGACGCCAAGATGGAAGAAGGCTCTATGCGAGTCGATGCAAACGTGTCTGTTCATAAACCAGGCACATTGTTCGGTACTCGCTGTGAAATCAAAAACGTGAACTCCATTCGCGCTCTCGGGCGTGCAATTGATTACGAAGCTCGTCGCCAAATTGACGTTCTTGATTCCGGTGGCTCTATTCGCCAAGAAACTCGCCACTGGGATGATGCAGAAGGCCGCACACATACATTGCGTGTGAAAGAAGACGCTGACGATTACAGATACTTCCCAGAACCAGACCTCGTGCCACTAGCACCGTCTGCTGAATGGGTACAGGCTGTTCGCGACAATTTGCCAATGCTTCCGGCCGCACGCCGAACAGCATTGTCTGTGCTAACTGGGTACGACACTCAGTCAGAAGCAGTCATCGTTGTAGTTGAGCGTGGTCAACATGACTACGTACAAGCAGTTGTTGATGCTGGTGGCGACGCAGTGCGTGCACTGATCTATGTTCAACAAGGTTTTGCAGATGCCGGCCCAGTTCCTGCTGTTCCTGCAGCAGATCTTGCCAAACTCACCGTGCTCGAGCGCGACGCAAAACTGTCTGCAACACAAGCCAAAACAGTTCTTGCTGAATTAGTAGAACATGGCGGCGGCGATGCTGCGGCAATTGCTGCTGCAAAGGGCTTTGAAGCTATGGATACATCTACTGTTGAAGCCATGGTTGATGAGGCAATTGCTGCTGATCCTGGTGCATGGGCCAAGTACATGGCTGGCGACGAAAAGGCATCAGGTGCCATCGTGGGTCGCGTGATGAAAGCCTCACAGGGCAAGGCAGACGGCAAAATCGTTACTGCCATCATGCAGTCACGTCGCAGCTAAGTATTTACGCTGTCACCACGTAGCGCCACAAGATGGTGTTATCAATCTCTAGATCTGATGTCCAGATGATCTGTGCATTGGATGACCATGAGATGTTGTTGTAGCCATCTTTAACGCCCACTTGTTCTTTTGAATACGTACTGGCAGTGGGCCACGACCCATCATTGAATGACGATTCTGACCAACCTGCTGGTTCAGCACTAATGCGAGACGTGCATTCAGTGTCGGGAGTTTTAGATTTTTCGCACGACACATTCAAAGGAGCTTGGTGAACTACTAATCCGCGCCAAGAACTATTGGTATATGCCACAACTTTTCCGGTGGAAGTGTCAGTGAACTGAGCGACGAATCCTCCGTCACCCATTTGTTGACGATCGGTTCCGATGTATTCAAGACCCGTGTCATTTTGTTTGAAATCTTTTGTCACCATTGCAATCGTGAATGGGTAGGAGGCAGTGAAAGTTATTCGATCTGAATTGAATGATTTCTCTGTTGTTATCGCAACAGAATCTTGTCCCACTAATTTTCCATTGATGTACAAAGAAAACCAGTTGTCTGCCCATACTTCTGCAGTAAATGATGATTGAACCGATTTGACCGCAGTCGTTGAAGGTTCTGTCATGGTTTCACTTGATGCTGACGTTGTATCGACAAGAATCGTGCTCGTTGTCGGAGTGACGGCATCTGCGGTTGTTGTGTCAACCTGTACTGTGCTTGTCGCTTCGGAGGAACATGAAGCTATAAAAATACTTGTGAGGACTAAGAGGCTACGAAAAGCTTTCATCGTGTGTACTTTTCAGTAGTCACGGCACCTGTAGGTGAGGTGAATGTAAATGCCACTGCTGAATCAGTCACTGTGTATTCCACTAGGCCAGTTTTGCCGGCTTGTGAATACTCAAGAGCGTATTGACCAGACTTTGGGGAAGAAAAGTTTGTAATAGTTGCGCCTTGCAATGGGGTTCCTGCTGGGCGAAGTGGCTTTGCCGATGGTTGGGGGTCAACCTGGTCTCCGACCACGCCACGAATAACACCGCGCATGCCGCCGTTGATATACGGATATGTCGTGGTGCCGTGATAGTGGTACACGCCATCTGTTCCAACATGGCCGTTGTAGTCGTCAAGTTTCTTCATTGTTGAACCATCTGGTTCAGTAGATCCGTAGATTGCAAAACCATCAAGGGCATACGCAATTGGTTTTGCACTTCCGACAATGGTGGCTAGGTGCAAGGGGGCAACGTGATAGTGGTAATCATCAGCACGTCCACAGTGCCCTCCCCATTTATCGAGTTCTCCAACAAGAAAGGCATCTTCGCCTCTGTTGTTCAATGCGTTGAAAATAGGGACACCATTGACCGCAAGCGCGATCGCGCCCCGGAACAAAGACGTTTTCGCAGAGACTGGGTTATCCGCCAAAGCCGGTTGTTTCGGCAGTTGCCACGCGTTGCTGCCCTTGTATGTCATTGCTAGTGGAACTTGCTGCTGCCAACTCGTGATGCCCACCATCATGTTGTGGGCAGGTAGTCCGTTGCTTTCAACCTGCCAGTAGTCACCGCTCGCGAACACTTTTACGGTGCTTGCAAATTCATCGAAGCCGGGCAATGTATTAAGTGCAGCCGCAATTGAGGATGTGGTTGCCTGATTGGCTGCAGCTGATGTCGATGACGCAATAGTGCTTGCGACATCGGCAGTAGCAGCAGTTGTTGTGCTAGCAGACAGTTCGGTTGATGTTGAAGAAATTGCACTTTTAGATGGTGCGCATGCAGCCAACAAGATGCCGCCTAGTCCGAGACCACCAAGTCGTAAAGCGCTACGTCGATCAAGAACCTGTTCCTGTTCATGATGGTGTGGATGTTCGTGGGGATGTTCGTGAAATTGCATTATGACCTGTCGTATGTAACGTCGAGAGAAGAACTTGCCAATGTGATGTTGCTGATTGCTGCAAGGAGCACATCGCGTGACACCTTGGTTCCGGCGGTGAAACTTGGTGTTGCAGACAGTGCATACGCTGTGTAGGTGTACGTCTTTAGGCCTGGCCCTTTAGAACATGGTGGTGCATACGCAAGTTGGCTGTTCACGCTGTTTGTGCCAAGCGTTCCTGCTGCAGATGCGCCTGCAGCAACCTTGATAGTTGTTAAAGGAATGTTGTACACCACCCAATACCAGTGCGTATCGCCTGGGCCCGGGGAGTGGTGCATAACAAGCGCGTATCCAGTGGTTCCGGTGGGACCGTTTGTCCATGACAGAGATGGAGTTTGTGATTGTCCATCACATGTGAATGCAATTGGCATTGCACCCCCAGCAACCATGTCGGGGCTCGTGAGAGTGAATGAAGTTTTCGCCACAGAACCCGCAGTTGTGGTGACGGCAACAACTGTGGTGGGTGTGGTGGGTGCGGTGCCAACAGTTGATGTGGTTGGTGCCATAACTACAGCAGTGGAACTAGGGGCAACTGATGTTGTTGCCACAGAATCGTTGTTCGTCTGTGCAGAGCACCCAGCCGTTACAAGAATCATCCAAGTCAATGAAGTGATAATTCTTTTTTTCATGAAGATGAGGGTACCGACGTTGCACTGCAAGGGCGGGGTTTCATGATTAAGAACAAGTGAAGAATGGCTGGGCGTCCACTGACAGACAGCACAAGAATGAGGCGTATTCTTCGCTCATGGACTTTGCTATCCCCGACGACATTCAAGACACGCTCGACGCACTAGATGCGTTCATTGAAAAAGAGATCAAGCCGTTACAAGCGCAAGATGACAATGAACGCTTCTTTGATCATCGACGTGAGTGGGCGCGCACTGATTTCGAAAATGATGGCGTTCCCCGCGCTGATTGGGAAGCTTTGCTGCGTGAAATGCGCAGGCGTGCTGATGCTGCAGGGTGGTTGCGGCTTGCGTTGCCCGTTGAATTTGGTGGGCAAGGTGCCAGCAATATAAAGATGGCAATCATTCGTGAACATTTCGCTACGAAGGGGCTCGGTCTTCACAACGACCTACAAAATGAATCAAGCATTGTGGGCAACTTTCCCACGGTGTTGATGATGCGAGATTTTGGAACTGAAGAGCAGAAAAAAGCATGGATGCCCGGTTTCCTAGACGGCACCAAGCGTCTTGCATTTGGTTTAACGGAACCTAACCACGGCAGTGATGCCACATACCTAGAAACCACTGCATATCGCGACGGAGACGAATGGGTGATTAGCGGAATGAAGCGTTGGAATAGTGGCCTTCACCACGCAACACATGACATCATTTTTGCCCGCACCAGCGGAAAGCATGGTGAACCAAAGGGAATTAGCGCATTCTTGGTGCCAACTGATGCACCAGGTTTCAAAGTGGAATTCTTCTGGTGGACATTCAACATGCCAACAGATCACGCTGAAGTCAGTCTCACTGATGTTCGCGTTGGGTCTGAAGCGTTGTTTGGTCCAGCAGAGATGGGTCTCGAACTTGCACAACACTTCGTGCATGAAAACAGAATTCGTCAAGCTGCATCATCACTTGGCGCCGCGCAATATTGCATTAACGAAGCAGTGAAGTATTCGAACGAGCGCATCACGTGGGGTAAAAAACTCAGCGTGAATCAGGGCATTCAATTTCCACTTGTTGAACTGCACACCGAAGCTGCAATGTTGCGCCAACTCATTCGGTACACCGCAACCATGCTCGACCAAAAACATCACATGGAAGTCACGCACCTCGTTGCCATGTGTAACTACCGAGCGAACCGTTTGGCCTGCGATGCAGCTGACCGGGCCATGCAGACCTGCGGGGGAGTCGGCTACAGCCGCCATATGCCGTTCGAGCACATTTACCGTCATCACCGCCGATACCGCATCACGGAAGGGTCTGAAGAGATCCAGATGCGCAAAGTGGCCAGCAACCTGTTCGGCTTCGGCGCTTCACCAGACCGTAAGTAGGCTGGAAGGAATTCCTTACGCGGAGTTGCTTTCCGTGATAGGCAATCCTAACATTAGGCATACCTAACTACTTAGGAGTTTCCATGGGCGCAAGCTTTCTCATCACACTTCGCGAAGGCCTCGAGGTCTCGCTAGTACTCGCGATCATTATTTCGTACCTCGTCAAATGCGGACGTTCATCTGACATCCCAGCCGTGTGGAGAGGATCTGCAATCGCGGCAATTGTATGTGTGGTCACCGGATTAGCTTTTAACATTTTTGTCGGAGATTTCGAAGGCAAGTCAGAGCAGTTTATTGAAGGAACAATTGCCATCGTCGCTGCGTCTGTTCTTACGTGGATGATTTTTTGGATGGGCAAAAATGCACGCAACATGGGCGCCGACTTGCGCGGTCAAGTTGATGCTGCTACTTCAACGCGAGCGTTAAGCATCATTGCGTTTGTTGCTGTATTGCGCGAAGGGTTTGAGACAGTGCTGTTTTTGTTATCGGCAGAAACAGAGTCCTCTAGTGGAGGCAGTGTTGTTTTTGGAGGCTTCCTCGGTCTAGCAGTCGCTGCCATTCTTGGTCGTCTTGTGTATGCAGGCGGTAACAAGCTGAATCTTCGTCTCTTCTTCAGAGTTACTGGTGCTCTTCTTCTTCTTTTCGCTGCAGGCCTATTTGGCAAGTTCTTCCATGAGTACCGCGAATTGTTCGGCTTTGAAGATGGCTGGCTTGTCTCACCTGCTTGGGAAATCACGTCAGGAATCTGGGCCGAGGGCACTTTCTATGACTTCATGAAGGGCTTCTTTGGTTGGCATAAGGCAGCAGAGAACATTCGAGTCATTACATATTTCGCATATTTGTTGCCAGTTGGTTGGCTCTTCCTACGGACTTCAAAGAAGTAGTAGTTCAGCCATTACGGTTGAGTCATGTCAATGAACTCAGACGGAACCCCCATCGATATCAAACCTCGCAGCCGCGACGTCACTGACGGTGTTCAAAAAGCTGCAGCGCGTGCCATGTTGCGCGCCGTCGGTCTCGGTGATGACGACTGGGTAAAGCCTCAAATCGGAATCGCATCTGCATGGAATGAAATCACTCCGTGCAATATGTCGTTGCGCCGTCTCAGCGAACATGCAAAAGCCGGAGTTCGTGCTGGGGGTGGCGTGCCCATGGAATTCGGGACTATTACCGTGTCTGACGGAATCAGCATGGGCCATGAAGGTATGCGTGCGTCACTCGTGTCGCGTGAAGTAATTACAGACAGCGTTGAAACGGTGGTTCACGGAGAACGCTTTGACGGCTTTGTCGGCCTTGCCGGTTGCGACAAAAGTATCCCTGCAATGCTCATGGCAGCAGCTCGTCTAAACCTTGCCAGCGTTTTTGTCTACAACGGATCAACAATGCCAGGTGTTTACAAAGGCAACAACATCGATATCACCACCGTGTTTGAAGCAGTAGGTGCATGTGCTGCTGGCACCATTACTGAAGAAGAACTAACAGACATTGAAAAAGCTGCATGCCCTGGTGAAGGTGCATGTGGCGGAATGTTCACTGCAAACACCATGTCATCTATTGCTGAAGCATTGGGCATGAGTCTTCCCGGAAGCGCATCAGCACCTGCAATCGATACCAGCCGTGAAAGTGATGCCCATCGCGCGGGTGAAGCAGTGGTGAATATGTTGCGCCTCGGCATTCGTCCTCGCGACATCATGACCAAGAAGGCTTTTGAAAACGCCATCGCTGTCACGAATGCATTCGGCGGAAGCACCAATGCCGTGTTGCACCTTCTTGCTATTGCTAACGAAGCAGGCGTTGCTCTTAACCTTGACGATTTCAACAGAATTGCAGACAAAGTTCCGCACATCGCTGATACGAAGCCAGGAGGCAAGTACCACATGTCAGACATTCACCGCATTGGTGGCGTGCCAGTTCTTATGAAGCATCTTCTTGATGCTGGGTTGTTACACGGCGATGTCATGACATGCACCGGAAAGACCATGGCCGAGAACTTGGCAGAGATCAACCCGCCTGCACCCGATGGTGATGTCATTCACCCGCTGAGCAACCCCATTCATACTGAAGGTGGCATCAACATCCTCACTGGCTCACTTGCGCCTAAGGGTTCCGTTGTCAAAGTTGCAGGGCTCAGCAAAGAGCAGATGCAATTCGAAGGCCCTGCACGCGTATTTGACGGTGAAGATGGCGCCATGAATGCAATCATGACCGGCACCATTAACCATGGTGATGTCATTGTTATTCGTTACGAAGGTCCGAAGGGTGGCCCAGGCATGCGTGAGATGCTCGCAATCACAGGTGCGCTCAAAGGTGCAGGTCTCGGCTCAACAGTGGCGCTCATTACTGATGGCCGTTTCTCCGGCGGCACATGGGGATTCTGCATTGGTCACGTTGCGCCTGAAGCAACTGACGGCGGCCCCATTGCGTTCGTGCGTGAAGGCGACCTGATTCGTGTCGATGTTCCGACAAAATCTCTTGACCTTTTGGTCAGTGAAAAAGAGCTCAAAAAGCGACGCAAGGGATGGGTTCCAAATCCACCTCGTTACACAACTGGTGTACTGGCAAAGTTTGCAAAGCTCGTCCAGGGTGCCGAAACTGGCGCCATCACAAACCCCACGACGTAGCTCTCCGCACGGGGGGCCCTACCCCCCCCTGTAAGACACACCCATATGGCAAAGTAAACCCCTGAGACTTAACGTCTCAGACACTTTTCGATGGGAGACCGAATGTTCCGAATGCGGCAACTTAGACCTCAGATCTAACCCTCAGCAGGCACCCACCTGCCCGTGGTTTAGATCTTGGTCTTTTTAATTCATACAGCCGTTCACTAAGGAGCATACGCATGTCATCATCCACCAACGACCCTCTCGAGGGTTTCGATCCGAATGAATTTGATACTTCATTCGCAGCTATCGAAAAAGCAATCACATCAAGCGAACCCATTGTTCGCGATTTCAACCGTCACTTCACAGATCTGCTTGGCGCTTGTCCAACAACAGACGATGGTAAGTGGCTCACGTTGAATACTGACGGTGAAGTCGCATTTCATCTCACTCTGGTTGATGCATTTCGTCTCACATCAGCGATGCAAGAAATTGAGCGTCTCATTGATACTGCAGACGTCCGCACAAAAGTGCCGTCGTACAAGAAAGCATTGGAATACGTTCCAACTTTGTTCACACAATTGCAGATGAAGTCATCTCCACATTTGGTACGCCGCCGTGCACGGAAGGGGCAGTAAATGAACTTGCAAACACTTTTTACTGAAGGTCTTGAGAACTGGTCGATGAGTATTTCTCCACGCCAACTTGAGCGCGTCATGGCAATGCAGTCACCTATGAACGCGAATGAGTCAACTGTGGTGTGGGTCCAATCAATTGGGCCTGCTACTCGGCGTTGGTTTACGAAGGGATATCTCATCCACGCATGGGTCGACGCTGCAGGTGATGTAACGGATCCGAAAGAGCAAGTGGCAATTCCGGAAATTTTTCTGGACACTATGCATGATCTTGCGTTGGCATACGGCCAGGTAGTTCTCACATTCCATGAAACGGAAAATGTTTTCATTGCTCGCGCAGGTGATGAATACATCTGCATTGATCAAGTAGACGGGTTTGATACAGATATTCACATCGTTGGAATGTTGCCAGCTGAACCAGCGAACAAAGGAACGTGTACTGCAACATTGCCGGCTGACATGTTTCATCGCGTAGCTCAGTCGTATTTCAATTCACTTCACGCGCTTTCCCCAGAGAATCCGTTTATGCCGGCGTTTACTACTTTCGAAGTAGGTGAAGGTTGGGTACATCACACGTCAGATTGGTCGCATTGGAATAAGTCGCCATCATCTGGTGCAATGCGTGCTGAAACAGTTGGGTCTGCCACCGTCACTGTGTTTGGCCCCTTTCTGTGGGGGTCAATGAATTTGACTCCTGAAGGCGGAGACATTTCGGTGCACATTGTCGGAGCAAACCCGGAAGCGTTGTACATCACGGGTGACGACTGGGGTTTTGGAATTCCAGCTTGTTTCGAACCGATGGTTCGTCGGAAGTCTTTCTTGTCCGGAAATTTTTCAGAGGCTGGCTACATGCCCGTGGAGAAAAATGTGCCACTTACCCAAGAGTCAGAGTCATACATTTCTGGAACAACAGTGATTACTGCACAGATCGTTGAGTCAGTGAATGACTGCCCAGAACTTGTGCGTCTCTCGTCACCTGTCGCTCGCACTTCATCACTGACCGAACCTCTGATGATGGAGTTATTACAACTCAATGCTGAACTGGCAAACGCAAAGTTGGTGATCAATGACGGCAGTATTTATGTGGTTGTTGATTCAGTAATCACTGCGCCAAAAGGAACCTTTGCTCGCGATCTTGCATTTGTAGAGCAGGCAATCAAACGCTGCGAAGGCCTCGACGGCTATCTCGGTCTGTTTGCACCAACTACGTAGTTGCGCGGCGTGACAGCAATGCACGCCAACTAAACATAGTGATGCCTAAGAAGACTGTGGCAACAATGATGAAGGCCACGGCCGTGCCGCGATTAAAGACCATGTTGCGCAACAACATGCCCATCGCCACGGTGTATCCCCACACAACAAACGTATTCGTGTTTTTTCTGTTCTTGCGTTGTAACAGCGGTGCAAGATGAGCAAGTGACAGTGCAATCCAGAACGGTGCCGCAACAAACAAGATGCCAGTTACGCCTGTATCTGTTTCGTGATTACGGGTACCAATCACAACCATCAGTAGAACGCATAGCGCATCGAATACAAATGCCCGAAGCGCAGTACGACTCATGATTGTTTAGTCAACGTCGTCGTAATACTCACGACCAAGGTGCGTGATCTGATCTTCGTTCATTATCCAACGCAACGTGTTGTGCAGTTTTTCAAGCTGGACGAACAAGTCGTGCTCGGCATGAAGGCCAGGTGCAACCTGTGGGCTCTTGTAATAGAACGACAACCATTCCTGGATACCGCCAAGGCCTGCACGTTGTGCAAGGTCTGAGAACAAGATGAGGTCAAGCGCAAGGGGAGCAGCAAGGATCGAGTCGCGGCACAAGAAGTCAACCTTTATCTGCATGGGGTAACCCATCCAACCAAAGATGTCGATGTTGTCCCAACCCTCTTTGTTGTCACCACGTGGTGGGTAGTAGTTGATGCTGACTTTGTGGAACACATTGCCGTATAGCTCTGGGTTGTTCGCCGGGTCAAGAATGTCTTCCAATACGCCAAGCTTTGATTCTTCTTTTGTCTTGAAGTTTTCAGGAGCATCAAGAACTTCACCGTCACGGTTACCAAGAATGTTTGTGCTGTACCAACCGGCAAGACCAAGTTGACGAGCTTTCAACATTGGAGCCAACACTGTTTTCATCAGTGTCTGTCCTGTCTTGAAGTCTTTTCCAGAAATTGCAACGTTTGTCTCGGTTGCAAGTTGGCGAAGGAATGGCATGTCAACAGCAAGGTTTGGCGAACCGTTAGCAAACGGAACTTTTTCAAGAATTGCGGCGTACGCATACAACATTGACGGTGCAATCATTTCGTCGTTGGCATCGATTGCCTTCTCGAAAGCTTCCACTGTTGCGTGCTGTGGTCCTGGCTCGATGTAGATCTCAGTACTTGCACACCAGATCATGACCAAACGGTCAATCTTTTTTTCGTCACGGAATCTGTTGATGTCAGCGCGAATGGTATTGAGCATCTCGCGACGGTTCGGTGTTTCCATGATGTGTTCACCGTCTAGGTTGCGCGCATATTTGCGAATGAAAGCTGCCTTCATGGGGCGAATGTCGCGCAAGACATCAGAAATTGCTTCAATGTGCTTGCCCTGTTCAAGAACTCCTGCACGTGATGCAGCAACATATGCGTCATCAGGGAACACGTCCCATGCACCCCACACGATGTCTTCAAGCTTGGCCAGTGGAACAAAGTCCTTCACGATTGGGTTGCGCTTTTCAGTGCGCTTGCCGAGGCGGATAGTTCCCATTTGGGTCATTGACCCGATGGGTGATCCTTGGCCGCGCTTTGTGAGCTCGACGCCGGCAATGAGAGTGGAAGCCACTGCGCCGAGGCCAACGGTGAGAACACCAAGCCTTCCTTCGGCGGGGGCAATGGTGCGGGGTTCAGACATGGTGTTCAGGCTAGGCGACCTGAGCCACCGCACCTCGGTTACGGGGTCTAAATCGTTGCCATATATAAC
>Ga0209651_1000590_pt1 | contig 12885 bp, 9 predicted proteins | sample LauGreFBDMM110SN_2_FD_188216 | JGI IMG/M metagenome (GOLD analysis project Ga0209651, IMG submission 188216) | Freshwater lake microbial communities from Lake Michigan, USA - Fa13.BD.MM110.SN (SPAdes) (version 2) | ecosystem: Environmental > Aquatic > Freshwater > Lake | place: Lake Michigan, USA... | reverse complement strand
GTAGTCAGCCACACAATAGGGCGAGCCCACCGATTTAAGTTCGCCCATTTTGAATACCGGCATAAGCCAAAGGGTGTTGACATGCATGGACTTCAACCGATCCAAGTCGGCAGTAACTCCAGCGATGGTGCCCGAGGCCGAGTGGGCACGCGGGTTCACTTCATAGAGCAAGAGGTCTTGAGGGTCTACCACGTCGGTCAGCGAATTCCAGGGTTGGGGTTTGGGGTCGGGGCGGCAGGAATAAGCACTAGCGAGTGCGGTAAGGGCAAGAATTCCAGGTAAGATATTAACGTAGCGCAAGGGTGTAAAATTATGATTCAATGTAAGCTTGCTTGCAGGTTAAATAGTGAACGTTGCCTTTAAAGCCATAAAAAAAGGCGCTCCTTTCGGAACGCCCCTAATAAATACTTAAACTATCCTTAGTTCTTGCTGACGCGCATCGTGCGGCTGCCTTCTTCTGAAGTCATGCCTACCATGTACACTCCGTTGGCAAAGTTGCTTAGGTCGATCGACAGCGCATCCACGCCCTCGCTCCACTTGGCAACCGTCAGCACCTTGCCCTGAAGGTCAAGAACACTAACCTCTACCTCCGTAGCGGCATCCATGCGGACTAAGTTGAACTGGCCGCGAGTTGGGTTCGGGAACAAGCTCACGTTCTGAAGCGACTCGCCTAAGCCTGCCGCGCAATCGGTACACTTACCGAAACATACCGGAGACAGCGTGCTGTCGCCGTAGGCAAACGAAGCACCGCGGTTGAAGGTGGTTGGTACCACACAAGCCGATGGAACACTCTCGTCAGATCCCCATGCGTTGCCGTTGATGAACTTGTACTGAATGCTGCTGTTGGCAGGTACCGTAACCGTCTTCTCATAGATTCCGTCGTTGTTGGCATCGAGCATTTCGGTAGCTCCTGGGAGCCATCCCTGGAAGTCGCCCGCAACGTGGATGCCGTCTGCACTGATTGCGTTGTTCGCCTTCTCCCATGCCATGTTCACCTTCAAGGTTACGTCTACGTCGCAAGCGGTACACTGAGACCAGCAGACCACATTCAATACCGTGTCGGTAGCAGGAACTACTAGCACACGGTTAGTGTAGGTAGCGTTTCCGTTGGTACACGATGCAGCGGGGTTGTTCTGCTCCTGAATAGTCCAGGCATCGGCAGAGAACTTGTACTCCTGAGTCGATCCAATAGGTAATGGCAGCGTAGTAGTCCAGATTCCGTCGCCGTTAGCGTCCGTCAAAGGATTACAGTTACCACACCAGTTGTTCCACAGACCATTGACCTCTGGAGTCGTGAACGCCTGAGTGACTTGGTTCATGTCCACATTAAAGGTTACATTTTTCGTCGCTGGAGGCGGTGGGGTAAAGGCAAAGGTGCGGCCTGCAATAATTCCATCTACGATTACGTTTTGGCCAGCGGCATATTGACGCAGTGCGATACCTTGTACCGCGGTAAGATCGGCAGCCGTTCCCGTGAGTGGGCCAATGGTAGGAACAGCGGGTAGTGAGGCAATACTGCTTCCGTCTGCAAGGACCCAAAGGCTAACCTCATCATTGGCCGCACCTGCGACGCACTTGTAGCGAACTACAACCAAGTAGGTAGTGCCAATGGTCAAGTTGGATGTCGTATCGCCCGTAATGGTGCTGTTATTAAATGCTAAGCCAAGCTTGAATTGAGTTGCAGGATTCGTTCCAGGCAAAACAAAGGTTCGCGCACGAAAGGAAGTGGTAATTGACGTGTAGTTTGGAGTTGCTATATTGCTATACTCCGCATAGTGAAAGAAGTAGCCGTTAATCACGGTACCATTGGCTTTCACTAAAAACGAAGTATACACTGAGCCAGTATCCACATTTGCGGAGAAGGGCTTGTTTACATCCTGGCCGGTATTCAAAACTCCGCCAGCGTTACCTACTCCCGAACCTGGGTAGGCGGTTTGTGTCAAACTCAAGCCTGGACTAACCACAACCTGTGGACTTGTCGAAGCCGCACTGTGTGCGTACCAGCCTAGGTTGGTCAACGGAGCATTGGCCGTGTCGTTAAAATGCTCGACAAGGAGCGGATTTTGCGCGTACCCCCCAATTGTGGCGGTCACAGCAAGAGAAAGTAAGGTTTTTTTCATGGCTTAAAGTTAAAGGGAAACATATTATTAAAAACGTAATTGAATCATAGTCGCGAGGCGGGTTTCACTCGGTTTTGCGACAAAATCAAGGCGCTGAATGCCGACAAACCACTTCACCTGGTGCTCGACCACGTAGCGATTGATGCCCAAAAGCGACTCCGAAGCGGCCTCGATCAAACTACCCGTATGGTCTCCAAACTCCGGAAGCACAAGGCTCCGACGGCCCACCAAGGCCCAGCGCGAAGGGTGCACGTACTCGACCTGTCCGGTAAAAGCGCGGCCTAAGTGGAGCACGCGGCTAATCTCTTGGGGGCGCAAAAGGTTCGACACCGAAGGAGTCCATTGAAGGCCATCTAGATTGGTCGCCGTTGCGTACATCATTTGACCGTAGACCGAAAGTCCGCCCTTGGTCGCGAGCAGGTCTGCCGACCACTTGCGGTAGTCAGGGAAGGCCGCATCGGAACCTCGGTACATTTGGAACGACCCGTGCCCCTCACCCACGGCTTGGCTTGCGCCTCGGTTGTAGGAACCCGAAAGGCCCAACAGCACCCGAGTCTCGCGGTCAAACGAAGCAAACTGAATCGGCGCGCGCTCCTTGCGCGGAGCTCCTAAACTCAGTTCAACGCGGCCTGAGTACTTCAACCCGCCAAGATCTACGTCGCGCGAATCCGCTCCGAACGAATTCTGTCCATCGCCAGAGGTCACTTGAGCGTAGGCGCCCATTCCCCAGCGATCTTTGACCACGCGGTGGTCGAGCAATACCCCGGCTTCGCGCCCTGAACGTGAAAACGTCTGCGCCGCGAGGCTCCGCATCGGAGCCGCTTGAAGGTCTTCGAACACCAGCATTTCTAGTCCATTACCGACATTTTGCATTTGACCGAGGGTAATTCGGCTGCCCCAACGGGTTGTGTGGCGCACCCATGCGTCGAGCAACGGGGTCGCTTGGGCAAAATTGAGCTGTACCAAAAACTCCACAGATTCGGGTCGCGCGGAACCTTGCAAGCGCACAAAGCCCAGCGAGGGGTAGGCCTGCAGCCCACGTCCTTGGGCGTCCCAAACTGAAGTTCCGAGCAACTGAACACTGCCGCCCATCGACATACTGTATTGGCCGTCTGCAGAAGCCGCAGTCAAGCCATTGCCTATGTTAAAATTTAGGTTGCCCTGTGCCAAAACCGGAAGCACCGTCGCTGCCCACGTACAAAGGCTAATTAATCTCTTCATAAATTGCATAATAAGGAAGTTGTTTACCTATAGAACATTCAATTAAACCATTGCGAACCAAACTATTATCGAGCTCTGGCTCAAAAAGTTCGTACCACAGTCTCGCTGGGAGATCATCCATCGAAATGATGACAAACTCACCCCTAATCGTGGTCGGAACCTGAGTACATACCACCTTTTGGGTGCGCTGGTTATTGGCTCCGAGCCCTTCAGTGCGCTGCGCAACCTCGTAGGCAATTGCCTTCTGATTGAGCGACTTAGTTTCTTGATTCACGAGCAATCCTGAACGGATCAATTCAGGCGTGAGCGCGGACTTGTCCAGCGCATAGTATTTGGGCTTGGGCCGGCGAAGGCGCGGCTGCATCTGCGCATAATTGCGGGTTGCGAACCCGAATGATGCAGTATCGCGCTTCGCAAGGTCAATAAACGTATAGCGGCGTTGCTCAATGGGCTGGTTCAGCTCGATCACGGGGCCCATTGGGTCGCGGTGCGCGGCATCCAGCACTGCACGCAGGTGATCCGGGTCCGCAGCCGCCTTTTGAACGAAGGCCAAACCGATGATTGCCATCGAGTGCACGCGGCGTTTGAGCGCGCTTCGACCCTGGCCCACTCCGCGGGTTTCAATTAGGGCACTCACGCAGTTGTGCAGCGCGTAGTTGGTCGCAGTCGATCGCGAACTGGCGGAACCGAGCCGCATGCGCATGCTTCCGCGGTCGTCTTCGGGAACAAAGTAGGCATGCGTTCGGTAGCCCCAGGTTGCAGCTGCCCTGGCCGCCCCATCGACGTACGCAGCGATTTCGGCGCGAAGCACCTCAGGAATGTTTACGTTTGACGAACCCAAAAACATGTTGTCGTAGTATGCGGTAACACCGCGCGAACCAATCTCGGTAAAGTCGCTGCGGTAGGGGCGGTATTCGTGAAAATCGAGAGCTACTTCGGGTCGAAATTCGTTAAAAACTGACATAATCATCTGATTCTCGGGGCCTTGGCGCATCATCATGTCCCGGTTCAAATCCATTCCCGACGCGGACTGGCGCATGGCCAGGGCATACCCGTCGGGGTTGGCAATGGGAACCACCATAAGCTCCACCCTATTAGACAACTCCGGATCGCTAAGGACCATCTCTACTAAGTGCATTACCCCATCAGGGGTCGCTTGTTCGTCGCCGTGCAGGGCACCCTGAACCCAAATCCGCACTGGATTCGCCCCAGGATCTGACCCGTTAATTCTGAATCCCCCCATGATTCTGCCTCGCGGAGTGGTACCCAATTTGACCCGTTGCACGGAGGCGTTAGGGAACCGAGTTGACACTTGGTTAAACCACTGCGTTACCTCTTCTTCTGTTGAAAAACCCTTGGATTTTTGAAACGCCGGAGTCGAAATATCGACTGTAGGGTCTGGAAAAAACACCGCACCGAAGCCTCCGTCGGGCCCCGAAGAAGTTCCCGAAACCGCCAGCAAGCCGAGCGCAAGAATCCCCCACCTCATAGCATGAAGGTGGTGCACCAGCGGACCGTCCACTCGGGTGCAGTTAAGAATGAGTTCTCGTGGTTTCGGGCGTCGGGGCCCACAGCGTTCCACGTTGCAGACAGCTGATGCTTAAAACCGTACCACCTTGACGCATAGCGCGTTAATCCAACGGTATAGTACTGTGGACGGTCGTAAAAAGCTCCGTTTCTCAAAAACGAAAAATCCGCGGGATTGAGCTGCGTCGCCTGCACATCCACCGACCAGTTTGAAGGCAGCACATAGCCAGCCTGCACATTGAATCCACTTCCAGTCATCATTCGGTTGCGCACATAGGCCGAAACATTGTTCACCCCATCAATTTCAAAAGTTGAAGCTACCGACCCGTCGTTGCGGACTCGGTAGGCAATACCCTCAGGAACGTAGGCTTGTGCCTGAATCCACTCCGCAAGGAGGGAGAATCCGCGGTACTTAAGCATTCCGTCTACCCCAACTTGGGCGTAGTTGGGCAGCAAGGGGGCGAGGTTGGCGTCTAGATATAGGATGGCACCTTGCTCGCGGCCACGGCGGCTGCTCATGCCTTGGTTGAAGTTGGCGTAGGCTCCAAGGATGAGTTTAGGCGTGCGCTCGCGGACTAAATCAGCTTGGCGAAACTGTCCAAATCGCGTAAACAACCCGTTCGGAACCCAATCCAAACGTGCCGCGTACTTCAACCCGCCATAGTCTCGGCCAAACGGGTTGGCTCCGTCGCCCGTGGTAATCGCCAAGGCCGGCCTCAGAAACTGCTTGCCGGTGAGGCGCAGTCGTCCGTCGTAAAAAATGCCCATTTCGGCAATGGTCGCAAATGCCGAGGAGACGCGGCTGCGTTCCACGAGCTGAAGGGTTCCGGAATTCATTTGCATTTCACGCGGACCCGCGGGGTTGCCGCGCTGCCCCAAGGTGATGCGGTGCTGCGGAGTGAGTCGGTAGCCCACAAAAGACTGAAACAGCATAATTCCCTGGGCATCATCGAGTTCTGAAGTTCCCGATAGGTCGAGAGTCAGCCGGTAGTAAAAGCGGCTGTCGCGGTGGTCGCCTGCAAAACGCACTCGGGCGCGTCGCAACCGGGTCCGTACCGTGGCATCCGAAAACACCTCTGAAGGGGAGTACTTCCATTCCAAGTGCGGCTGAACCAGCGCGGTAATTTCGCCCGTGAATGGGCCTGACTGGTAGCTCCAGCCCTCACCCAATTGGTAGTTCTGGACGGTTGAGGACATATCGTCTTCCCAATCCTGAGCCCACGCTGCGATCGGAAGGGCCAAGGCGGCCATTAAAGTGCAAATGCGCATATGCTATGGTTTTGGTAGTTCCACGAACCGCGAGCCATCACAGCTCCGAGGTTCCATTCCGCGTCAAAGAGGCAGAAATCTGCATCTGCGCCGACTTCGATGCGCCCTTTGTGGATGAGTCCTAGGTTGCGCGCGGGGCTGCTGGTCACCGGCTTAAGGGCCACATCAGGCTTCACGCTGCCCTCGCGAACTAAGGACTGAAACGCGTGCAAATTTGCTGCAATCGGTGCCGGTCGGGTGCCTATGACCTGTCCAGAGGCGTCCTTGCGGTCAAGACCCGCGTGTCCGTCGGTCGAGAACGTGATGAGGTCAGGATTCACACCCGCTTCGAGAGCGCGCAGCGCCGCTAAATGCGGTTCGGTGTACTTCGATGCTCCGGTGGTGATATCAATACTGCCACCCCGCAGGGCAAATTCAATGGCTTGCGTAAAGAGCGACTCCGTGCGCGCCACATGGGTAGGTGAAAGGTGCTGGATCGGCGCTTCAAAGTGGTCAAGCATTTCAAACAGCACATCCATTTGCGAAGCGGCTCCGCCCAAGTGAAAATGCAAAATGCCCTTTTTGCCGGAAACCATTCCGCCCACCACGACCTCACGCACACGGCGCATCAGTTCGGTAGCGGTCGGATAACTTGAACGAATGTCACTGATGGCAATTTTGCAGCCCAGCACGGGCTGAATAAAGACCATGTCGCCTTGAATGCTACCGGTAATGTACTTGGGATCCATCCCGTAGTAGCCGGTGAACATGTGGGCCGTCATCCCTTGCTCGTTCAAGCCCTGTACCTTGGCGTAGAGTGCTTCAATGGAACGGGTTGCGCCGTCGGTTCCAAGCAGACCCACCACCGTGGTGCTGCCCACCGCCATGAACTCGTCCATCGAAATTTCGCCAGTGAGCGAAGAGAATCCGCGCTTGCCCCCGGCGCCCGCCACGTGCACATGCTGGTCGATTAAGCCCGGAGTCAGCACAGCGCCCTGAAGGTCGACGGTCCGAAGGCCAGGAAGCCGCACATCCAAATCGGCTCCCAGCGCCGCCACGCGGCCGCCCTCCACCAAAATATCAACGATGCCCAATGGTTCCGGGCTCCAGATTTGGGCGTTTTGAATGAGGTACATAATGATTTAGGCGAAAAGTTGAAGAATTATCATGAGCAGCAGGCTTCCGACAACCGGAATGGCGTTGCGCTTGGCGAGGTCCATGGGGCTGACCTTGGCGAGGGCCGCCACGGCCAAGAGCACTCCCGAAATGGGCGAAACGGTGCGGCCCAAGGAGGCTGCAAGGTTCATCGGCAGTAAAATCCGCACCGCAGACAGGCCAAAACGCTCCGCTACGGCAGGAATCAAAGGCGAAAACGAAAAAAATGCAGCATTCCCCGAACCCATCAGAATAGACGCCAAGAAAATCAGCAGAACAAAGGCAATGATGACCAAAGATTCCGTGGCGCCAAGCGAATGAATGGCCGACAGCATCGCATCCATGAATCCGAGCGCGATCAAGCCGTCTGCAAAGACCTCAGACACCAAAACCAGCGTAACCACGGTCGTGAAAATATCGCCCATACCCTTCCAAAACACCGCAATGGAATTCACGGCGTTGCGTAGGTTGCGCGTCGACAGGGTGTGCACAGCCCACGCTATGCCGAACGACATAAACATTGATGCAGTCGTGGTCAACGTGAACCTCGAACCCCAGACCCCTGTGGCGAGGTAGCTGCCGACCATGAGCAGAATAGGGAGCACGGGCACCACGGCGTAGTACCAGGGCTTAACGGCCTTTAATTCCGCCTCTGGCACAGCAACGGGTGCAGCAACCGCCCATTGGCGGTCAAACAACCAATTGCTCAAACCGTAGAGTAAGGCAAAGGCCACCATTAAGGGCATGGCGAGCAGCAACTGGTGGACTACCACATAATCCACCACCGAGATTCCGGCCACCTTGGCCGCCGCCGCAGTCAGGGCCGAAGCGGGCCCAATGCCAAATGCCGTGGTGCCGGTGATTACCGAAGCAGCCGTGACGGGCCTAACCCCCAAGCGCAGCATGACCGGGTAGGCCGAGGCCATCAGGAAGACGGCGAGGCCCGCCGCCGAGGTGATGCACACAAAAATCAGCTGCCCAAGGGGTATCAATGCCAAAACCAGCACGTTGGGAGGCAACTTCATGCGTTCCAGCGCTCGCATAGCGCGAACTACCAAGGACTCCGAAGCCCCAATGTAGTCGGCGTAGGCCACGAAGCCTCCGATGCTCATGATCATTAAGCCCACCCCACTAAGGCTCGACGCAAAGGAATCAACTATGGCTGAAAGCAGCGGAATCCCATCGCGCAACGCGGCACTCTGGGGAGTACCCAGCGCCAAGGCGGCCAGCATCAAAAGGACCGCGGCCACAAAGAGCACCGACTGCGCATGCCACTGTCGGTACAGCGACCAGGCCGTTAGCGAAACAAGAATAATTAGAACCAGCAGGGCCACGAGTCCGTATTAGAAAGGGCTACCGTCTAGGCGGGTTCCGGGAGAAAAAAGCAGGGTTCCGCTGCCCACCGTGCTGTGCTGTATAAACTCCCCGGTGATGTCTGGGCTGCGCGTGTACGACTCGTTGGGATTGTCTGAATACGGCGTCACGTCAAACGTAATCATCACGGAATCTTGAGCGTCGGTAATCGTCAGCACGTCTCCGGCGTTGTTAAGGTTTATGGCTCCGGTCGTCGTGGTCTGCACCAGGGCAGCACCAAAGGACCCCGTAGGGGTTCCGCCACCAAAAAGCACCAAGGCCGTACCGCTCGGAATCACTGACCCTGCCGGAAAAACGTGCCGGGGCGTAGCCGAACTCAAAGCAGTGGCGTCGTAGACCTTCCAGCCGCTCACGTCCAGAGGCTGACTGCCCGTATTGAGTAATTCGATGAACTCATCCTCGTCTTGCACGTACAAACCGTCCCCGTTAGCGTCACCCAAAAGACCTGAATTAGAGGGGTCGTACAGCACTTCATTGAGCACAATCGAGGGACCGGCCTGGTCGTCGTCGTCAATGGTGAACGACGCAACACTGTTGATGTCTACGATGGCATTCACTGGGTTGCTCATGCGCACCTCCACGAATTCGCTGCCCTCGACGTCGCTGTCGTCGATTGCCGTTACGGTTACTGCGGCGCTGAGGCTTCCGGCCGGAATCACCACCGTCGTCGCCGAAACGCTGTAGTCGTCGGCCGAGGCCGTCCCGCTAAAGTCCAATTTGACCTGCACTTCGCTTGTCGAGACTGCGTCGAGGGTGACCACGAGGTTGAGGGTTCCGCCGTTTTCTGGCAGCACAGTGGCAGAGGCTTGGATTTGAGCCTGCGGAATCAGGATCACATCGTTGGTCGAACAGGACCAAACTCCGAGCAGGACTAAGGGTAAGAGGTTTCGGACGGCAAGAAGCATAGCATAAAGGGATTGAACAGTAAAAATCCAATCGTTTAGCCGTCGTAAACAGACCAATTCAAACTAATTTAACAGTCCAATAACCGACGGCATGAACCTACCCACTATTACGCGTGCATACCGCGACCGCACGGAACGTGGGCTCGCCAAGAACCAGAAGTTCAGCGTCCTTTTGCACGTGCTCGTCGAGCTTATCGACTCGGGTATGTTGCCCAAAGACAGCGACTTGCCCCCTACGCGCACCATGAGCCAGGCCTTAGGGCTTTCGAGGGCCACCGTCGCCAAGGCCTATGAGCACTTGCTCTTTTTGGGCAAGGCCAAGAGCCTTCAAGGGTCACGGGTTTGGGTTTGGGTTGCGCCGATCCATTATCCAAGAGGAGAATCTCAGTCCGCACCGCTCATGGCCAAGGAGCCGAACCTATCTGACCTCGGACGTGCCTTCTTGGCTCAAAGCCCCAAAGTCCGCTCAACGGAATCCAGCGTGCACCCGCTCCAGCCCGGGGTTCCGCCCCTGGACCTTTTCCCGGTCAACCAATGGCGCAGTTTGACCAACGACTACTGGCGCAATGTGCGCCTCTCGGGCCTCACCTATTCGAGTACCGCGGGCCAGCAGGTCCTTAAGCAAACCCTTGCGCAGCTCTTGTTTAGTGAGCGCGGAATTCGCTGTGAACCCGACCAAATTGCCGTCGTTTCTGGATCGGTTCAGTCCCTCTTTCTAGTCGGAAGCCTCTTGCTCAATCCCGGCGATTCCGTCGCGCTCGAGAATCCCACGTTTCCGAACGTGCACCGCGTCTTTAGCGGGCTTCGGGCCAATAAAATTGAGCTAACATCCCAGCTTGGCCAGGCTTTGGGCGCGGTGCGGCTTGCCCACGTCGCCACAAGTGAAGCCTACCCCTTAGGCACTGCGTTAAGCATTGAACGGCGTGCGGAACTTGCCGACCAACTCTCCGCTCAAGGTGGTTACTTGATTGAAAACGACTACGAACACTCCGTGGGCCAGCACTCTTCCAACAGCTTACTTGCCCACGACCACTGCCTCAGGAATATCATCTACTTGAGCACATTCAACCGAGTACTACACCCCTCGATTCGCATTGGATTCATGGTGCTCCCGCACGAGCTTGTGCGCCCCATGCATGCGCTCATGGGCCAATCGCACCGCTTTGTGTCGACCAGTGCGCAGACCGTACTTCACGAATTCATACAAGCTGGCCACTGGCAGCAGCACAACAAACACCTTCATCGTGCGATCACGTCGAGAAAAGCGGCTCTGCATGAGGCCGTTAGGCTGCACCTTCCCCAGGATTGGGCCCTTCACTCTGCCCATGGGGCGCAGCACGCTTGCCTGATTTCCCCGAGCGGAACCTCTATACCCGATCGCCTCCGCGTCCGATTCAACCAGCAGGGCATTCACCCCCATTTTCTGGAGGACCACTACTGGACGGGGAGCCCCCAACACGGTCTCGTGCTGGGAACCGGCAGCGTGCACGAATCCCAAATGAGCCACTGGGTCAGTGTGCTGTCGGAGCTCCTGCCTCCAAAATCACGGCCAAACTGGACTACAAAAAATATGTAAATTGGACTGTAATCAAAGCCCTCAAGGCCGTCAACTTAGCGTCATGCTCCACCGATTCGTCGTGCTCTTAGGTTTTGCTGCACTCACTTCGTGTCTGCCCGAACCCCCTCCGACGCCAACCGACGGCCCTTTGGACCGCAATACCCTTACCGGTACTGGAGCCTTCACCTTCACCCCGACGGGGCACCTTAGCGACCGCCCGATTACAGTGTTCTACCACATACCCGATTCCGCGCACCAGTCGAGCCCCATCGCAATGGTGGTTCACGGCAGCGCCCGCGACGGCGAATACCTTCGCAACGCGCTCAAGCCCGAATCCGACCGGAGGAACGCCATCATTTTGATGCCCAATTTTGGCAGCGCGGAGTACTCCAACAACTACTTCTTGCTGGGTAACCTCTTCGACGATGGCGAAAACCCGAGCGTGGCCAGCCAAAACGACAGTACGGAGTGGACCTATGCCATTATCGAACAACTTTTCATCCACTTTCGCGCGGAAGTAGCCAGTAAGGACGCTCGGTACGACCTCGTGGGGTTTTCAGGCGGCGGCCAATTCGCCCACCGCTTCGCACTCTTTGCTCACCGTCCGCAGTGCGACCGGATTGTGGCCTGTTCCTCCGGCTGGTATACGTTGCCCGATGCCGCATCCCCCTATCCGTACGGACTCGGAACCACCCAGCGCGCCAGCGACGCCGACGTCCGCAAGGCCCTAGCCACACCACTGCACCTCGCTGTGGGTTCCGCCGACACGGACCCCAACTCGTCGGGACTCCGCCACACCGCCGAGGCCGACGCGCAGGGATTGAACCGGGTCCAGCGGGCCAACTACGCTTTTCAACGGGCGATGGACCAAAGCACCGCGATCAATGCCCCCTTGGCCTGGTCGCTGCACCTTGAATCGGGCGTGGCCCATTCGGCCGTCGGAATGGGCAACTACGCCTTAACCTACCTCTATCCATGAACATCAAGCAACTCAGCCTCGCGGCCGGACCTTTGGGCTATCTAGCCATTCAATTTCTAGACATTCCTTTTGAACAGCGCATCGTCGTCGGTACCGCTTTTTGGATGCTCCTTTGGTGGTTTACCGAGGCTATTCCACTTGGAATCAGCGCTCTGCTTCCGCTTATACTCTTCGGCGGAACGGGCGTTCTAACCAACGAACAGCTAGCCAACGCTTACGCCAATCCCCTGATTTACCTCTTTTTAGGCGGATTTTTGCTTGCGCGGGGCATTGAGCGCCACAACCTGCATCGCAGGCTTGCACTAGGGATTTTGCGGCGCGTTGGCCACAGGAGTGAGACGGTGCTGGCGGGCGTCATGCTGGCCACCTTTTCCCTCAGTTTGTGGATGAGTAACACGGCCACGGCGGTGATGATGCTTCCCTTAACCCTGTCGCTGCTTGGCCACATTCCAGGCAGCAACGAAAAGTTAGAACGTGCCGTGCTGCTTGGTATGGCTTGGGGCGCAAACCTTGGCGGAATCGGCACCCTCATTGGAACCCCTCCCAATTTGGTCTATGCCGCCTTTCGCGAAGAAACCATTGGAGTGCAGACCGGATTCATGGAGTGGTCTATTCTAGCGTTTCCCCTGGCCCTTGCACTGCTCGTCATTGCTTATTTTGTACTTCGCCGGGGGCTTCCCTCGGTTGACTTGCGAAACCTTGAGTGGCCCGAGCCCAAGGCTTGGACCAAGGGCGAAGTCCGCGTTGCCCTAATTTTTGGAGCCACTGCGGCCTTATGGATGACGCGTCAGTGGATGG
>Ga0209651_1000587_pt1 | contig 12900 bp, 9 predicted proteins | sample LauGreFBDMM110SN_2_FD_188216 | JGI IMG/M metagenome (GOLD analysis project Ga0209651, IMG submission 188216) | Freshwater lake microbial communities from Lake Michigan, USA - Fa13.BD.MM110.SN (SPAdes) (version 2) | ecosystem: Environmental > Aquatic > Freshwater > Lake | place: Lake Michigan, USA... | reverse complement strand
ATATACAACTATTATCTAAATAATTATTTTTTTCTTTTTTTCTAATTAGATAGTATATAACATATAAGATAAGATATGGCAAAGTCTAGAAAAAGTTGCGGTAGAAGCAGAGGTAGGGGCAGAGGCAAACGAGGTGGTTCAACGGCTCCATTAGCTTCGGGTGATTATCCGGGAAGTACCTCCAGTGGCGGACAGTGGTCTACATCTGTTGGAGGCAATCCTGTAGCTGAAGCTGCGGGTGGTTTTCAATCTCTTCAAGCAAAAATTGTTGCTGATTCCGGCGGTGCAGGCGCAAATTCTGCATTAGCTAGACAAATGATGAATGCTCATGCGATGGGTCAAACCGGTGGCGGTTCTCGGCGGAATAAGCGTCGTGCTATGAGAAATGGTTCTAAAAGAATGCGTAGAAGCCAGTCGCAAGGGCAAGCTCAGGGACAAGCTCAGGGACAATCACAGTCTCAGACACAAGGACAGTCAGGTGGTATGTTTGCAACATTCGGAGCCCTACTGAAGGAAGCTCTTGTTCCTCTTGGTTTGTTGGCTGCACAGCAAGCGTATGGAAGAAGTTATGGAAAGAAAAATAGAACCAGAAAGAGCAGGAAGTAAGCGGTACGTATATTTAAGAAGGTACGATGTGTAAGTATGTAAGTATTTAAAATAATATGTAAAAATAGTTTAGATATTATTTGTAATAGTATAATAGATACTTGTATTATTAACATTAACGATGAATAAACCTCCTGCTATGAGTACGGGCGCAAACCATTTAGACAAAACGATTCAAAACTGGGTTGAATTGGATAATGAACTTAAGAAGTTGAACGAAAAGGCGAAGGATATAAGAACGCGTAAAAATGATATAGAAGATAAAATAATGACGTATGTTGAAGACAATAATATGAATAATAGTGTTGTGAATATAATGGATGGAAAGATTAAATTTTGTGAGACGAAACAGACATCGCCGCTCACATTGGGGTTTTTGGAGAAGTGTTTAAGTGAAGTTATTGCAAACCAGGGTCAAGTGAAACAAATTGTAGACTATATTAAAAGTAAACGTGAAACAAAAATGGTTCCTGAAATTAAAAGATACTATAATTAATCGGGTATATTAGAATTAGTTAAAATATTTGAACTAATTTATATACATAATATAGGTAGTATACTATGAGCGAATATCAATCAGGGGGTTCAAGAGATAGAAATAATGACTTGAAACTATTTCCTTTGCGCAACGAAGACCTTGTTTTTAGTAAAAATAGTGATGGAGTATTAAGCTGTGGGTATAAAGTAAGTAACGCTCTTCTGAATGCTACTCTTGGTATGCCTATGGTTGGTGGTGGTGGTAAAGGTAAAAAAAACGAGAAACACGATAGTGAACCAAAAACAGCAAAATTAATGGAAGATTTAGTCATCCCATCTAGTTTATACTATGGTAAACCCGCCAGCAATAGTAAAGTATTTAATTATAAAAAAGGTAAAAGAGATAAAAGCGATAAAGATAAAAAAGGCAGAGACTCTTCTAGTGACAATGAGAGCGATGATGATGTCATTGAAGAGTCGCTTTATGATAAGTTATTATCTCTGGTAAGTCTTGACAAAAAAGTAAAATATGATAAAAAGACGAGAAAACATACGGACGGACATGGACGTTCTAAAACAAATACAAATACAAATACAAATAAGGATGGTAAACCGGCGAATGATGAAGCTGGTGTCAAGAAAAATAAAAATAAAAACAAAAAAACTAAAAAAGTGCGGTTTGCGGTTTAATTTGTAGAGCGAGATGCGCGATGCGGTTATTTTATATCGGTTTATTTTATATGATGTAACATTTTATATCATATAAATTCGTATAAATCACTATCAAGAATGTAACTGCTCCTTCTACCCAACCTTGGTGAATACTAATTACTTCCTATTCATTATTTATTCATGTTATAAAATGCATCGTGAGAATAAATATAGACACTTCTGTTAAACGCATTTTCATTAATTTTTGTAATAAAGTTTTTAGATTTATTAAACGGTGATATGTGTAAATTTTTCTCAGAAAAATTCCATTTGTCAAAAATATCTGTGTTAATATTATTATTGCAACCTGTTATCAATATAAAATCAAATTTATTTTTAATGTTTTCGAAAATGGTAAGTATTTCTATATTTTTTAAATAAAAAATAACATCCCTAATTATTACAATTGATGAAAAATTCATATCTTTAAAACTTACCAAATCTTTACACATGAATGTATGATTTGTATATTTTATAGAATGTGATTCTATTATGCTTTGAACTATATCAACGCCTGTATAGTTTATATTTTTGTCATGAAAGAAATTTGTTTTAGAAATCCACGTTAAGTCACCGCATCCTAAGTCTAAAATAGATGAACATTTATTTTTGTAAATAAATTGATTCAATAAATTCGAACAATTGGCAGAATTTTCTAATGAAGACCCAGGACCTGATAAAGGTATCATACTATCGCCATTATTCCATATTTTTTTTGAATATATGTTCTCAAATATGATTTTATTTTTACTGGTGTTCATATTTTCAAGTGACTTATTTATAAAATAATTTAATGGCATATTACTATTTAATATTTCTACTTCTGTTTTATCTTGTAATTTTTTATATACTGAATTTACTAATACGACCAATGGTTGGTATTCCCGAATAATATTTTTATAGTTATCGTATGGTTTACAAACATATTCTTGTTCACAAATATCACAATTTACTGGGTATAAGTCATTCAATCCACTGAATATATGATAGTCGTTGTACAAATCAGGATATTTATTTTTCATATTTTCAAGCATTTCATTGCCAATATCCGTCCATCCAATATTCCCTTGTTTTTTATTTAATAAATTTATCATATTATTTTTCCACCCAACCATTAATGGCGTATTTGGCTTGCTACCAAAAATACCATTCCATAAAATACTGTTATTTTCTTTTATAAAAAATCCATTTTTATTTTCAACAAGGTCAAATAAACTATCTAGATCATCCATTACTAGAGTGTCGCTGTCTAACCAAATACCACCATAGTCGCAAATAACATTAACTCTTACAAAATCAGCTTGATGTGCGGGACATAATTTGTTAAAATAATTTGGTATATATTTTATATATTTTTTTATAGTACTAGGTGTAATTAAAATTACCTTATATCCTTTTTTATTTGTAGAATGCAGATATATTATTTTTCGTAATAATGAAATAAGTGAATATTCTTTTCCAGTCCAGTATAAATAAACATTTCTGCTTTCCATGTTTATAATTATATAATTATATTAATATCTAATATAATTATATAATAAAAATTACAAAGTAACATTAAAATAGAAAACATAAAATATAAATTATAATTTACCCTAAAATACTCCAGCTATTTTTATTAAAGGGTGAAAGCAACATTTCGGGAACGCGTTTCTTCCAGTATTCCAGTTTCTTTTGTAGTTCCATATCTTTCATACTTACCGGGTATATAGGATTATTAGTCATATTACTCTGCTCTGCAGGTGTTATAATCGGTTTAAAACCGTAACAATTTACACCAAAGCGAGCGTTAGGGTTGCCTATTTTACCACCATTGATACCGGGTCTTCCGCAGTCATTTTCATGTCCTTCGATTGTCTGCAATTTTTCCCATGTTTTTTTCTGTGTCGGGAAAAGCACCATTTGTCCATCAGACCAGCCATAGTTGCACCATTCCGCGCCTTTGTTATAAGCCTCTTCTACTTGATTATAAGTTGCTAGTTTTCCACCATAGGCTTGGCATATTGCTTTTGAGTCGTCAAAGGTATAGTTATTACTCGGAATATTGAATACTTCTTTTTTTACCTTCATCTGAGGTACAGCACTTTCACCAGGTGGCTTTTGAACCGTCAAATCTATTTTTGGTTTATCCGTAAAAATGTCTCTTATAGACGCAGTAAAGTTGACATTAAAGAAATACTGAAAACCATTTATAATGATAAGAACGATAAAAATACTCCATAGTATTACTTCCAAGGTTCTTTTTCCGGGTGCTTCGCCGCTACCACTACCAGAACCAGGCGAATCTCCTAGACTACCGCTTCCACCTCCGTTACCTTTTCCTAAAGATGAAAACAAAACATAGTATAAAATAGTTACAACAACAAATGCAAGTAAAATAACAATACGCGTTGTTGCACTGGATGAATCCAATTTGTCCCTGCCTTTTAGTGCTAGGTCGCTTATATATGATACCGGACTTCCTTCTATCCCTGTTAATGAATTATAACTTATACTCATTTATTATATTTGTTCTATATATATAATTCAACTAATTTTTTTTTTTCGATAAAACAGACAATATGGCGTATTTCCACTAATTATATTATCATTCACTATAATTTCAGTTACTTGTGTGTCATTAAAATTATACCATTTACCATTCGAATTTTTTATCGTGGCGCTATAGTGACCTCCGTCAATTTGTCCATGATGATTACAAATAGCATATAAGTCGTATATATATGTTTCTTTCGCATATCCTTCTACATATTTTGAAAAGTCGACATTGTTAATTGGAATATCTATAAACTGTTGATTCTTTTTACTTCGCCCATTCATAGATGTTATAAATCGCTTAATATCAATTATCATTATATTCGGAAGACTCCAAAACAACATTCTTTTATGTACATCCTGTTTTTTATTCTCTTTTTCGTTAAACCACGCATTTTCACCCTGCAATAACTCGCATTCACATTGTTTCTCAAAACAGTGAAATAGTGTTACATTTTTATCCGCATTTCTTATATTTACTTCTTCTTTTGACGGGATTGGTAAGTGTATTAACATATATGGTTCAGGTCGTAAACTCAAGTAATTTAAACACTCTGGGTCTGGGACAGGGTTACTTGCCGCCACTTCTTTCCCTTTTTCAGTAGCCGGTGTTAATACAGATACATGTATTCCGAAAAATATGTTTAAAAACTCTGAATAGTCTTTTGTATACTGCGTCTTCATCATTTCATAACACGCCTTCCCCATTTCGTCTTTTTTTGTTTTTATATTTCCCTTAATGTCCATGATAACTTCGCGCGTTAGTGCATTATGAAATGAATCAAATAAAAATAATAGAAATTCAGGTAAATCGTTTTGAGACCAGCCAGTAAATAAATCGCGGTTCGTAATTTTCGCAATACGTTGTACGGTGTTTATAAAACGCCCCGGCGAAATAACACAATTTTGACTCCACATCATTTTGCGAAGGTCGTCCCATTCTACTAAAAGAACCGACTCCGGTTTATTATTCAAGTGTTTTTTATATTCTCCTTCCCCCTTTGATAAAAAATCGTTTAATTCATATGTGTGTGAAAGACACTGTATACATGCATTTATAAAACAGGTATTTCCTAAATTTGCTAGACCCGTTATACCCTTGTCATTATATTGAGCGAATCTATTTTGTGGTTGAGGATTTTGTTCTGTCATTTTAGATATTTATGTACTTATTTAAGTATCGTGGTGCGTTATGTTAAGTAACTAAAGTATATGTTATTAACACAAGTAGTATTTAATATTTAAATCAATTTAATATTTAAACATATGTAACATATATAAATATATAAATAAGTATATAACAGTGATATAACAGCGACATGTCTAGAAGAGAAAATGAAAGTAATGGAAACAACGGAAACAACGGAAACAATGGAAACAATGGAAACAACGGAAACAGTGCAAATAATGCAAGTAGCATTTATTATGATGGTGATATAAGAGGATATAGTCGAAGACATTCTTATTACGATGATGCTTTTAATATGGATTTTGAGTATAGTTATTTTGATTTAATGAATAGTTTTGGAAGATTTGTTTCAAGGACTCAAGACATGTATTCCGATATGCAAACATGTATATCAACTATGGTTGAACTTCAGAATGAACGAAGGAGAATAGTCAATAGACGACGACAACATTTGCAAAATAATCGTGACTTGCATGAAAGTCGACATATTGTATTTAATGATAGTAACGATAGTAATAATAGTATTTTAGAAGGTTCTCGTGCTACGTCAAATAGTGATATACCTCCGGTTACTAGAGGAGTCGATAATAGTGTAAGAAATGCACCAGGATTAGGAAGAGCATCACTACCTGGTTTGTCAAGAAGTCCATTATTTGATATGGGTAATATTTTTTACTCGATACCTCGAACGGTTTTACTTAATCCGACACCAAATACAAATACTACTGCATTAAACAGAAGAAGAAATGGAGGGTTAACTATTTCCGAAATAGAAGAGAACACTGAAATAATGACGTATGGTTCAATACCTTCCAACTACATTTTGAATACCGAATGCCCTATTACAAGAGAAACATTTACCCCAGAATCGGTAGTTTTAACCTTGAAACATTGCAAACATTGTTTTGTTCCTTTTCGAATGATGACGTGGCTTGAAACAAATTCGACGTGCCCTTTGTGTCGTTCTAATGTTGTAAGACCTGCGGAAACACCTCAAACCGCTGCTCCTGATAGTAACCCGGATGACGCAAATGGTGCAAACGATGCAAACGATGCAAACGACGATTCTCAAAATCCAGATAATATTAGCATATCAAATATATTCAATACTCTTATGCAAACAGGTAACAACGATTTTGATAATCTCTCGGTAGATAATGTGAATGATAACTCTATCGTGTTTTCATTTGATTTACCTAGAAGTCAAGTAAATACAAATAGTGAAATATCTATTGTTCCGCAAATTGAAAGACTTCTTACAAATACATTATCTAGAAGCGTTAGTAATAGTGGTAATAGTGGTAATACTATATCAAGAACTAATGCGACACCTACGGATTCTAACACTACTAGTAGAGACGATACTAACGACGATAACAATTATCCAGAGGTAGATTAAGATGTATGTAAAATTGAACTACATAATTCGTAAAAATATAAATACAGCAGAAAAACAGAGAAGTTTTGGAACACTAATATCACATGACAAGAACGTCATTCTTTATGTATCCCGACAATAGCACCTATAACAGCAACGGTGCAAATTCATATAGACTATCAGTTACTAACATGTTTTCGGATTTCATTGGCTTTATATTCTATTTGTGCCACCTTATCAAAGACGCGATTACAATCCTGTGGTGGTTACTCACGATACTGATTTCGTTGTTTGGCTACTACTTGATGTGGATTACGCTACACTATGCTGCGGTTCATTTCTATCCTATGTATTGTGCCCCATTTACGATAACCGGATTTGTTCTCTCTCCGTTCATGGTATCGGCACCACACTGCGTAGCAATGCGATGGTTAATTACGGAAGGTTCGAAGGTAATAGTAACGATGTGGGTTTCGATCGGCGCATACGCAATTCAGCAGATGTTAAGGAGACCAAATAATGCATAGGATATAGAATGCACTACTATTATGCAGATGATTTTTTATATGATTTTTTATATGTTTGTTGTCTATAAAAATAATATAGTAGGAATATATTATTTTTTATCTATTTTTATATTTACTACCAAATCTGCTACGACTTCTTGAAGAAGTTCATTATATTTTGATTTCCTTTCGTTGTATTATCTATCTCTATCAAATATTCGTCAAACAATATCTTCTTCACCTCCTTATTACGTATATCCGCTATCTTCTTCTTTATTTTTTCATCGCTCGCCTCGTCTTTTAATTTATCAATCCATCCATCAATATTCCGTTTAAGTGCCGGAACTTGTCTCTTATAACTCGGAATATTCTCCAGTACTAGTGCAAATACCTGTTGTATCGGTTTCATAATCTGATTTGTAATATAGAAAGCATAATTCGGTTTAATTTTATTCGCCACAATGAAGTCGGGGTGTTCAATTCTGTCGCCTTGTAGTGCTTTTTTATCGGGGTTTTGGATATAGACAAACGGAATACGGTCGCCAATGCTTGGTTTATTTCCTGGGTCACGCTTGCCCATACGGTCGGCTAATACTTTATGCGCGATTTGTGCCGGGTTTTTATATCCACTTCGCAGCGACTTTGAGATGATAAGTTTATCCATCGGAACCTTCTCATCTACTAAATTTTGTAGCGATGATTTTAGAAATTTTATCGCCGTCTCCACGTTTTGCTCCTTCATCAGAATATCAATGACACCGCCATATATATCCTTTACAATCGGCGCATTGTCGCGGCGCTTCAAAACAATTCCCATACTTTTGCGCTTCGGTTTTTCCGGTTTGTCCTGATATAGCATCCCAATATATCGCTTCTTCGAAAGCAGGCAAAACGGCATCAGCGTTTTCTCATATACCCACGCATGCGGCGACTTCAAGAACTTCGTAGCAAGATTGCCCACCTCTTTCGCAAACTCAATCGTAATCTCTAGCGCATCCTTTCCGCGAATGGGTATTCCATCCGATGTAGCAAGATTAAATGTAAAGAATACAGAATCCGTGTTATGAACTATCATATTTCCAATTCCTGCTGCAAAATGGTGGTTTTCGGTCGTAAGGTCATATACATATTCTCCATCGGGGTATGAAATTTCATGTATTTTTTTAACTTCTGTTGCTGGTTTTCTTTGAAGTAATTTTGTCATTGTAACTCTATATATATTTTCTTTGTCTGTTCTTGTATTTAAAGACGTTTTCCATCCTAAACTTTGAGCAAGCCAACAAATATTAGCTGCACTAATTTGATTTTTTTGGTCTATTCTAATATATCCATTAGCGTCTTTATCACCATCAGCATCGTACATTCCATTCCAAAAAGCCATTCTAATTTTTTCAGTATTAAATAATATTTCATGTGGTATTATTTTTGCTTTGTTATTATACATTAACTTTCTATATTTTTCGACAAATCTAGCAATATCACCGTATGTATCTGTTGAAGGAACAATCTTATATACACCAGAACTATCTATAGTATTTAAATATTTCCATTTAAAATTTGGATACGAAATAGAACATAATGTAACGTATTTATTTATTATGTCTAATGATGCATTATTTAATGCCCATGATTTTTTTTTTCCAGAGGCGCAATTATACATACCACAACTACCATCGCCGAAGAAGAAACCCATAACTTGTGCTTCTTCAACTGTAATATTAGATTTACAATAACTAGTGTTAATTGGTAAATTATTATGTAACAATGAAGTTCCACATTTAACATCTTTCGGAGATATTTCCTTACCAGTTATGTCGACAAGCGAATGGTCATCTGTTACATCTACGAGACCTGTATGTGTCAGTACACGCATCATTTTTTTATGTGGCGCCAATCTATGACGAATAATTCTATGAAGTTTTGTCCATCCTTTATCTGACCATGTTTCGATATTCAATGATGGAATCATTTCGCAATATTCTTTTCCCTCTTTACCTTCCTCTTTGCTATAAACCCATCCCGCCGCGTCCCCATGTAACTCAACCAACTCATCTATCTTTATAATATTCATTTGTCCGCCATTCACTCTAATATATATCGGCGTATAATTCGCAACACTGTCACCATATATGTACTCAGCTTTTGTATTCACAAAACCGAATTTCTTCGACTCCACTTTCGCATCCCCATACACTTCTTCGACAATCCGTTTCCCATAGGTTAGCAACTTACGTCCCGTCGCTGTCGTTGAAGCCGCAATATCCACATCATAAAATGTACTCGTCTTCGCACCACATTGTCCATAAAGCGAATTCGCAGTTACTTTATAACCAAGTTGTCGTTTGTCTAAAATGTTCGCCATAAAGGGGTCCTCGGTTGCTTCAGCAAGTTTGCGCGTAGCTTTGCGGGCGGCGAGTAGTTCCTCGAGCACTGTCGGCATAATCGCTTTCACCCCATCCTTTGGTTGAGCAAATCGGCAAATTTTAGTACCATTTAGGGTTTTAATTGCGCGCCCGCGTTGGTTCGGAACCCATTTATAGGTATCATATGTCACATCCACGTATTCGTAACCAGGTAAGTTATCATATATATAATTCCCCGAAATATCTTTCACGCCGGTTTCGCGAACCAGTTGTCCCGCCAAGTCGAATTCCTTTGTCCATACTTTACTATCCTGCGACAAATTCTCGCTAATCATGGAAGATGGATATAGAGACGAGTAGTCAAGACATGCTACTGGGTTGTCTAGGTACAAGTTGCACTTCGGTGGAAGACAGATTGCACCTTCATAACTCTCGTTTCCGAAACTTTTTTCAATCACTGGCATAAGTGTGCGTTTCTCGCGACATTTCTTTGCAATAAAACTCGTCAGCTTAATGCTTTGTCCGCGCAATACGAGGAAACTAATCGGGACACTGCAAATCTTCGCCATCTCAATATATCCGGTCATCACGTCGATTTTATTCATAAGATGATGAACCAAGTTACAATCCTGAATACAGTATTTTGCAATAATTGCGCGCTCGGCAGGTCCCTCATTTGTCATCCTGAAAATATCCTGCGGTGTTACATCGTCTTTCGCCAACCCCCAGCGCACCGATTTTGTCATATCCGGGTTTTCGTGTCCTTCGATTTCAAATGTTTTTTCGGCTGCATTGACACACGACACTTTGAATTTTGCGCCATCTTTATATGTGTCCGTCGAATGACTCGACTCCTCGAAATGTATATAGTTCCCACTTTCAAGTCCCATTAAATTCGAGCTCGTGACTTTCGTATTTCCGGTAGGCAAGTGTTCGAGCTTCTTTACACCATCTCCAATAAAGTATCCTGCGCAATAGTCCAACTTATACGACGTCAAGTTGAAGTCGCGGCGGAAATAATTATACAAGTCAATCTGAAGCCGACCCTTCATTTCAATATACCTCAAATCATGCTGACCGCTTGCAATAACAATACTGCTTTCCTTGATACATATCTTACCTGTGTTATAGTCACGTGACCCGCAAAACTCGCCCTTATTTCGCGACAACTTCAGGAACTCATTCTCGCACGAGTTTTCGAGCGACCGGCGAAACATGAACTCAAAATCGAAACCGCATATATTGTAGCCAATGATAATATCCGGGTTTTCGCGCTGGATTATATCAGTCCATGCCAGCAATAATTCGCGCTCGGTTTTACATGTCTGTATCTCCGAATTTGCGACCTCGTTCGTCAATGCGTCGCATGTATCGAGAACGACACAGTGGTTGAGGTAGGGGCGTTTCTCGCCGTACGTGAGGAATGTCGAGCCAATGAATGTGACCTTATCGCCTTCGACGGGTGGGAATATTTCTTGGAGCGAGATGTTCAACTTGTTGATTTTTGTTTCGCGGTCTATTTTATCCAATGATGACGTAATCAGATGAATGACTGTCTCTTTTATTGCGGGAGGTTGTTTTGCCGCTTTTGTAGCCTTTTTCGGTTTTGCGGAAGAAGGTGAGATACCTGCATACGCCATCATCATTCGATTCGCTTCTTTATCTTCTTCGCCTTGTTCTTCGCCTTGTTCTTCGCTTTGTTCGTCGCCTTGTTCTCCGTGATACTCGTCGTCATTCTCGTTCTCCACAATATCAACATCAACGTCTGCGTATTCTTCTTCAGCATCCTCGCCATCTTCCGCATCACCACCATCTTCTTCTTCGTGTGCTTTGTTACTTTCGGCAACTTTTTCAAACATTTTCTCAATCGTGTTGCTTTCCTTTAAGGCTTCATTCATTTTAAGATCAGGGATATGCAACGAAACCCATACATCGAATAATGTAGCAAGACGCTGTTCTGAAACTTTAATCTTTGTATAGATGCGGTCAATATCGGGGTGCGCCGGTGCGCCATATCCAAATGCAGTGTATATGAGTTGTTTCAAAAGTGCAGGAGTAATATGCTCCATTGCTTCAACGGGTGTCGTCGCCCCAGATTTGCGACAAATTGCATCACATACATCCACGATATTTGTAGCAAGTTTCTTGTACGTCTTGATAGGAATCGGGAAATCTCCGTGACTACTGCTAGCCTCAATATCAAAACTACATATCTTATAGGGCACAATCGTTTCCTTGTTGTTGAGCGGGACAATATCAGACGAGGCAAGCTCATATTCATAGGTACATGTCGTCGTTTTTGTTGCACCACGTATTTGTTTCGCCTTCTTCGCCTCGAAACCAATCCATCCTGATGGACTTATATCGTGAACGTGAAAGAATCGCAAAACGGGTGGAATATTCGCTTCGTAAATTTCCGTTCTTGTATTGAAATAAGGATACCCTTCTTTCTTCAGAATTTGTTTCCCGCCTTTATTTTTAAACCACATGTTTTTCACTTTATTCATCGTCGCCACATTTTTGAACTTTATTAGAATAAATTTGTGTTCTTTCCCTCCGTCAAACCCGTACAACTTTTTCCTCTTAATCAGTTTCGACTCCACATCCAAAATAGAGTCTTCATAAAATTTACCAAGTTTCTCTTTTAAATGTGTAATAAAGGCACCCTTTTGAGGTATTGTCCATTCATCGCCGACTTTGATATAGAAGAATGGTTGGTAGTCGCGAACGAAAATGGCACATGTTTCGCCTTTTTCGTTTAGACCGAACATTTGAATTGTTGTGAACTTTTCGTCTTTTTTATATTTTTTTTCGCCGCGGTCTTCATCGTCTTCGTTACCTGCGTCTTCGGCGTCTTCTTCTTTTTCGCGTTTTTCGTCGAATATATTGAAATCTAATAAGCGGAATGAAGTGTCATATTTCGGCGTCGTTTCTTTTTCACTTGTTGATGTCATTTGTTTTGTGTATGTCGTGGTGTTTGTCGTGGTGTTTTTGTTACTGTTACGCTTATGCTTGTTAACCTTGATGGCTGTTCTGTTTGTATATACCAAATTATGTTTATTATGTTTTCAATTTTTACATTGAAAAAATAATAAGTATATATAAGTATATATAAGTATATATAAGTATATATAA
>Ga0209651_1000583_pt1 | contig 12935 bp, 13 predicted proteins | sample LauGreFBDMM110SN_2_FD_188216 | JGI IMG/M metagenome (GOLD analysis project Ga0209651, IMG submission 188216) | Freshwater lake microbial communities from Lake Michigan, USA - Fa13.BD.MM110.SN (SPAdes) (version 2) | ecosystem: Environmental > Aquatic > Freshwater > Lake | place: Lake Michigan... | reverse complement strand
ATGTAGTGTAAAATATATATGAACCTAAAACGATTATTAAATACCGGCCTTGGGCAATTTTTCATTTCCGTGTTGCTAGGTCTGGGTTTAGCCACTTTATTTAGAAAAGTATGTAAGGATAAAAATTGTATTACCTTCAATGGTCCCGTAATAAGCGAGATCGACGGAAAAATATACAAATACGGAGACAAATGTTATTCTTATGTCTATGCACCGAGTTCATGCGACGCGAGTAAAAATATTGTAGATATATCTCTCCAAGATGCAGGTGATAAACCTGCGCCTCTGCCTGGTCTCTTGGAGCAAGTCACGGGCCCAAAGTAATCGTTCGCTAAAAATAATAAATACATTATTATTTTTATATGTCTGAATCCACGACGAGAATTTCGGAACTTCCCGAAAATATAACCTACCAGGTCGGAAACGCCCCGCCCATTATGGGTAATATAGCGCAATTGCCAAATCCTCAATCGAATTCGGGACATGACGATATTGGACAAAACACATATGTGCCTTTGAATATACACCCGAATCCTTATGGTGGATCTCAGCAACCCAGTTTACCTCCGCCTCCGCAAAATATTAAGCAACGATATAACGAGGATGAACAATACGACCTTCCACAACAACGACTCCCGTCGCGTGACATTCCTATAAATACTTTAGATTATCAACATGATGAGGAAATACACGCAAATTATGTTCCCAAAGCAAAACTGACTTCTGATTATATCCGTCAATACGAAGAAGCCAGTGAAGATACTATGCGAAAGCACGAAAAAGAACGGCATCGAGAGCGTTTGGCCAAGAGCATTTGGGAGGATTTACAAGTCCCTTTTTTGATTGCCATTTTGTATTTCATTTTCCAAATGCCTGTTATTACGAGACTGTTATATAAATATTTCTCCTTTTTAGCAATTTATAGCGCGGACGGAAATATGAATTTTTCGGGTCTTTTGTTGAAGAGCGCGCTATTCGGGTCCTTGTTTTTCGGAATACAAAAAATAACTGATGTTGTTACTTCTTTATAATATATATGAATAATGTATATGCGCGTCAAATCTCAACGGGTAGTCAAATACGTTATAATTGCTCTTGTTGTACTACTTTTAGCCTTCTTTTTATACAAGGCATCCAAGAGAGAAGCGTTTGATTCGAAGTCGTCGCTCGATATTTCAGGTGCGGCCGATTTCCAAAGTACGCTCGGGTCTTCTCCTAAGACTGTTGCTTATTTTTATATGCCTGGTTGCGGACATTGCAAGAACATGTCTCCCATTTTTGACGAGGTTTCGTCGGATCCTAAAAATTCCAAAATAAAATTCATTAAAGTGGATTCCACCAAATATCCTGACATAGCCGATAAATATGGCTTATCTGGATTCCCTACAGTAGTACGATTCAACGGTACAAATACATCGGACAAAGATAAGAAGGTTGGCGCTTCCGATAAATCCTCGTTGCAATCATTCTGTAAATTTTAGCCTCGATTATTTATAATAATTATTATAAACAATCAATAATTTCCCGAAAATATTATATAACTCAAAAATACACCAAAAAAATTCTTCGAGAACAAATCCAATATATTGTAAGATGCATTTTTGATATAATAAGGCAATCCCGCTACTAAACCATACATCGACCAAAAAAATAGAAAATACCAAAATAGTAAATATCCGCTCGTGTTTTCAGTCACATAGTTTACATAAATCATATAATAATAAATCGCAAATGGTATGAAACCCAGAAATACTCCAAGCAAAACGGGTATAATTTTCATTTCGCCCAAATAACCAAAAAGTAACATTGCCCAATTCAAGATTATTACAGGTACAAAAATCTCCGAATTCTCTTTAAAAATCGTAAAAAAATCCAAATCGTTTGTCTTATTTTCAGCCGCGTTATTCACATAAATCAAATATATCATCAACGTTACTAGCATTGTCGGCGTTGTAATCGCCCAATCTAAATATCTTTTTGGCGTAACGTTTATAACCTTGGTAAAATTGTAGGCTAACCAAAAATAAAACGATCCTTCGAAAAACTGAACCACTAATTCTAATATTAACAATTGCCGTATTATCGAAAAAATAGCAGGAACTTTTACAAAAAAGGCTCCAATCTCTATTATTCCCGTTACTATTTGAACGACAATTGAGATTACCAATGTAACATAAAATAAATATTTCGCATCCATATATTAGTTAAATATTTTAGTTTTCCGCCTTTTCTCTTTTGTGCAGATGGAAATTTTAAAAAATGGACGGAAATTTGAACCCTTTCTTGGTTTTACGTCGACGTTTTTCCTTAGGTTTCGCTACAGATTTCTGGGGACTTGGCTCTTTTTTATCTATAACAATACTTTTCATCGCCGTCGGAGTTTTTGTTTTTCCGTTTGATGGAGTATACTTGAAAAACCACTCCTTGTATTCTTTCTCGTTATAACTCTTTTTTAGTTCTTTGAATTTCTCCGATTTTTTAGCGCGCACACTCTCCAGCGTTTCTTGGGTTCCGTAACAATCATAATTGAATCTACGTAAAATCCCAGATTGATTCAATCGCGACTTGCGCTGAATTTCAAAAAGAAATTTCGCCATGCACAAAATCCGATCTTTATGATAATACGGCATCCCCGCGTACATAAACGCCAAATAAAAACTCAGAATCGTATCGATTGTCGCTATATTTACCTCATTATTGCCGATATTTAACTTATTGTAATTGTGGCAGGCTATCGGTTTATAAATAAACGCCAAACATTCCTTGTCAAAACGGATTTCAATGTGTTCCGGGATTAATTCTCCCACGGCTTGGTGTTGGATCAAATTAATCTTCTTGAATCCCGACTCGTGAAGCCGCTCTTTCACGATATTCGCACACTTCTCCGGGTCTTCGTACAAAACGTCGAAATCGGGGATAGCCTTGACCAACTTTTGCTGTTTTTCGGGCATATATCGGGAATATAAACTATTCGCATATCCGCCGAAAAATACTACACCCAATTCGACAAAAACGTCGCGAATGGTATAATAAATCTTCTCCGAATCGTTCGTATGTTTCTCCATTTTCCGCTGAAAATCGACGGCTTCGCAATTGAATCCCACCTTTAAAGGGTAGTATTTATTGAGCAGAGTTAGACGTTTGAGCACTTTTTCCCAGCGCGTCGTGTCGCCCGCCGGTCTCGATAATTCTAAATACATTGCCATGCGTAAAAAATTGGGCGGTGCGTATTTTATACCGCCGATCGAAACTGCTTCCTTATAAATATTATCGTATATTTCTGCGTCCAATTGTGTAATATCCGCAATCGGAATATAGTTCACATACACTTTATAGGTTCCGTGATGTACACCGGATTTCGCCTCTACTTCGGCATATCCCTCTGCAAAATAGATGTCCGCCAAATCTTTCGCGTCTTCCATTGCGTTAGGCGAATAAAAATCATAATCTGGCACTTCAATGTCGCGATTATAGAATTGCGCGTGTCTTGGTAAAATATTATTTATGGCCGTTCCACCATAGCAAACGCGGCGCCTTTTCAGTAAAAAGTCTTCTAAAATATTGATAATTTTTATGATTTCGTCGCTTTTTGCCAGTTTTTCGCCCTTAATTTCTTCACTCTCGTCTACTGCGTGACGTAAAATGGCCAATTCACATTCATCAAAGGTCATACTTGGATCACAAACCGTCGGATATTTTTTATGGTTTTTATAGGTTTTGTTGGATTTCATTCTATTATAATATAGAAAGAAATTCTACAACGTTTTAATATATTTTACGGCCGCGTCCATAGGAACAAACGCCGATTTATATTTGCTAAACATGGCCTCATATGACTTCAATTTCGCATCCGGTTTATAAAACGCCTGTGCCGTAAATTGAGCGCCGTATTTTTTAATCAAATTCAATGCGTCGCAGTTCGTCGTGATTCCAACCATATTGGAACTTGGATATACGATTCGCATGAGATATACACTTGGATCTGGAGGGTTTATCGTTTGCTGTAAGATCTCACTCTCTGAATAAAGTCGTAAAACGTCCGATCCACTCTCCATATTCACGTAATTTTTCAAATTGAAACAACTCGTTTTATCACTTCCACAAACGGGATAATTTCCATACGTCGGAGACGTCGATATGTCCACAATCAAAACTATTTTTTCCATCAAATCTGTTACATAAGTTGTCGGGGTGACCGGTCCTTTGAATAATACACTCTTTAAATCATCATCCACCAATTTGGCAATATTCTTAAAAGCATCGTTGAGATTCGTTTTAATCTTTAGGTGCACGAATAACGGGTCTTTTGGATTCGGTGCCGTATCCGAAAACGCGTTCGATTTTATAGTTTTGAAAACGCCTTCTAAAGATACGGGTAAATCAATTGATGTAAAACTATTGAATGATGGGTCATATAGAATCTGATTTGAATAAGCCACGATCGGAATATCGTCCTTGATGAATACATCGAAATCCAAGAACCGGCATCCTCTACGTAATACATATTTTATCATTTCCAAATTCATATATCCTCCCGAAAATGCACTATTTGACGACGATTTAATGCAATAATCCCTTAAATAGGGAGATGAAGATCCCTGTGAAAAATTCGTTATACCCGAACCCGGGTTCGTTATTGTAATCTTATTTAATTCGGCGGTTTTTTGTGGAGTAGAATCATCATTGTACGTATATTTCGGACCCGTTCTTGCAACATTTTGATTTTGTTTCTGAATTAAGCGATATAATAGATATATAACCAAACCGGCAATCAAAATAACAAAAATGATATTCAAATTTAAATATTTCATGCCACTGATATATTAAATATATAAAGTAAATTTTCGAAAAAATATATATAAATTATTATATATCATTATCCAATGCCTGGAGGATTACTAAATATTGCGTCTGAAGGGAATGCTAATGTAATTCTTACTGGAAATCCTACAAAAACGTTTTTCAAAGTAACCTATTCTAAATATACTAATTTTGGATTGCAAAAATTTCGATTGGATTTCGACGGTCTCCGCGATTTACGTCTCACCGAAGAATCAAAATACACCTTTAAAGTAAAACGATATGCCGATTTATTAATGGATACGTATTTGGTTATTAATTTACCCGATATATGGAGCCCAATATATCCACCAACGCCCGAAACGGATAATCAATGGGCGCCTTATGAATTCCGATGGATCAAAAATATTGGCGCGCAAATTATTGATGAAATCGAGATCACATGTGGATCGGCAATGCTACAAAAATATTCGGGGGAGTATATTTTATCCATGGTCGATCGCGATTTCTCCGCAGAGAAAAAAGATTTATTCGATAGAATGACTGGTAATACGGCAGAGCTGAATGATCCTGCAAATTGGGAATGTAGAACAGGAACCGATCCATATAAAGCGCATACCTACCCGTCTGCTTATTATACGACGAATACTGCCGGCGCGGAACCATCCATTCGCGGTCGAGCTTTATACATTCCCATTAATGCCTGGTTCACATTGGATTGTAGGTGCGCCTTCCCGTTAGCGTCCCTTCAATATAACGAATTAATAATAAACATTACACTGAGACCTATCCAAGAAATGTTTCAGATAAGGAACATATTCGATCCTGATAATAAATTTCCTTACATTCAACCCGATTTTAATGTTGAACAATTTAACCCCTATCATTTTTTACAAACGCCTCCTGGAACAAACATAGACGATTCTTCCGTGTATGAGAATAAAATTAATACATGGAAAGCCGACGTACATTTATTGTCCACCTACTGTTTTTTGACCAAAGAAGAACAAAAATTATTCGCGGCCCAAGATCAAATATATTTAGTGAAAGACATATTTGAATATTCGTTTTTGAATATTACCTCATCGAATCGCGTGAAACTTACTTCATCTAGCGGACTTGTTTCGAATTGGATGTTCTTTCTGCAAAGAAACGATGTAAATCAGCGAAATGAATGGAGTAATTATACCAATTGGCCGTATGAAGATCGCATACCATCGAATATTGAAATTGGTCCTTATGCAACCATTGTAAATAACCAGGTTATAAATGGTCCTGGTTTGTCGAATTTATACATAACTGGGAATTACGCTTCTATCAATCAACGTGACATTTTAGAAACCTTTGGTATTGTCATCGATGGAGATTATCGTGAATATACATTTCCAAAAGGTCTCTATGATTTCGTCGAAAAATATACCCGAACACAAGGATCCGCAAAAGACGGATTATATTGTTATAATTTTTGCTTGAATACGAGCCCTTTTGAATATCAGCCTTCTGGTGCATTGAATATGGGTCGTTTCAAGAATGTGGAATTCGAATTTACTACGTATTTACCTCCTATTAGTCCTACTGGCGCGGATGTACAGGTGGTTTGCGACGATTCGGGTAATCCGATTTCAATTTCGAATCAGCCGTCATGGGCATTATATCAATATAACTATAACATTACTATCTTCGAGGAACGACATAACCTTCTGTCTTTTATTGGAGGAAACTGTGGTATGATGTACGCGCGCTAATCAGGGAACTCAGGGAACTCAGGGAACCTACGGTTCCCCGAACCCCTCCCTTTCAGGAAACCTTTTGCTTCGCTAAGGTTTCCCGAACCCTTCCCTTCTAATAAATAAATACCCGGTTTATCACTTCCACGAAGGGAGGGGTTCGGGGAACCGTAGGTTCCCTGAGTAGGTTCCCTGACCATGATTTTAATCACCCCTTATAATATATTATAATGGGTGATACAAAATGGAAAAATATGGGAGAAAAAATAAAAGAAAATATAGGAGAAAAAGAAGGATTTACGGATAAGCCTAATATAAATCCATCGTACCCCCTCGAATTTCCATCCAAATATCCTATATCCGAATCGTCTACCAATAATGATACTATACAACGTATAAAAAAAATAAAAAAAAAGCGATCTGAAAATCCAAAAAAAATACCTGTTTTAGAAAACATATATGAAAGCGAAGAGAAGGAATCCGTATTGGGATCTGTATTTAGTTCGCCCGAAAATATTTTTACTAGTTTCTTTGAATCACCGCAATCTGTGAAAGAAGGTCTCACTTTACCAGGCAATCTAAAAATAAAATCACCAGGAGGTAATCAAAGCGCATCAGACAAACTTAATGAATATTTGGATAAAAATAAAAAAAACCTCAATAGCAATTTAACCGATTCTCAAATAGCTTACGCAAATAAAATGACCGAAACGCGAGCGCAAATTGATAAACTCAAGCATAACGTCATGAATATAGATAAAATGTCTACCGATTTTTCAGAAGATATAAATGCAAAAGCACCTGCTGCTTCGCCGTCTGAACAAAATCTTATGAAACAACAAGGCAAAGATGCAACAAAAGAAGCAAGTGAAGCTCTCACGCGAATCGGATATGTCATCAAACTCATGATTCAAAAACTCGTAAAATGGACGAATCTTAGAATAGCAAAATTCAAGCTTCAAATGTATAAATTTGTATTGAAATATAAAGAAATAGTTACATCCATAGCTCGAGGATTAACTGGATATTCTCTTCTGCCAGATGGTTCGAAAAAATATTATGTAACCGAAACCGAAATAAAAACATTTTCAAAAGAAATTGTGCGCTTTCTTACCATTTTAATGAGTTGGGTTTTTTTATATAATTGGTACTATTTGATGTTTTTCTTAAAACCTGAACAACAGTTCAAACTGAAGTTGAATAATTTGTATGAAAAACATTCTATGGTATACGCTGCGTTTGGACCATCGCTGCGTGCAGTAGAAAATATAGATTGGTTCATTCTCGAATTTTTGCCTCGTATTCGATATGTAATTCCATCCAATGGGATTTTATTTTTTATCATGGCAATCATTTTCATTTCGTTGGTACAAAAAGGAAAACAATGGACCATAATGAACGATTTTTTCAACGCAATTAATAAAAGTTACACGACTTCTGGATTGAGCGCCCTTGTGATTAGTTGTATTGTTATTTATGGTTTGGGGTTTGCTGGGTATTTTGCATCTCTTTTTAATTTCGCATTACTTAAGACGTGGTATACTGCCCTTTTATGGATGATAATAACGGTTATTTATTTACTGTGTATCATTACTTTGGGTGTTCCCATTGGAATGCTTGCAGTGTGTGGATTCTTCTTTTTCTATTCCTTCTTTGCAATTATAATGTATAACGGATTTTCCATTGGTCCAGTGTTAAGTGCAATTTCAGAACAAATCACCAATATATCTTCCGTCAATTTTGACACGTCGAATATGTCTTGGACGCAATGGGCGTACACCACTTTACAAAAATTCGTGAAATACTTCTTCCATTTTATGTTTGAAATATTCATTTTATACGCATTGGTCAATGGTCTTATAAATTATATTAAGGGATATAGCGTGCCATTGGAGGAAAAAGCCACTTTACAAAATGCGTTTTCATCCGCGGGAGCTTTCAAGGAAACGTTCCGCAATTTATATACTTGGCTAATCATTATCAATGTTTTACTAATCGTTTTGATCGGTTTTATTATAAAAGTTAAATACGACGCAATTAAACATTTGGCTCCGAACCAGCCGTTCAATACAGATACGGGGGAGACTATGTTTCAGAAATTAATGAACGTAGGATCAATGACTAAAAACGCGGTTCTTGATAAATATAATCAAGCCAAGGGATTAAAGAACGCATTATCGCAAAATACGCCGCTTGGAAAAATGCGATCACCATTTTCTGGAAAAGCTGGTGCAAGTGGAGCAGGCCTAGGAGCGGCGGCTGGATTGATGGGATCTGGGGGAGTTCCTGGGATAGGTTCGATGATAAATGCCGCTGGAAGTTTGGATTCAAAAACTCTTGGCACTATTACATCGTCAGCAATGAGCGCTGCCAGTGTTGCGGCAAAAGATCCGCATTTGAGAAAAGCCGGAATATCCGTACTTTCAGGAAAAGGCTTGGACATAGACTCCCTTGCAAAAGCGGACGCTAAAAATTTACAAAGCGTGCTCGATAGTGGTTTAAAAGCGGTTGATGCTGTCGCCGATGATCCTAATGCAAGCAAAGCCGCCGGTAAATTATTAGGAGCAAACACAGTTGCTCTTACAAATATTGTGTCAGCTGTCGCACCCAGATTAGAGAATGTTGATAAAGATGAATTAGTTGCTCAGGCGTATTTGGCTAGTAAGAAAAATTAATGACTATGTTTTACTAAAATCTATATAGACGTATATTTTTTTATCAAAAATATACGTATTAACGTCTCCTTTTCGTCTTGTTATTTTTGCGCAATCTACGGGAAGTTTTCCTTCTTTTACCTGTGGTTTTTTTCTCAACGCTCGCGGAGTTGTCCAAATATTTTTTTACAATCAGAGCGCTGATATAGGCATTTGTGGGGTTTGTTGAATCTTCATCCGGCATTTTTATTATAACGTCTTATATTTTTCTAAATCTTTCATGCCCAAAATCAAGGAATAAAAAACATAAACATATATTTTTATAAACAATATATGCCCAAGAAACCTCTTAGACTCCCTTTTGTATCCGTTTGCACCCCCACCTATAATCGCCGTATTTTTATTGATACAATGTTTGAATGTTTCCGGAATCAAAATTATCCCAAAGATTTGATCGAATGGATCATCGTCGACGACGGAACCGATAAAATCCAAGATTTGGTTAATTTGTCGGGTATAAAACAAATCCGGTATTATTCCTTGGATAAACGAATCCCACTAGGTGCAAAACGGAATTATATGCATTCTTTAGCGCGCGGGTCGATCCTAGTCTATATGGACGACGACGATTATTATCCTCCTGAACGCATTTCGCATGCAGTGGAAAGATTGATGTCTTGTCCAAAGGCTCTATGCGCCGGATCAAGCGAAATGTATATTTATTATAATGATCTTGGAAAAATGTATCAATTCGGACCTTATGGACCGAATCATTCCACCGCCGGAACATTTGCTTTCAAAAAAGAGTTGTTGAAATATACGCGATACGACGATGACGCCCTATTCGCCGAAGAACGAGCGTTTCTAAAAGAATATACCGTGCCTTTTGTCCAATTGGATCCTTTGAAAACCATCTTGGTTTTTGCGCATCCTTTTAATACCATCGATAAACATATCTTCATCGAAAAACCGAATTCTTTCGTAAAAGTATCAGATAAAACCGTCGACACGTTTATTCGAAGTATGTACGAAACTGGTATTAAAGCGTTTTTTTTAGGAAATTTTTGAAAAAATTGAACGATTTACTTTAAAATATTTGCCTATACTATATGCCAAAGTCATAAAGAAAGACAATGAGAACAGGAAGATCCAGTTCCGCGTCAGATAGTGGTCGTTCTTCCAGATCTGCCAGTTCTTCTCGAAGTACGGGTCGAAGGACGACCACCAGGGCTCCCGATGTGTTTCCACCCAAGCCTCGCGTTGGTCATCCGAATCGAACGCCCAAACCCGAATTGCGCGCCAAACTATTGGCGCCGGTTTTAGCAAGAATTGGAACTCATATTGCCAATATATCCGAGGTTACTCCACAGAGTCATTATTTAGTCATGGCTGTCAATAAGAAAAATCAACCCGTCGCTTATTGTCTTAAGGCGACAGCAGTTTCTGGTAGCAGAGCCACATTTTATATGCGCGATTATAGAACGGCCGGTCATACATTAAGCGCTGGTACTTTAGAGGCTTCCCCTCTACATATTTACGCGATTACTCCCGAATTGATCGCAAATTTACAAGCCGAAGGTATGTGGTTTGTCGAAAATGAATATGATTATTAATTTCCACCCGACAATTCAAAATCTCCAAGAAACGGTTTTGTAATAATAGAATTCACCGAATCCTCCGTTAATTCGATTCTTTCTTCCAAAGAATCGATATTATAATCGCGTATTTTAGAAAAAGGTATTTCCATGGTTAAAATCGATTTATTTGAAAACGTAGAAAAATCGACATCCATCGTAGTCAAAAAGGTCGTAAGCACTTTGCGCGTTTCCGGTCTCGCCGTTTTTCTACGGTAATTCGGCTTTTTATACCTCTGTGTTATATTTTGTAGTGGAACCGATCTACCAAGCCAATCCAATTTCTCCTTTTTTGGGAGTTTTGTTACTTTTCCGTTTATACTACGGTAAATATCTTTACCTCTGGTCGCCGTAGATATTTCGCCGAATTCCAAGAATCCTGCATTTTCTCTCATTGTCTCGTATTCTTCCAGCGGATTTATTTCGGAAACATCTTTTCCCGTTTCTTCAAAAAAAGGTACGGTATGTTCTATCAATGTGTCATTAAAACACAGAGTATATAATTTATCCGTTGTTTTGAATCGGAATAATGGAGAACATGAAAACCAAGGGAGGTCGAGAACGGACACGTCAAACGCGATTTCTGTAGTTAGAGGAGAGTCGACGTAAATTAAACAAGTGCGTATAGATTCGTCTTTATGAATTCCGATCACCTCCGATACATTCTTGGGATGAGACATATCCATACAAAATCCATTTTCTTCGTCGAATTCGTCCATGTCCAATTTGCAATTCGCTAAAATGTATAATAAATAGGGTAAAAAATGGCTTTGTATCAGGGATTCGTATTTTTCTTTCAATTTATTCGTTTTTTCTTCCTTTTCATTTTTTCTGATTAATATGTCCACTTTGAAACCGTCGCCATTTTTAGTAAAAAAGAATTTATGCGAATGTTCCATAACACCAAATTCGTCAAATTCGGTAGACATCATTTCGTGAAATCGTTTGAAAAATGATGGATCTTTTATTCCCTTGATCTTGGACTTGAAATTAAATATATTAAATAAATACTCTTCTCTTTCGCCCGTTTTTACGTACATGTATAGATTTTCGTTTTTAATATTGATAGGTTCATTCAAACACGTCGATTCTTTCAGCGCGTTATTCAATTGGCTTATCCTATAATTTCGAAACACTTTTTGAATTTTTCTGGCTGCTGAATTCTGAGTTCGACGTTTTTCAGTGTTTCTTTTTAATACTCTTTGTATTTTTTTGGCCGCACTATTTTTTCTTGAACTACGACTTTCCATACTATACTATAGTGATATATTTCTCTCACCTATTCCCTGAACGGTCTTTCCCTAATCCAAACATTACATACATATTTCTCCCCTTTTGTAACCGGCATCCCTCCATGCAAAGCATAAGGATGACAACGTTTTCCGTTTTTTTCCAGAGGATGAAATAGGATCGCGCCATTTTTTGGAGGTTTGAATTCTTTATCCAGATTTGGGAACTTGGTTGCACCTCCCTCAAAATCATCCGTCAAATAAATAAGCATTGTAATCACACGCTGACCTCCGTCTTTCTGCTCAAATCGCATACAGGCTTCCGCTTGGTCACAACATGCATCGTGATGTGGATTGTAAAATCCGTGTTTTCCGTACTTCACTACTTGCATTGATTCGGCATTTTGAATCGGAAATCCTGTCATATCACATACGCGTTGTATAATTTTTCGAATGATGGGATCATCTTTATCAAGCCAAGCAGTTTGACTCTTTCTGATCGTAGTGTCCTTTCCTTCGACCGTTTCACTATCTTCGAATTTTTCTCTTGCCGTTTTCATAATATATTCGCGTTCTTTATCTGTTATAAAATTGGCGTGTTCTACCGGCATAATATATTCCGCTGATTCCTCTGCGTATCCACGACATTTATAATTAGCATAATCTCCGTCTTTTGTTTCGTCTTTTTTTAATATATATCTTATTCCGATAAAAATAAGACCAAACATAATAATGGTTACTATCCACGCTAAATATGATCTTTTTTTAATTTTTATTCCCATTTATATAGGAATAGAAATTATTTGAATTTACGTTTATTCACGAATTCATATATTTGGTTTTATGACTTATTTTCAACCCTATCTACGATTTTGCACGCTCCTGTAACTG
>Ga0209651_1000579_pt1 | contig 12985 bp, 13 predicted proteins | sample LauGreFBDMM110SN_2_FD_188216 | JGI IMG/M metagenome (GOLD analysis project Ga0209651, IMG submission 188216) | Freshwater lake microbial communities from Lake Michigan, USA - Fa13.BD.MM110.SN (SPAdes) (version 2) | ecosystem: Environmental > Aquatic > Freshwater > Lake | place: Lake Michigan... | reverse complement strand
TTCGGGAACATTCCAATTCCTTACCTTTTTCCATCATAAGATCTCTAGATGGAAAACTGTTATAATTTTCCTGGGTCCCGGTGGATAATGCTGCATTTATGAGTGACATAAAAACTGTTACTTCGCGCATTGTTACTACATAGAAAACGCACAGAAACTCGTTTTTCAATTTATCAAATCATTAAAAAAAAGATCCAAACGATCCACCTAAAACACTATTCGCTGCCATGGGTCCCATCATAGAACCGTAATCTGGTTGTGATGGTGATACATTATCATAAGATTTGGATGGTTTTTGACTTGCAATTGGTGCGGCCGGGAACATATCGGATTGCATCATGGAATTATCCAGATAGTCGGCTTGACTTGGCGTATGTGAAGATTGTGTGCTTGATCGAGAAGATTTCTTGGAATTATTCGACGGACCGTTCCATAATTCAGATACGCGATCAAATAAAATATTCACTTTTATTCCCATCTTGGTTTGTATGCTGAGAACAATGATCAAAAAAGCAAGGATGACATTTGTAAGATTCAAGTTTTCGTATTTAAATCCGCTATACGTGGGAATGTAGCTTACAATGCGATGTATTACGATAATACCACAAAACATAACAAGCAACTGAACAAAAATTTCAAATAATAATTCAACGGTTGATTTGTCGGCGTCGGCTTCCGGTACATATCTTTGTATTAATTTATTCAATACTACGATGGGAATTACGCCTAAACTCGCGTATTGTATAACATTTAATACCTCCGCCTTTCCTTCTTCTGTTGTTGAAAATACATGTGATAAAAAAGATTTGCGATGTATGTCTTTTGCTTCGTGTAAAATTTCCATTTCTATATAGCTTTGGTTAGAAAAAAATATTATTACCACGTGTTGTTAATTCGATTCTAAGAAATATAAAAACTAGGTTTAGCAATAGGTTCTGCGTATTAATGAAAAACGTAATATATTGTGAATTATTATAAATGCTTCCAGATATTCCAGTCATTCCAAAAATTCCAATTGGGGCATGGATTATTTTTTTTGTCATTTGTATATTATTTGCATATTACATTATTAATAAAAATTCACTGAAAAAAGAATATTTAATTTCCAATGATTGGTCTAATATTCGAAGATACAAAAAAAGTAAATCCATAGACGGAGTTGAAGTTCGCGTTTTACCAAAAGGACACCTATTGGAAGGGCAAAAAGGACTATTTGCGACAAAGGCATTTTCGCAATATGACGTGATAGGTGATTACACCGGTGTTGTACGAAAAGAACAGTCTACTGATTCAGACAATCGGTATTTATTCTATTTAGTGGACGATTTACTAGTTGATGCTCGTGATTTCGGAAACGAATTGCGATTTGCAAATAGTAATAAGAATATATCAGATGAACCAAATGTGACGTCGTGTGTGTCTTACATAGGTGGATTGCCTGTAGTCATTTATATATGTATAAATGATATTGAACCTGGGGATGAAATGTTAATAGATTACGGAGATGATTACAATGAAAAGTTTTTATCTTAACTTCTAGTTTAGGAAGTTCGTTCAAATTATATTCGTTTATAACAATTTAGAAAATTATTTTATATAGTATAAACGATGAGCAATTCAGCCACGTCGGCCGCCAAGCGTAGACGCGCAGGACCTCTTTTGTCGTCTCCATTATTCCAATCACCACAATCGTTCCAGTCCCCTCAATCATTTCAATCCAATAAACCTATTGTCGATAATAATTTAAATTTACAACCTGAAAAACCATTGACTCAAACTCAACAACCTCCTCAAGATCAGCAAGCTCCTGATTCGAGATTTATGACTGTTCAACAAGTGATCAACTTAATCACAACAAGATTAATTGCTGTTGAAAATTTCGTAAACGAATTTGGTGATAGACCTAGACAAGAGGTTCAAGTACGTTCTCAACCTACGCCCGTTACTGTAGAGCCAGTAAATATTGATTATAACAAAATCGCCGAAATATGCAAATCTCTTATGGACGAACATATTGCCGAGTTTGACCATCGATATACAATTCTTGCGGAGGAAATCGCCAATTTGAAAAATATTACATTAAATCTGCAAAATTACACGATGGCGGTAAATAAGGCGTTGATAGAGGAACGTTTACAAAAGAAGGAATCGGTAAAAGAGGTTGTAAAAGATGAAGATGTTCCGAATATCGAGTTTCAATTTGAACCCGAACAAGAGACCGAGGAAGCTAGATCAGAGGAATCTGCGTTAGAAGAACCCGCCGTGGTTGAAGAATCAGAAAGTGAAGACCCTTTTTCTACAAATATTGTTTCAAAAAAAGACAAAAAAGACAAGAAGGGGGAAAATAAATCACCCACCTCCGAATCAAGTGAAGAACAGACGATTTAATTATTCATCGTTACAAAAAGACATAAAAAAATGGGCGATAAATATAAAATGGAATTGGATTCTCCAACGCATTGCGTCGAAGAATATTGTTTCACTACTACCATTGGTATCCGTGAAACTTCAAAAACAGAATTGGACAAAAAGGAAATATCAGATAAAATAAAAATCATAAAGGAAAATTTCACATCTTCCACTACAACTCTATCAATATTCAAGAATACGAATAAATTAAATTGCGCAAAAATGGTTTCCGCAAATATAGATATTCAAGAACTGATAAATCATACTATTTTTATTATACCGAATACCAATAAAATTTACGTGGATTATGTATTATTTAAAACCTATGCACATGATCAAATATATGATGTTTTGATACAATACGTCATTCATTTATTTAATCTATGTATTGGGTCGCATAATTCTTTCGAAATTCATATCGATTTGAATACGTTTTCAATAAGCGCGGCGCAACGTTATAAACCGGCGATTCAAAAATTTTGCAGCGAATGTTTATCCAATCATGCAGATATGATGTCATATTTAAACATTTTTCGTATTTACAATACCCCTTCAATGATCGACTCTATATCGGCAATATTTAGACCGTTTATAAGTGATCAAATTAAAAATAAGGTGGAATTTGTAAACCGCAAAGATTCCGTGAATCATAAAGAAATGCTATTTCGATAAAATCATTTAAACGTAATTCAAGTAAAAAATTAATGTCGCTATTAATTTTTTATCTAACCGACGAACGACGTCATTTTACTTTCAAACATTTTATTTCTATGTTAAATCAATCTACCAAAAAACAGGCTTGGAAACTACTGGTCATAACAAGCGCATTCGATGAACACTTTTACGCCGAACAATTAAAGGCTTATCCGGAAATACAATTCGATACATTCCGTGTAGATTTCCATAATAATTATATGAAAAAGGTGCATTATGCTGTACATTATGCAGAGAAATTCGTATTCCCTTATCTTATGAAGTGCGACAATGATTTGTTCATCAAGGCCGAAGTCTTGGATTATATGGTAGATAATCTATCCATGTTGGAAACCAGTAAAAATCTCACACTAGGCCCGACACTTACGTCAGGAATCCCGGGAGTAGAATATTTCAAAGAACAATTTTTAGATCAAGAGGCCCAAGATAAACTGGATGATATGTTTTTAAATTCCGTTTTCAAAAATGAATACGGTGCAGATTATACGTTTTTGAATAAACATACGATGGGATCCATATCTTGGAATAAATTCAAATTTTTCGAAAGCGTTTTCAGAATGAATCATCATTATAAGGGAATCCATCCGATACGCGTGAACGAGCCGGCATTACAATTCTTGAACCAATATATTATCGATAATAAGGCGCGATTTCTAGAGCCAAAGGAACTGGACCTCATTTTTGATAATTTTTCGCCCTATTTGTGTAATAGCGTGTATTGTATTAAAAGGGACACGTACAAGGCCATAATCAACGACGAGTCTTTATTTGTTGACGGATTCGATGAAGTTCCTTTGAATAAATACGCTTGGAAAAATACGTCAAACCACGTATTCGTGAAAAACGGGTTCGCCATTCATATGTATTATAATTGGAAGCCTGATCATATAGAACACGAAAAAGATTTTTGCGAGAAGTTTTTCAAAAAATAATCATTTAAAAATAACATTATAATATATTATAATGTTTTTTCTAAGGATTACATTATTGGCGGCGCTCGCATCAGCGTCCATCGTGGATAAGTTCGAGACCTGGGCACGCAACTTCGAAATCAAGTTTCGCGATTTGGAGCATCATAACTATGTATTTAGAGTATGGGCGGAAAACGATAAATTCATCGAAACCGCCAATTCAAGGAATGCTTCCTATGAATTGGGACATAACCAGTTTTCCGGCATGAGCAGTGAGGAATTCAGTGATTTTTTGGGATATTCTGCGGACGAGCGTGAAATGACTCGCGGTCTATACGACACTATTCTGGAATCTTTACCTGCGACCGTCGATTGGGTTTCTGTGGGAGCCGTAACGCCAGTGAAAAATCAAGGGCAGTGTGGATCTTGCTGGAGTTTTTCGACGACGGGTGCTTTAGAGGGCGCTTATTTCAATAAGATGAGTCATTTGAAATCATTTTCGGAACAACAATTGGTCGATTGCGATACTCTCCGTAATGGCGGAAAGGATCATGGATGTAAGGGTGGTTTAATGGATAATGCATTTACCTGGATTCAATCCAACGGCGGATTATGTTCAGAGTCCGATTATCCTTATGTTTCCGGAGAAACCAAGACGGGCGGAACATGCCTTAAGAGCTGTTCTGTCGATTCTGGAAGTTCCGTTCGTGGTTTCATCGATGTTTCGCCCAGTTCGGATAATACCATGATGTCTGCTTTGGTAAAACAGCCCGTTGCGATTGCAATTGAAGCCGACCAAAAAGAGTTTCAGTTATATAAATCGGGCGTATTCACTGGGACATGCGGAACTAAACTGGATCATGGCGTTCTCGTCGTTGGATATGGCACTATGGATGGAAAGGATTATTATCGCGTGAAAAATTCATGGGGTGAATCTTGGGGATCGGGTGGATATATTCTTCTTGGACGCGGGCCGCAATATAATGGCGGCGATGGACAGTGTGGAATGTTGTTGCAGGGGAGTTTTCCTGAACTTTAGACATCGGCTTAAACTCAGCATTATCCACCGGGAACCCAGAAAAATTATAACAGTTTTCCATCAAGAAATATTATGTTGGAAAAAGGTAAGGAATTGGAATGTTCCCGAAGGGCGGGAGGGGGTAAGGGGTCTGGAATCCGCGAAGCGGATTCTGATGACCGGGGGTTCCCCCTACATCATGTCGTCAAATACAGATTTCTTGAACGACTTGTATTCCGTCGTCCGGTCCAAGATACTATATCCGATCAAGAATTGTTTGGTCTCTTTCAGGTAAATGAAACCCAGGGTATATTCCACCTTTTCCTTTTGCATGGTGAAATATGGCGTATAGCGTTTCAATTCGAACGTATCTTTATCCAAGACGACCATGATGTGGTAGTAATAACGGCGATCCTCGTAGCTTACCGCGTGGCAAATGAACCAGAGTTCATCGTCCACTAAGATGCCATTCGTAGATCCGCGGAGTTGCTTGAAAAAAGAGGGAGTATCGATTTCATGAGTCTTTGTAAATCGGTTTTCTTTTATATCTCCTATCGTCAAAGGATGCCAGCAGTAGATCATCTTTTTACCAGAATCGCACGGCAAATAAACCCAGTTCTTCTCAATGGTATTCTGTCCGCCCTTTTCCAAAAATACGGAAGATGTGGTGGAACCTTTTTCCACATCAATCAATCCTGTTTCAATGACCATGGAACCGCAATCTAGACCGCGATTGGCGTTATACAGCGTCTTACCAGACACAGAGTCATAAAATAAACGGACATCTTCCAGTCCCACATATGTATTATCATGAGAAGTGTCGTATTCCAAGACAAATTCAGAGGTCTTTCTCCAAATGCCGTCGTCAATCTTTTGAAAAGAAGCCACGACATTCTTGGTTTCGATGCGATCTTGGTTGATATATTCACCGTGGTCGCCAACGCGATAATTGACATAACGCACACAACAGAGGACTTCCGTGTCCGAGGTCTGAAGTATACAAGGTGTAGTGGAAACGAAAATAGGATCGAAATCTTTTGCCAAAACAGAGCCTACATTTTTCAGACATTGGACCAAAGATTTATCTTGGTCCACGCAAGACAAGGACAAAATATCTTTGGCGTAAAATTTGTAATTGGACACGACGTTTTGCCGAATCGCGTCTTCCAAGAAGGGGTACTTCAAGACACGCATGGAAACGGCGGCCAAATCGACACCATCGGTATTACAGTAATATCCAATGATACTGAGCTCGTAATCCATCTTATAATCGTAAATATCGCGCTGTAAAAAGAGGTAATCCAGGTTTCGCTTTTTCTCGATTTCGTTCTTGGCGAGAATACAAAAGGGGTAAGATAAGCGATTCTTCCCGCAATTGCGATAATACATGACAATTTCGTATAAATTCTCAATTCTATCGGGGAAAAATTGGTAGGCCTCCATCCACCAGAAAATGGCGTTGGCCATGTCTCCCTTGTGCTTATAGCAGATGCCGATGTTGTAATGGCTATACCAGACTTCCTCGTGCCAGCCGCCGATGGCAATACGCTTCTTATATGTTTCGATGGCCTCATCTAACTGTCCAGAGTCCTTGTACGAATTGGCCAAATAAAAAGTGTAGCGGTCGTTATTCGGATTTTCCTCTAGGCCCTTGGTCAAAAGACGAATATCACGGAGGAATTTATCGGCCTTGGACCCACCGTCGCCAATGTCACGAATGAAAACAGAGGATTTATCGAATTGATGGTATTTCGTATGTGGCGGCGCATTTACGTATTCGTGTGTGACACCCCAGTAAGAAAACCCGAAGCGGTTTTTAACGCACCGGACGTTTTTATAGTAGAATTGTTCGGTGCCTTGGACAATGTAATGGGAGTCGCCCAAAGAGACCATCTTTTTGAATTCGGCTTTGGTCAAATTAGGATCAACCCACAACACCATATCTGCGTCTAGTAAAAGCAAATAATCTGCCTTTTCTGCATCTAGACAGGCATTGAGTGCAAAGGTTCTGTTATATCCGAAATCTTGAAACGGTTCATAAACCACCTTGCCGGGTATACCGCGATCTTTGAAAAACGTCTCGATGAGCTCCACTGTATTATCCGTACTTCCGGTGTCGCAAATACAATAAGAATCGATCCAGGGCGCAACCGAATGAAGGAGACGCTGAATGACGCGACTTTCGTTTTTCACAATCATGTTTAGACAAAGAAACGGTGAATCGGAAGCTTCAGAAAGCTCTACGACAATATTATCGTTTGAAACAACGGAAGCTTTAGGCGCCGATATATCGATGATTTCCATCTTTACCGTTTAGTAAATTAAATATGTCCATTATTTTTATATATATACAAATTATAATATATAAATGGCATTTACCCGTTTTCATGACGATCCGGCAAGAATTAAAAAACAATTACAACAGTCTACATACGCGGGACGATACGAATTAAATACTCCGGGCCCGGGAATAAACTTGGCATTTTTCGAAGACCCGCAACTCAGGTTACAGCGGTGGGGCGCCAATTTACAGACAAATACAGTGGGTTTGGAGAGCGATTTATTTGGTCTGACGCGGAAATTGGAGCGTGATCCGGAGTCGAGCAACTATATAAAACATGAGCAAACGGGGTCAACGCCGAATTATCCGACGGCGGACCCGTTTGTCGAAGAATCGCGCGCATCGCATCCGGCGTGGTCCTTTCGTTCTTTGGAACATCCGAGATGGGAGGAGCCGTGGTTGAATCCTCAGGCGAATTTGGAAAAACGGTTCCAGGATAATATTCAGACACGGATCTTGGAAAAGGATTATTTCAAGGAACCGATGGTTCCGGAGATTCCGGTGGGCGAGTTTTATGTGGGCGATTTGAACGATGCGGCGTTTAATTATTATGGTGGGTATGCTATACCGGACAAGAGATGAATTATTTCACTACCGCTATTGAGTATTAGTGAAATGGGTTATTTTTTATTTAAATACAATCGGCTGAAACCATGCGTTCCACGAGTTCTTGGAATCCAATCTTCGGCTCCCATCCCAACTTAGTCCGCGCCTTTGTCGAATCACCGATCAAAAGATCTACTTCCGCAGGTCTAAAATACTTCGCGTCAATAAAAACGTATTCCTTCAGCGTATCTTTATCGTATCCGACCTCTTCTACACCCTGACCCTTCCAAGCAATCGAAATTCCCTTCAATAAAAACGCCTTTTCAATAAACTCGCGCACGCTATGCATTTCGCCCGTAGCCAAAACGAAATCATCCGCCACATCGTACTGCAGAACGCGCCACATTCCCTCCACATAATCCTGGGCATGACCCCAATCACGCAAAGAGTCTAGATTTCCCATGGTCAACCGGTCCGTTTCCCCGCGCAAAATCTTATCGAGTCCGATCGTAATCTTCCGAGTCACGAAATTGTGGCCTCGACGTTCCGACTCGTGATTAAAAAGAATCCCATTTGATGCGAAGATTCCATAGGCCTCGCGATAATTCCGCACGATCCAATAAGAATAGAGTTTAGCCACTCCGTAAGGAGAACGCGGGTAAAACGGCGTCGTCTCCTTTTGGGGAATTTCTTGTACGAGTCCATAAAGTTCACTGGTAGACGCCTGGTAAAATCGCGCGACTTTCTCAAGTTGATTGATACGAATGGCCTCTAGTAACTTCAAAGTCCCGAATGCATCCGTATCCGCAGTATACTCGGGCATTTCGAAAGACACCTTGACATGGGACTGGGCCGCGAGATTGTAAATTTCGAGCCTTTCTAATGTGGGATTACTATTTTTAATGTTGGATAAAATAGCGACGAGACAAGAACTATCCGTCAAATCGCCATAATGTAGCTTCAATCTAGGATTCTTGAATATATGGTCGATACGTCCGGTATTAATCGAAGATGACCTACGAAGAAGCCCGTGTACCTGGTAATTCTTTCCTAGTAATAACTCAGCGAGGTAGGAGCCGTCTTGGCCAGTAATTCCAGTAATTAGGGCGACTGACATTAACAATACATACAAATCAATATTTAAATATATATATTTTATATATATTTATCATGGAAATTGCCATACCGTTATTAGCATTAAGTGGTTTATACGTAATATCGAATCAGCAACGGAAAAAGACGAAGGAAATCGAAAACTTTGATGCCAATTTGATCGAGAATTCGGCCTTGCCGAATACCAATATTCCCAATCGAAATTTCCCGGAAGAGTTTCCAGTGCAAAATGCGGAACTAGATACGACATCGAAACTGGCAGTGGATAATCGATATGATGGCCCTCGCGCGTGGACGGATAAATTCTTGAACCCTTCGGTTCCCGATAATTTGTTTGTGCAGAGCGATACGTCGAAAAGAACGTCGATGGCCGGGAACAAAGACACCAAATATCATTCTTTGACGGGGCAGATGGTGGACTCTGAGTATTTTAACCATAATAACATGGTTCCTTATTTCGGAGCTAAGATCCGAAGCCGTCAGTTCGAAGCCAATTCGACGGAATCCCTGATGGATAATTATTTAGGAACAGGCTCCACGATCATATCCAAGACGGAACAATCGCCGCTTTTTTCTCCGGATGAGAATTATAACTGGGCGCATGGTGCACCGAATAATAGCGATTTTTATCAATCACGTGTGAACCCCAGTATGAATATGGCGAACGTGAAACCGTTCCAAGAGGAACGTGTGGCGCCTGGATTAGGTTTAGGCTACGGGACAACGGGAAGCGCAGGATTCAACTCGGGTATGTTGGCGCGTGATCAGTGGATTGATAAAAATGTGGATGAGTTACGCGTGGCGAATCACCAAAAAGCGGAGGGAATCGCGCTCCTAGGACACGAAGGTCCGGCGATAAGTTACGTGACCAAGCTCGGTTCCATCGGGCAACAGGAGAAACATCGCCCCGAACGCGCATTCGAAATGGGACAAAATCGTTTGATGACTACGACGGGCGCAGAAAAGGGCCAGACATTACGTGCGGTTCCTATTGAACGGTCAGTGAGCCGCCCTGATACGTCGACGGGCTACGCGGGTGGAGCTGCCGCGGCGAATCCTAGCTCCTATGTGGAGGGCGAATATATGCCCGATCATCGCAACACTCTAGAGTCATATCCCGTGTCGAATGTTGTACAGACAGGAAAGGGTGGACCTATGGAGGCCGATTTCGGAAAAAGATCGACGAATGCGTATGCGAATAATCGGAGTGCAAATAAACAAAATGATTATTTTGGAGCTGTAGGTAGTGCGATTGGTGCTATAACGGCTCCTATTTTGGACATTTTACGGCCTTCTAGGAAACAGAACGTGATTGGTACACTGCGTCCTTACCAGAATCCGGCGACATCGGTTCCGACGTCGTATATTTTCAATCCGGCCGATCGCACAAGCACGACAATACGTCAGACAACGGAAAATTCCAAGTTCCACTTGAATGTGAACGCGCGTCAAAATGGAGGTGCATATGCAGTGGCCGAACAGCAACCGATTGTCAACGAGAGAATGAATCAGTCAGACTTTTATTATGCCGGAAACTCGAGCGCAGGATCAGCGACAAGACAAACGCGCACATATGATGCGGAATATAACCAGAGGAATAATGATATTAAAGCGTCGACGATTGACGGGCGCATGGTTCCCGGAAATATGTCTTTGCTTAATGCATCGGTGAATATGCACGGTAAAGCGAAAGACGAGTATATGAAACAAAATCGGGCGTTAAATCCCTCGATGCCTTCCGTATCGCCTTCGATCAACACCGTAGGTGCGCTCCATGAAAAGGCCCGATTATATCAGAATATCCAGACGGATCGCGTGACGCCTGATTTACTGAACGCGCTGAAAGGAAATCCGTATGCTTTGAATATTAACAATGGATTATAATGCAGGGAACCTTTTGCTACGCTAAGGTCATCAGAATCCGCTTCGCGGATTCTAGATCCTGCGACCCCTCCCTTTCTTGCCGCAATACTGGTATTACATTATCTTTTTCAGCGATACTTTTTAATTTTATTATTGGAATTTTCCAAGAATAAAAATACCAACGATCTGCCGTTTTATACTAGAGTATAGTATATGGAGGAAATTTTTTATAAAACGTTTTTGAAAACGACGGACCCCTATACCGATTACAGCGCCTTGGCTTCATTCGAAGTAATCTTTTGTATTTTTGTCAATTTGTTTTTTTACACAGGTGCTTACTACATTCTGATGAAATTATTCGGTTTCCCCAAAAAAATGATGCAAGTGGTCATTGGACTCGTCGTAATCATGATCTTGGGTTACATCGGTCGTTTAGCTAGAGTGAAGAGTATGTATAATGTGTTGCTTGAAACACATAGAGACGAAGCCGAATCACATGAAATGGCGACAACGCAACTACGCAATGCTTATTTCACGTGGTATTTTCTCTCTTGAAAATTTTATCATTATATATAAGAATAATGATAAAAGGTGAGGAAAAAGAAGAATTCACCTTTCCTTTTTCAACATGCGAAAAACCGAATAAAAAAGGTATAGCGCAACCCTATTCCTTTTTCCTTAATATTTTCAGTATTTCGATAGTATTTTATTTTTTATGTTTCACGCGAAAACTGTACAACTTTTTCTTAATGTTGTCCCTTTTCGCATTCGAAGGTTTTCATACATATTCGCATTTTGTTCATTTACCCAATTCGTTACAAGTGAACGTGATACATCCGATTAGTTATTTCATGAATATATTTTATTTTTTGGTGTTATATAAACATACACACGTTTTTCCAAAGCCGTGGTTTATACTACTTTTAATTACATTATTTTTCTTGGACTTATATTTTTTCTTTTTCTTGCCGTTCATTTATTCGTTTACATCGTTCTTCGCAATATTCTTTGCAATCTTGATTTATTATTATCGATACTTGTCCAAGATAGACAAATCGAATATTACACAGATCGGCATAATAGGTGCAGTAATCTTGATGCTATTTTATAATGAAAAATTTAACTGTGCACAGATGTATTCTTTAAATCCCGAATTCCCTTTCCATATCATCTTGGAAATCTTTGGCTTAATCGCTTTTTTCTTAGTTAGTCGGTTTTTCTATGATTTTTGAATTAGATCAACCGTAAAAATTGAAAGGGATTTTTAGGTTAAAATCTTTACAAAAACTAAGAACAAATGGAACAATCCAAGATCGACCTCGCCATGGAATACGCAACAACACTGATCGGCCTACCCTTTAGATGGTACGATGCTGAGTTGGACGCCTTTATTGGAACGGATAAATTTTGGTGCGAAAATTCTGAAGCTCCGTCGTCGGACGAAATCAAGGAAAACGATAAATCTATTGTATGCGCGGGGTTTCCCAATTTATTGCGAAGAAAGTGCGGACAGTCCATTCCAGGACTCAATGGAAACATCAACGGAAAATTCAAGGAACTGTTTGAACAGTATCCAGGCGGAACTGGAGCCTGGTTTCGCTATTTGAATCAGAGAAAACGACTGGAAAAACTGGATATGAAAATGAAATATCCGAAAGGGACACTACTTTTGGCGAAATTTAAAAACAATGAAACAGACCAAGGGCATTGTGCGGTCGTTTACGATGATGTGGTAGGTGACAGCATAAACGATCAGTTAATTATACATTCGTCACCGGATATGTTATACGCGGATAGAACGAAGGAAAAAAATCATGGTTCTGTAAAAGTGGAAAAATTCTGTATCTCCAACGAGGAATGGAGAGGGAAAAAGAAGGAGAGTTATTATACATATATTTGCCGCCCGGAAAATTGGTTAGAACGGGATTAGTTCATTTAGGGGGAACCCCCGGTTCCCCCTTGCCCCCTCCCCGCCCTTCGGGGCTTTTCAATTCCTTACCTTTTTCCATCATAAGATCTCTGGATGAAAAACTGTTATAATTTTCCTGGGTTCCCGGTGGATAATACTGA
>Ga0209651_1000577_pt1 | contig 12988 bp, 12 predicted proteins | sample LauGreFBDMM110SN_2_FD_188216 | JGI IMG/M metagenome (GOLD analysis project Ga0209651, IMG submission 188216) | Freshwater lake microbial communities from Lake Michigan, USA - Fa13.BD.MM110.SN (SPAdes) (version 2) | ecosystem: Environmental > Aquatic > Freshwater > Lake | place: Lake Michigan... | reverse complement strand
GGATATTATGCGTGAGATGGGATCACGCGCTGCTTCCCAAGAGTTTGACCCCGTTGCCGCGACGATCGCCGAGCGGCGCAGGTCTCCCCGTCGCCAGCCTCTGCCCCTCCCGCCCATACCTCCGGCTGTGGCGCCTCCCCGAACAGCCGGGGATAGCGCAGAGGCTGGCGCCCCTAAAGTTTTTCCCGGCGAGACTGCCGGCGATGCCGTGCCGCCGCGCATTGGATCAGTGCTGCCGCCCGACAATCCCTGGGTGTCCGAGGCTATCAAGCTGGCCGAGAAGTATAATCTGCCGCGCGATGTGTTCCTGTCGATGGTCTACCAGGAGAGCGGCTTCAACCCGGAAGCCCGCAGCAATAAGGGCGCCTATGGCCTGACGCAGTTGATGCCCGGCACCGCGGCGGATCTGCGTGCTGACCGCTATGATCCGGCGCAGAACCTTGACGCCGGTGCCCGGTATTTGCGCCAGCAGATTGACCGCTTTGGCAGCCTGCCGCTCGCCCTGGCCGCCTATAATGCTGGCCCCACCAGGGTTGCCCGAGCCGGGAATCAGATTCCGCAGATTTTGGAAACGCAGAACTACGTTAAGAAGATCTTGGGGCGTGCTGGCGTTGAGGGGTACGCCGAGGGCGGGCGCGTGCGCGAGAGCCTCATTGATATGGAGGACCGCTACGCCGACGCGTCAACAATCCGGTCTGCTGATGAGGAGTATGATCGGCGTCTATTGGAGCGAGATCCTTTGAGAGAGCCGGTGTCGCGCCTGGGCGTGTCTGGCGTTCCTGTGCCGCGCGGTGGCCGTGCGATGTATCCGGGCAATGCCGTGTCGCCGTTTGAGGCCGCGGCTATGCTTGTGCCACGGCCGGAAGACGTGCAGCGCGGCATGATGAGCGCCATGGCGGGGATTGAGATCCCCGAGGGTGGCCGTGTGGTGCAGACGACTGATACCCGCAGCGGCTACGCCATTGAGATGCCAGACGGGCGTCTGATTGATCCTGAGGGCCGCCAAGGCCGCGACGTGCGCGACTTTGCGCCGACTGTGCGCCGCTCTGCGGTGCTGCCTGTGGGCCAGGATGTGGATACGGGCGAGACATCCCTAGCGGTGCCTAGGGCGCTGGATCTGTTACCCATGGCTGGGGTGCAGGGTGGCCCGGCGCAGACGCTGGGCGCTGGCCGTGGTCGCATTTTGGCTGCTACTGGTGAGGCCCGCTCAGGCAAACCTTCAGGCGGTGGATTGCGTGAGGCAATCCCCGTCCCTGAAGTGGAGTTTGCTGCGCCGGATCGCAGCCCCGGCACTGTCATCCGCCACAATCCAGCGCGGGGTGACAGTGCACGATTTGCCGAGTTCCAAGCGCGCTTGGATACTGAGCAGAACCTTTTGGATGACATCACTTCAACGGCTCGCGAAGGCGAGGATGTCGGGCGTAAATGGTACAATACTGAGGCTACTCGGCAGCGTTTTATTGATACTCTTGGCGAAAAAGAGGGCAATGACGCTTACATTGAGTTTATGTACAGGATTGGCGCGGCTAGCCCTGGCAATGCTGTTTATCCCAATATCCGCCAAGCATCTTATTACTTCACTGAGCCCGCTGAGTCGCGTGTCGCGCGTCAAGCAGAGTTTGAGGCAACCGGGAAATACCCACGGCCGCCTGAACCTTACGGCAGCCTAACGCAGCAATACCAAGCGGTTCTGAATGATCTTGTTGATCGCGGCGAGTTCATTGGGAATGTTGAGCCAACTCGGGCGCCAAAGCCGCGTGGCTTTGCTAATAGCCTACTTGGCAACCCTGAGAATATCGCAGCCGATAAGCACTTCATGCGCTTCATTGGCATGGCGTCTGGTGATCCTCGCTTTCTGCATGGCAGCGCTGTAATCAGCCAAGAGCTTGCGTCTGAAATTGCTAAACGCTTCCCAGAAATTGCGCGCGATAACATCACTCGGCGCAAGGTAAAGGATGCAACCGGCAAGGAAGTAATGCAGACGAGCTTTAATGCGGCTCGTGCTGTGCGGCAAGCCGGCGGTGCGGAAGGCGATCTGTACCAATACATTCGCAACCGACCCACAGTTTGGGACGAGGTGCCGCGTGACAACGAGTATGGCGCCTATGAGCGGCTTGCGCTTGATATCGCCAATCGCATGGGCATGACGCCGGCGCAGTTGCAGGCAAGCTTATGGATGGGCGCAGCAAAGCGCACGGGCGTGCGTGAAACCAGCCTTGATACGTTTGACAACATCTTTAACCGGGTTGTTGATGATCGTGCTGCTGAGCGCGGTTTAACGCCGGAGGAAGTGTTCAGCCGCTTTGCTAATAGAGCGCAACCGCTTGTTGTCCCTGGGCTTTTGGGTGCTGGCGCTGCTTCTGGCCTCACTGACCTTGACGAGAAATACGCCAATGGCGGCATGGTGCGTGAGCCTGCAACTGCGTATGACCCGGATGAGATTGACCGGTTTGTGCAGGAGTTTGCCGAGGGCGGCGAGGTAGAGGCGCCGGCCCAAACTTACATTGGCGGCCAGGAGCATAAGCTTGCTTACATTACGGATCGTGAGGCTGCGCTGTTGAAGGCGCGCGGTGGTTCCGGCCGCATGACCAAGCACGGCATCCGGGCGTATGATGATGGCGGCGGTGAAGGTGACGGAGATAGCGGTGGAGGTGAAGGGCCTAGTGAAGGCGGCCCTGGCCCTGGCGGCCACGGTGGTCCCGGTGAAGGGCCTGGGGCTACTGGTGAAGGCCCAGACGCTTCAGTAGACGATACAGGTCCAGATGTTACTGAAGATACAAGTCCAGTAGGTCCAGTAGGTCCAGTGGGTCCAGTGGGTCCAGATATTACTGATGTTACGACTGTATCATTCAGTCCAGTGGGTCCAGTGGGTCCAGTTGGTCCAGTGGGTATGGCCCCCGGTATCAGCACTACACCAACGACAACCGTCAACATTGGCTATGAAGATGAGGCCAATGCCGCAGCGGCCCGTGGCGCACTTGCTAATGCGCCAATCGGGTTTGAGGCGATTGGCTTTCGAGATGCTATTGATATGTATGAGCAGGGCAAGATTAGCCTCAATGAAGCAATAGGGTATGGGCTGCAAAATGCTTTAGGTCTTCCCGGTACTCAAATAGGTTTTAATGTTAATCCGATGGAACAAACGCAAACACCGGCTATGGAAATAAGTATTCCTGGCCTGGCGTTGGGGGCGTTGGGTATGATTAGCGGCGTTCCTGGCCTTGGAATGTTGGGCGGAAGAGCGGGGACGGCCATTGGGGGAGCTTTCGGCATTCCTTCAGTCAATGTTGATTATTCTCCAGGGCAATTTGGCGCTCCTGCCCCAGACACAAACAGCGGGTTTGATTATATCAATCAAAATGCCCCGCGGCTCATGAAGCATGGCGGCATGGTGGGGGGCAAAAAGTCTCTGGAAGAATTGCACCACCGCTATGCCGAGGGTGGCGAGGTGCGCGCCCCAGCCGGTGAGGTTGCCGAATATGACCCGGAAGAAATTGACCGTATTGCACGGAAAATTCACTTACAATTCCCAGAAGAAGATTTAATTCGACCAAGCTTTGAGGATGTTGAATCGCCTTCTGATCTTACAACACGCGCCCGCATGTTGTTGAGGGGGCAAAATGTGGGGCAACAAACTGTTGTTGGAACTGGCCATGAAGGCGATTCTGCAAAAGCATCAACAAGCCTAATGAATCTTCCTTTTGAGGATGATCGCTATAATTTAGGGCAACGCGTTCTCAGTAATAATCTTGAGATTATTCTTGATCCAGAAACAAAAGCCCGTTTAGGAATGGGGCTCCAAGCAATTGAAATGAATGGCCCCAGAGGCGGCGCTACCGGATACATGCCTCAAATTTCTGCGGGATATGGTCCTTTAAATTTGCAAGCAGGCTATCAAAGGATGACCCAAAATAATCCTGGGGCAAAATCACAAGATAGTTACATATACGGGGGTAATTTAGAAATCCCTGTTGATGAACAGGGAGCAGCAGCCAGATTGGGCGCTAACATTATGTCTGGGCGACGCGGCACGATGGGCTCTGGGAGCGCCGGCACCCAAATCACAGGCAGTTTTGAGCGCCCATTGTTTGGGGGCAGGATTGCGTTAGAATTGGCAGCCGACCCTTCTCTGCGGCATAAAGAAATCTTACTCGGCTATCGGAGGGCTTTCTAAATCATGTCTGAAAAACTTACCGAAAATGATGAAGCCCAAGAAGGTGAAGTCGTTGAGTTCATTCCCGAAAAATCAAACGTAGAGGACACCGAAGATGGCGGCGCAATCATTCGCTTTGAAAATGAAGAGCAAAATAAGCGTAGCCTGGAGCACTTTGAAAACATCGTTGAAGAAGTTGACCCAGATCTTCTCAAGAAAGCAGTAAGCGACCTCCTCGAAAAGATTGACCGCGACAAAGAGGCCCGCGAAAAGCGCGACAAGCTTTACGAAGAGGGCCTGCGTCGCACTGGCCTGGGCGATGACGCGCCCGGCGGCGCGCAGTTTACCGGCGCCAACAAGGTGGTCCATCCCATGCTGGTGGAGGCGTGCGTAGACTTTAGCGCCCGCTTTATGAAGGAAATTTTCCCGCCAAACGGGCCGGTAAAGAGTAAAATTTACGGCGAAACCAGCAAAGAAAAGGTGGATAAGGCCGAGCGCAAGGCCACTTTTATGAATTGGCAGGCCACTGAGCAGATGCCAGAGTTCCGTGGCGAGCTTGAGCAGCTGAGTACGCAGTTGCCTCTGGGCGGCGGCCAGTACATGAAGTTCATGTGGAACCAACAGTATCGCCGGCCGTCGTCTGAATTTGTGCCGATTGATGACGTCTACCTGCCTTTTGCGGCCACCAATTTTTACACGGCCGATCGCAAGACGCACGTTCAGTACATCACGAAGATGGAATACGAGCGGCGAATTAAGGCCGGCATGTATATTGATGTGGATCTTGGGGCCCCGGATGATCCTGAGTTCAGCAAGGCATCAATCGCAAACGACAAGATTGAGGGTCGCAAAAGCACGAGCTACAATGAAGATGGCCTGCGTACCATCTTTGAAATCTACACCTGCCTTGATTTTGACGAGGACGTGAGCCCCTACATTCTTAGCATCGACAAGTCGAGCGGCAAGGCGCTTTCACTTTATCGCAACTGGGAGCAGGATGATAAGCAGCGCAAGGCGCTTGACTGGATTGTTGAGTTTCCGTTTGTGCCATGGCGCGGCGCTTATCCAATTGGCTTGACGCATATGATTGGCGGCCTTTCTGGTGCTGCCACGGGTGCCTTGCGTGCCCTGCTTGATAGTGCGCACATCCAGAACATCCCCACCCTCCTGAAGCTCAAGGGAGGCCCTGGCGGCCAGACAATCAATCTCCAGCCCACCGAGGTGGTGGAAATGGAGGGCGGCGCGCTGATTGACGACGTGCGCAAGCTCGCCATGCCGATGCCGTTTAATCCGCCGAGCCCCACGCTGTTCCAGTTGCTGGGCTTCTTGGTGGACGCCGGCAAGGGCGTCGTGCAGACTAGTTTTGAGAAATTAAGCGATCAGAATGCCAATCAGCCGGTTGGCACGACTATGGCCCTCATTGAGCAGGGCATGGTGGTCTTCTCAAGCATTCACGCACGCCTTCACAATTCCATGGCGAAGTGTTTCAAGATTTTGCACCGGCTGAACAGTGCCTACCTGACGGAAGAAGACATTGAGGCCCAAGACGCCGGCATAGAAATCAGCCCGGTTGATTTTGATGGGCCGCTTGATGTGGTGCCGGTTAGCAACCCTGCGATTTTCTCTGAGGTGCAGAGGTTTGCCCAGGTCCAAGCGATTATGCAGCGGACGTCTATAGTTCCGCAGTTGTATAATGCAAGGGCCGTGGAGGAAATGTTCCTCCGCATTTTAAAGGTGCCCACAGACGAAGTTTTGATGCCTGAGCAAAAAAACGAAAATATGGACCCGGTCAGCGAAAATGTCGCTGCGACCATGGGCGGTCCAATCTACGTCTTGCCGCAGCAGGATCATATAGCGCACATCATGACGCACCTGGCGTTTTTGAAGTCGCCCCTGTTTGGAGGCAATCCGGTCATCATGAGGACGTTCATGTTTCCGATGGCCACTCACCTGCGCGATCACCTGTTGAATTACTACTTGTCTGAGGCGCATGAGGCTGTGGATCAGGCGCAGCAGCAAAACCTAATTCCGGAGCAGGCTGCGGAGCAGACGAAGGTGATTTTGCAGGTTCAGCAGTTCATTGAACAGCAACTCGGCACGTTTGGCCAAGAGCTGGCTGCCATTGATCAGGCCGCGCAACAGTTCCGGCCGCAACCGCCGATGCCGCCTGATAGCAGCATGCAGATTGCGCAGCTTAATGCCCAAATCCAAGGCCAGGCGTTGCAGCAGCGTGCCCAGGTTGATCAGGCGCGGACCCAGCTTGAGCAGCAAAAGTTGCAATTTCAGCAGCAGAATGATGCGGCCAAGCTTATGGATCAGCAGCAGGCGCGTGCCGAGAAGTTGCAGGCTGAGCAATTCCGGCAGATGGCTGAAAGCCAGCGCAATGCCGAAGGACTTGCGGCTCGTGAGCGTATGAACACGGCGGATAATGACACCGCCAAGTTGCTTGCGGCGGCCGAGATGGCTACCGGCGAGAAGGTATCTGTCAGCACAGGTACAGGCATCAACCCAGGAACGCGATAAGGAAATCACCATGGCCGATAAGCCGAAAGAGGGCACTGTCTCTATGAACAGCGCCTATGTGAAGCAGAAGCACCGCTTGGCTGCGGGCGAGAAGTGTGACGGGCAGTCTTTGCCGCCCGCGCCGAAGGTTGAAAAGAACCAAGCGTGAATTTTGAAACCAAACTCCTAAACCGCATCAAGGCGGCGCAGCAGCAATTTGCGGCAGACGCCTTGAAGCGGCCCCAGCAGCGCGATGCATTTGAGTACGGGTATCGCGTTGGAGTGGTCTCCGGCTACGAGGCTGCGATCGAAGTACTCTTGAAAATCCTAGAGGAGGATAAGAATAGTGACAACGACTTATGAGGACGCTTTAGGGGAGGCTTTCCCGGCAGTTAGCGCCGGGGTGCTGCCTTTCGGAAGCCGCGTTCTGGTCCAAATTCGCACACCGCGCAAAATCACTAAGGGTGGCATTATTCTGGCCACCGACACTAAAGATACCGAGAAGTGGAACACGCAGGTTGCCAAGGTGATTTCTATTGGCCCACTGGCGTTCAAAAATCGCGACACTCAGCAGACCTGGCCGGAGGGCGAGTGGTGCTATTCTGGTGATTTCGTGCGCGTGCCCAAGTACGGCGGCGATCGCTGGGAAGTGTCGATTGACCGCGACACCAGCGCCATGTTCGTGATTTTCAACGACCTGGACATCATTGGCAAAATTGAGGGCGACCCCCTGGCTATCAAAGCATTCATCTGAAAGGAGATGAATTATGTCTGACGTTTTGAAAGAAAACGACGACAAGAACGATGACATTGTCATTGTCGAAGATCCCAGTAAGCTATCCGCCAATCAGTCAGCCGATGAGTCGGATGATGACGATGATAGCCAGGACGAGCGATCTGCAAGGCAAAACGACGACGAGACTGGTGACGAGCGGCTAAGCATTCAAGAGCGCCGCCGCCAAGAAAAGTTGATGCGGAAGCAGCGCCGTGACGATGCGCGCAACCGCGATCAGGTTGAGTTGAACTTCCTGCGGAAGCGAAACGACGATCTCGAGCGCCGGATGCTGGCGCAGGAGCAGCGTGCCCATAGTCTGGACCTGAGCGCCTTTGATGGGGCAATTGCCAAGGCCGCCCAGGAAGCCGAAATGGCTGACCGGGTGATTGCCAAGGCGGTGGCTGCCGGCAACGGCGAGGATGTCACCCAGGCTATGCGCTACCGGGATCAGGCCATCGCCAAGATCCAACAGCTTAATTTCCAAAAGCAGCAGGCTTCCCAGCAAAAGCCGCAGCCCCAGCAGATTGACGACTTGACGCTGCGTCATGCTCAGGACTTCATCAAGGAGAACCCTTGGTATGACGCCCAGGGCCGTGACGAGGATTCGGCTATTGTCATTGCAATTGACCAATCCTTGGCGAAAGAGGGCTTCAACCCCCAGACGCCTGATTATTGGGACGAATTGCGCCGCCGGGCGTCTAAAAGGCTGCCAGAGCGGTTTGAGGGGGACGCGCCCAAGCGGTCACCTGAGCGGGCTGAAAGCCGCCGTGAGCCTCGGGGAGGCCCTGCTGTGGGGTCTGGCCGTGAGCATGCGCCGACCAGCACCCGGAAGGAAATTTACATCTCGCCGGAGCGGAAACAGGCCCTTATTGAGGCGGGCGTGTGGGACGATCCGGAGTTGCGGAACCGCTATGTATCTCGGTATGCCGAGTATGACCGGAAGAACCGCTCTTAATTCTTGCATCTCTGTGAGTTATCTCACATAATCAACGCAGTCGCTGAAAGGAGCGATTTATGTCTGACGAACGCTTTAGGAAATCTGCTGGTGAGGGCCGCGAAACCAGGGCGATGAAGGATCGCGCTGTGACCCAAAATCGCGAAATCTCGGATGACGAGCGGGTTGCAATGTTCCGTCAACAGTTTTTTCAGTCCTCTCTACCGGACTTACCTTCGATCCCTGGCTGGCACACTTGCTGGCTTACGACCACCAATCCGCGTGATTCAGTTCAAATGCGTATCCGCCTGGGCTATGAACCAGTTAAGCCGGAAGATGTTCCCGGCTGGGAATATGCAACGCTGAAGACCGGCGATTGGGCTGGGCTTATTGGCGTGAATGAGATGCTGGCTTTCAAGCTGCCGATTTCTCTTTACGAGAAGTATATGCAGGAAGCCCATCATGATGCGCCGCTGCGTGAAGAGGAAAAGTTGACCGACACGGCCGACTTCCTTGAGCAACAGGCCCGAGCGTCTAAGTCTAAGTTGCAGATGGGCGAAGGTAATTTGGAGATTGGGCAACGGCGGGAGGCTCTTTTTGACCTCTCGTAACCCCCCTTCCGAATTGGAGCTTTGCTATGTCTTCGACTAGCGCACCTTTCGGCTTTCGCCCGTCTTACCACAACAGTGGTCAGATGCGTCCGAAGGCCTACACGATTACTTCGACCTACGCGGCGAATATCTTCTCCGGTGACCCGGTGAAGCTGACTGACAACGGTGTGATCCAGCTTGGCACGTCTGACGGCACCCGCTCGGGTACGACTGACGGCATTTCCCTGCTGGGTATCTTTGCCGGCTGTCAGTACCTCGACGCTACCGGCAAGCCCACCATCAGCCCGTTCTGGCCGTCTGGCGCCACTGGCACCGAAATCGTTGCCTGGGTGTATGACGACCCGGAAATGCTGTTTGATGTGCAGTACACCAACCCTTCGTCTGGCACGACTGTGCAGACGGCGGTGGGTGAAGAGTTCGACTGGACGGTTGCCTCTCCGGGCGGCTCCACCCAGACGGGCCTCAGCAACTGCCAGATCGGCGTCATCCAGGCGACTTCTGGCCAGTTCCAGATGACTGGGTTCGCCAACAACATCAACGATTCGCTGACCGACGCCTATGTGCAAGTGACCGTTCGTATTAACGAACATCACTACAAGGCAGCGGTTAACTCGGTCTGAGGAGGGTCTGACACATGGCTACACCAATGCGCAGTACCGACTTTCGGTCGGTAGTTGAGCCCATCCTGAACGAAGTCTTTGACGGCGTTTATGATCAGCGCGCTGACGAATGGAAGATGGTCTTCCGTGAGCAGAAGGGTATTCCCCGCAATTACCATGAAGAGCCCGTTCTTTATGGTTTTGGCGCGGCGCCTGAACTGCCCGACGGCATGGCCGTTAGCTACCAGTCCGGTGGCGTTCTGTTCCTTCAGCGCTACCTCTACAAGGTTTATGGCCTGGCGTTCAGCCTGACCAAGGTGCTTGTGGAAGACGGCGATCACATTCGTATTGGTCAGACCTACGCGAAGCATCTCGCGCAGTCCCTGATCGAAACGAAGGAGACGCTGGGTGCCAACATCCTGAACCGCGCCTTCAATGCTGCCTATCCGGGCGGTGACGGCGTGGCTCTGGTTGCCAACAATCACCCCATCGTCAACGGCACGTTCTCCAACGTGCTGACGACTGCCGCGGCGCTGTCGCAAACTTCTCTTGAGCAGCTTCTCATTCAGGTCCGCAACGCTGTTGACAACAACGGTAAGCGCATCCGTCTGACGCCCAAGAAGATCGTGACTGGCCCGAGCAACGTCTTCCAGGCGGAAGTGCTGCTGAAGTCGGTTCTGCGGACTGGCACGGCTGACAACGACATCAACCCGGTGAAGTCGATGGGCTTGCTGGCCGAAGGCCAAGCGAACCTGTCGCGTATCACCTCCACCACTGCTTGGTGGATTCAGACCGACGCCCCGGAAGGGCTGAAGTTGATGATGCGTCGTGGCCTTGAGAAGTCCATGGAAGGCGACTTTGAAACCGACAGCATGCGCTACAAGGCCACCGAGCGTTATACGTTCGGCTGGACTGACCCGCGCGGCGTGTACGGCACGGCTGGCGTGTAGTCCTTTACGGGGGCCAGTCCAAAGTGGGAAAGGGGGCTGTTGCCCCCTTTTCTTTATCTGTGTTATGGCTTCAACAACATCAAAGGATGCTGTTTGTGCCATACAAAATAGAAGTTATGGGGATTTACAAGATTGTAAATAAAGCAACCGGGCAATGTTATGTTGGGCAATCCCAAAGAGTCAAAAAACGACTGAAAGAGCATTTCAGGCTTTTGCGATGGAACAAGCATACTAATCAAAAACTTCAAAATGCTTACAACAAATATGGTGCTGAAAATTTTTATGGCTCAATAGAAGTTGAGTGCCAAAATTTTGCTGATTTAGATCACCTTGAGAATGCATTTTTGACTGGAAATGCATGGTTTGAGGAAAAAACAGTTTACAATATTGCTGATTTTGCGAAGGCCCCCATGAGAGGGAAAAACCACAGCGAAGAAGTAAAAGAGCGCATCCGGCTTGGCCGCAGGGCATCAACCTTTGACTTTAAAAGCGAAGAATACAGAAAAACTCTGTCTGATGCACAAATGGCGCGCCATCACTCGGACCCGAAATTTGTTGCCAAGCTAAAGTTTATCGTGGAGAATCATGACTTATCCTATGCGGAGCGGGCAAAACGTTTAGGTGCTGATACTAGTGCTGTCCGACGGCTTGCTCTTAAATATCAACATCTAAAAGGAGTTCTGTGATGGCTCAAACTCGCTTTTCCGGCCCTGTTAAGTCAGACAACGGTTTTCTCGGTGACATCACCGGCAACATCACCGGCAACGTGACGGGCAATGTCACGGGCAATGTCACGGGCAATGTCACGGGCAATGTCACGGGCGACATCTTCGCGACTAATCAGGCTTTGTCTGGTGCGGGCGCGGTCAATCTCACTGACATGCTCACCTCGCTGACCACCACGGGTGCGGCCCAAGCGTTGACGCTGGCCAATGGCACTGCGAATCAAATTAAGATCATCAGCCATGTGGTTGATGGCGGTTCGGCCGTTCTTACGCCGACCACAAAGATTGGCTTCACGACAATCACCTTCACCAACGTGGGTGATTCTGCCACTCTGATTTATACAGTTTCCGGCTGGGCCATCACTGGCATCAGTGGCGCGGTTGCGGCCTAGTAGGAGCTGAACCATGGCTGACGCCGTCACCTCTCAGACAATCTTGGACGGTGAACGGTTGTTCATCGCCAAGTTCACGAACATCTCTGATGGCACTGGCGAGACTGGTGTCATCAAGATTGACGTCTCGGCACTGAACCCGAATGTTTTTGGTTTGGCCTGTAATGGGGTCAAGATCAACAAGATTTGGGCAACCACGCATGGCATGGAGGTGCGTATTCTCTTTGACGCCACCGCCGATGCTTTTGCTTGGATGATCCCCCAGAACACGAATTATCTGATGGATTTTTCAATGTTCGGGGGGATTCCAAGCAATGCCGGCGCAGGCGTCACCGGGGATGTGCTCTTTACCACACTGGATGCTTCCAATGGCGATATGTATTCAATCGTCATGGAGTGCATCAAAACCTACGCCAGTGCCTGAGGGTGCGAGGTATGGAATTGATGCTGTGGAATGCTGCGCTTTCCCTTTTGGTGGTCATCATTGGGTATGTTCTAAAAGAAAAGGCAGCCGATCTTTCTCGGCTGTCGCTTCTACTTAACAAGACCCGTGAAGAAATTGCCAGGGAATATGTGACCAAGGCCGAGGCTCATGCGGATATAAATCGCGTCATGACCCGGCTTGAGGTATTAGATGCGAAACTTGATCGGCTGATCGAAAGCAACCGCGTGAGAGGGATTTAACATGGGCAAGACGCTTAAATACGTTTCGGAGTTCAGCTTCCCCGCTGACAAGGGGTATTCTGGATCTGCCGGCCAGCAGACGGTCAAGGGCTATGCCCGCGGCGGTTCTTGCGCGACGCCTATGAAGAAGGCTGAAGGGGGTATGATTGAACGTGAAAGCGTTCGTTTTATTCCACTGTCAGATTCGGCAAAATTCTCAAAAGCTATTGGCCGTGGGTCTTTGCCTTCTATGATCCGTGGCGTTGCCCGCGATATGGCCTTGTCTGACTTTGAAGAAGAGGGGCGGCGGGCTTTGGATGAAGCTAGGGCAGCCAGGGCTTCACAGCTGACAGGGGAGCGCGCGCCGCCTCGGGCTCGCTCCCAAGGGCTTCGCTCTCCTCTTGCTGAAATGGCCAGAGAAGAGGCTATGGAGGGCTACAAGAAGGGCGGCATGGCAATGCGCAAGCAGTACCCGACGGATCGCCGCGAGCCCATGATTGCCATGGCCAAAGGTGGCGGGATCCCGGCGCCCAAGAAGGACATGCTCTTCAGCAAGAAGGAGGTCAACGCAAAGAACCTTTTGTCTGATGGCAAGGCTCCTTCCCTTCCTCACGCCAAGGGTTCGGTGAACATGAAAAATGGTGGCCCCGTAAAACCCGCTCCAGCTAAGCGCCCGCCTAATGT
>Ga0209651_1000568_pt1 | contig 13127 bp, 12 predicted proteins | sample LauGreFBDMM110SN_2_FD_188216 | JGI IMG/M metagenome (GOLD analysis project Ga0209651, IMG submission 188216) | Freshwater lake microbial communities from Lake Michigan, USA - Fa13.BD.MM110.SN (SPAdes) (version 2) | ecosystem: Environmental > Aquatic > Freshwater > Lake | place: Lake Michigan... | reverse complement strand
CATCGTGGGCCGGTCCGCGGCTGCTGGAACCGGCGATTAGGTCGGTGCCTTGGAGGTTGGCTACGGTCACCACGTTTTTACCTTGTTTTTGACCTCCCGTAATGTTGCCCCATCCGGCGCCGGCGCCGTATTGGCAGTTGGTTGTCCCCGAGTTTCCAGCAGAAAACACGTGCATGAGGTGGTAGTTCTGAATAATATCCTGATCCATTTGCTGGGTAAAGGCAGTGTAGCCAGCGTTGCATCCATTGGAGTAGCTGCTCGAGGTAATTCGTACGCCAAAGGAGTTGTAGTGGGCGTCAACGCTGTTGAGGTTATCTGGGTAGTTGTAGTAGGCTAGGCTTGCTCCCGGAGCCTGCCCTTCGCCGTCGGGATTTAGATTGCCCGCGCCAAAAATGGTTCCGGCTACGTGGTCGCCGTGGTCGCCCTGGCTTGGGCCGCTAAAATTCTGAGAAACACGACCCTTAAAGTCAATATGCGTTTGAATGTCTCCGTCGTCGCCATGGCCTACTACGACGCCCGTGCCGCGGTAGTTGCGTCCGCCGGCATAAGGCACTCTTATGGCGTTGGAGCGGTGGTTTTTGATGCCTGTGGCATTTTCTGTTTCGCCTGGCGCCTCCTTGGGCTGCAGGAACTGAACGTTAGCAAGAGCCGCCACCTCGCTAATTTGGTCGGGACGCAGCAGCATTCGGATGCCCTTTGGGCTGCTTTCGACTACCTGGCCGATTTTCGACAACTGCTTGATGGTGCGATCCACTTCGCTTTTAGGCGCAGCGACTACGAGCAGTTCTACGTTGGAACCCATCCAGGCATAGTCAGGAATTTCGTTTTTAGTCAGTTGGCTGCTGAGTTTCATGCCAGGGAGCAGGGGAGAACTCCCAACTAAGGGCAGGCTGGAGCTGAAGTCCCAAGCGGCTTTGCCTTGGACCGGCAGGGCCACCAGGTAGGAGTTGATGGGCAGGTAGCCAATTATTTCGGCGCCAAGGTCCTCCCATTGTGACCATTCCGCAGGGCTCATAGGCCGGCTTAAGACCACAATTCGCAGCAGGAAATTGCTGCCTTGTTCTCCGCGAAGTGGGTTAGAACTCAATTGGGATTCCGCGAAGGAATAGGTTCCGGATTGCAGTAAAACTCGAGCTTGATCGGTGGGAATATTCTGTGCGAATACTTTCACCAGAAGGAGGAATGCAAGTGCGGATAGGCGTAATTTCATGAAAATTTTACTTAGGCTTCACAAAGTACAACAGGAATGCAAAAGATATGTTTAGTCCTATTCTTGGCAGCCTTTATGGCTACCGGGGCGCGGGCGCAGGGGGTACAACGCATACTGTACCTGGCAGCGCATCCCGACGACGAGAACACTCGGCTTATAGCCCATTGGTCCCGCGCAGAAGGCCGGGATGTAGCATACTTAAGCCTAACCAGGGGAGAGGGAGGCCAGAATTTGGTGGGCCCAGAACTGGGTCCTGCCTTGGGAGCACTGCGCGAAGCGGAGCTTCGTGAGGCTCGCAAGATTGACGGTGCCAAGCAGTTTTTTACCTCAGCTCCCGATTTTGGCTACAGCAAGTCGGCCGAGGAGACATTTGAGGTTTGGGACCGCGAGGCATTATTGGGCGAACTTTTTAGGATCGCTGCAGCGTTTCGTCCCGACGTCTTGGTAACACGTTTTCCTCCTGATTCCAGAGCGGGTCACGGTCACCATACCGCCTCGGCCTTGCTTGCCATGGACTTGTTTGCTAGGCTGCAGCGAGACCGCATGTGCAACGGAGATTGGGCACCCAAGGCCCTTTATTGGAATACCTCTTCGTGGTGGATTAAAGAAGCCGAAGCCCTGCCCAAGTCCGACAGTTTAGTGAACCTAAGCGTCGGTGGTTACCATGAGGGTTTGCAAAAATCGGTGCTCCAAATTGGTACGGAGGCCCGGAGCATGCACAAGTCGCAGGGATTTGGCAGCGAAAACGACCATGGCTTTCGCAGTGAGATCCTGCAGCTGCTTGCGGGTACGCCAGTCGATTGGACTGCGCCACCCGCCGCCAATCGAGTCTACCAGCCTTGGAGGGAAGTCCGCTCGAGCCGACCTTGGTTTACCGACCGAGACAGTTTACCCTTGGTCCGCACCGAGATTTTGGTCAACGAATCCCCCAATCCCATGGTTTGGGATGGTCAAACTCTAGCTAAAGGGGAGCGACTCGAGCGCGAAGCCTCGGAATTGGAACCTGCTGAATACGTTTCGGGAGATCGGGTAAAGGGAGAATTGCGGCGCCCCTTGCTCCAAGCCGACCCCTTGAGTGTTTCAGTGAGCCCATCGGGATTAATTGCAACAAAACCGGCGCGCTACACCCTTCAGGTAGCCTTCACCCGGTGGGCCTTGGCCAAGGATTATGAGGTAGAGATTCGGGTACCCAAGGGATGGACCTTGCACAGCGCTAAGCGCTTAAAGTGGACTGCTCTTCCCGGGTCGGACCCTGCGGCCTATTTTGAGGTGGTTCTAGAAGCCAGCCTCAATTCGGTCGATGGATTTCTGGAATTTTGGTCTGGAGGCCAGGTGGTTCGGTCGGTAGTGAAGCTGCGCTACGAGCACGTTCCCCAAAGTGAAGTTTGGGTGGATGGATCAGTTCCTCTGCGCTTTGTACCGATGCAGCTTCCTGACGCGGAGGTTGGGGTTATTGAAGGGGCTGGCGACGACGCCGCCATGGCCCTAGGGCAGCTGGGATTTAGGGTTAAACGCCTGGACCCGCTCCAAATCACTGCAAGCGATTTAGATGGTTTAATTGCGGTGGTAACGGGAGTCCGCGCCTATAATTCAACGCTAGGAATGGATCGAGTCAACGCCCTTTTAGAGCCATGGATCAGCAAGGGAGGTCGACTCGTGATGCAGTACGCCACAGCGAGCAAGGACCGCACTGCCGCTCAAATGGGGCCAATTCCCTTTGAACTCGGGCGAAAGCGCGTCACCGTGGAGGGCACCGCGCCCAGGATATTGCATCCTGAACATCCCCTTTGGAATAGTCCCAATGCCCTCAATAGCAGTGATTTTGACGGATGGGTTCAGGAGCGCGGACTCTACTTTGCAGAGCGATGGCCTGCTGAATTTACTCCTATTATTTCTTGGTCCGACCCCGGCGAGGCACCGGCTGAAGGAGCATTAATTACCGCTGAATACGGCCAAGGAAGTGTAACCTATTGTGCCCTATCGCTGTTTCGCCAATGGCGTGAGGGAGTGCCCGGGTCCTACCGAATTCTCGCCAATCTGGTCGCGCATGACCTCTAATCTTGGCCTTATTGACCTGCTAGTGCTTGTTTTTAGCATCGGCGGAATCTCACTCTATGGCATGTGGACTGCCCGAGCTCGGGAGACCGATACGGAATTCTTAAGCGGCAATAAACAGTCGAACTGGTGGGCTATGGCCATGGGCATCATTGCCACTCAGGCATCCGCCATCACTTTTATTAGTACTCCGGGTCAGGGGTTTGGCGACGGACTGCGCTTCGCTCAATTTTATTTAGGAATGCCCCTGGCTTTTTTGGTGCTGGGAATTTGGGTGGTTCCCCGATACATTCAAAGCGGAGCAAGAACGGCCTACGAGTACCTTGAAGCCATTTTTGGCCCTAGGGTACGCAGTCTTGCGGCCATTCTTTTTCTTTTGTCGCGTAGCCTTGCCGCAGGCATTACGCTTTATGCACCCGCCATTGTGCTGTCTACGGTCTTTGGCTGGGACCTCAAGTCAACGGTGATTGCCACGGGTATTGTGGTTTTAGCCTATACCGCCTTTGGGGGCTTCAAGGCAGTCGAGGTGACCCAGACGGCGCAGATGGCCGTTATTTTTATTGGACTTATTGCGGCTTGGATGGTGCTGTATCGGGGAATTTCATCAGAAATGGACCTTCGTGGGGCTTGGTCCATAGCCTCCGCCTACGGACACGATCAGGTATTCGATTTTTCGTGGAATCCCTCAAGCCGATACACGGTTTGGTCGGGCCTTGCCGGGGGCTTCTTTTTGGCTATGGCCTATTTTGGAACCGATCAAAGTCAGGTGGGTCGCTACCTGTCGGGCAAAAACCTAGGAGAAATTCGAAGGGGATTCTTAGTCACCAGCCTTATTAAATTCCCGATGCAGCTTTTTGTGCTCAGTCTTGGCCTATTACTTCTGGTTCAAATGCACCTTAGAACCGAACCTTTATGGCACAATCCTGCCCTTGCCAAGGCCTGGCAGACCCTGCCCGAGTCCGCCAGCGTGGACGCGGAGTGGAATCAAATTCAGCGAGCTCGTTCAGAACTTGCGCGAACTCCCGAAACACCAGAACGTCAATCCAGCCTGGCGGCTCTTCGCGTAGAGCAAAAAGTGGTAAAAGATCGCGCAAGCCAGCTAGTCAAGGCAAAATTGCCGAAGCTCGAGACCAACGACCAGGACTATGTTTTTTTGTCTTGGGCATTGGGCAGCATGCCAGCGGGACTGCTCGGTTTGCTTCTTGCCGTAATAATGGCTGGTGCCATGTCGAGTTCCAGCGCAGAAATAAATTCACTAGCGGCTACTTCAATCATAGATTTTGGACGAATTTTTGGGCTGCGCGAAACCCTTCAAACGTCTCGATGGATTACCGCACTTTGGGGCTTTGTTGCTATGGGCATCGCCCTGCTTGCCAGCTTGTATGAGAACCTGATTCAGTTGGTCAATTTGATTGGTTCCCTCTTTTATGGTCCGATGCTCGGCATATTTCTCTGCGCCTGGCTCGCTCCAAAGCGCCCCTCTTGGGCGGTTTTTGCTGCGGGAATTGCAGCGGAACTCGCTGTATTAGCCCTTCATGCGGCGAACGTAGCCGGATTAGTAGACCTCGGATTCCTTTGGTACAACCTCATCGGCGCCCTCCTGGTTTTGGGCCTAGCCTTTCTGCTACCGGTCCTTTCTTTTGGGCGTAAATAACCTCCATTCGGGCAACGATTTCGCCAACGGCTGGGCAGATTAGGGCATTTTTCTCGGTTAAATGAAGAATTTGAGCCTGCTTAGCTCGGTCGGTATGCGGATATTCGCGGCAGGCCTTGGGGCGAATTTCATAAATAGCGCAGGCATTATCATCCTCGAGAAAGGGGCAGGGGAGCTGCTGAAGCACCCAGTCTCCGTCTTCATCCAGCCGCAAGTATTCAGACTCAAACTCCCCGGTTTTGAGCCGGAGGTGCTTAGCTACGCGCTCCTTATCGCGTTCGGACCAAAGCGGACCAGTGGTTTTGCAGCAGTTCGCGCAATTCAGGCAGTCGGTTTTGGCAAAAACTTCCTCGTGAAGCCCATGGATCACTCGGTCGAGGTCATGGGGTGTTTGACGTTTTAAGCCTTTGAACAAGGCTGCGCTGCCGCTGGTCACTCCGACTGCAGTTTTTCAATAAAGGCTAGGGTCTCTTGCATCCATGGCTCGTACTCGGGCGTTCCGGGGCCATAGAATCCGCTGTAAATTTTGCGGACTTGACCTTGACGGTCCAGGTAGATGGTGGTCGGGTAGGACTGAAATCCGACCAGGCCCTCGAGCACCTTCTCGACTGCGCCTGAAGCGGCGCGCCCGGCAAACAGCACCGGATACCCAAGGTCCAGTCCTCGCACAAACTTATCCACTGCGGCAAAGGCCTCTTCTCGCTCCGAACTTCGTTCAAAGGCAATTCCAAAAAACTGCACCTCCGGGAAGGCGGCCTGAAATTGCTTAAAAGCGACGCTTTCGTCCAAGCAATTCGGGCACCAGGATCCCATGATTTGAATTACCGCCGGCCGACCCAACTCAGGGCCTAATAATTCTCCCGTTTTGTAGTGCGGAAGGCTAAATCCTAAACTTTTAACCCCTGGCTTCATTCCGGTTATGCCATTTGGATCGGCTAGCTTAGCCATTGAATCTGCCTTACCGGCTATTGACAACTCGCTGCTTCCATTCAGTAGCTGACGGCCTTGAATTCCTCCGTTTTCAGTCAACTCCAACTCAAAAACGTAGGCAAAAATTCCATTAAACGTGCTCAGGTGAACGCGGTTTCCGCTTCGATTGCCCGCAAGGTATCGGTAGTCGCCGGATTCTGTCATGATGCTGCCGGTTACGGTGCCGTCGGAGTGCTCGGTCAGGGCTGCGATGGCATTGCGTCCCTTCTCTACTGGACTGCCAGGTTCATACTGTACCAACGCGTACCGTTCCTCTAGCAAAAATTGCTTAACGGGAGCTTCGTTCAAAGCAAACCTCGCGAGCTTCCCCGGGCTCAGAACCAGTGCGAACTGGGTTCCGCGGTCGGGACGCATCCAGAAGCCTGCAAGTTGCCTTCCTTCTTTCCGCCAGATTAGCTCCCCCTGAAAGTAGGGAATTTCATAGCGTTCGTATCCCTCTGGAGTCGACCCAGTATAGCTTAGGGGCAAGCGTTCCAGGCCGTTAACCACAAAAAAAGCGGGTCGCGCCTCTTCAGAACTCGAGACCGAAACCACATCAAAGGGAAGGATCCAGGCTTTTTGCCCGTTCTCTGCGGGCCTCAGGGTTATTTCTGCATGGAACCAAACCTCTCGCAGTCCCGCAGCAGAACCAGCGGCCCTCGGCTGTGCTAAGACAACCCAAGCAGCCATGGCTAGAACAAGTACAAAAATTAGCTTCATGCCACCAAGTTAGTACTTACTCACTACCCTGCGGTAGGATTCGACTCGTTCCCTTAGTTCTTCGCGGACCTCCTGGTAGTGCTTAGTGAGGTTTCCGCGGTCTAAGCGGACTCCCGTCGTGTTAAAGTAGTACTTGATTTTGGGTTCGGTTCCGCTTGGGCGCGCTGTAATTCGGTCTCCGTTGGCCATAAGCAACTGAATCACGTTAGACTTAGGTAGGGTCAGGGCCTCAATTCGACCGCTTTGAAGGTTTCGTCGGGTCTGCTGCTGATAGTCCACAACCTCCGCAACGGCATGCCCTGCAATCTCCTGTGGGCTGTTGGAGCGCAGAAGGGTCATCGTTTTCTGAATTTCCTCGAGTCCACTTCGCCCTGGTTTGGTCAGGCTCATCAATTCGTCGTGGTGCACTCCGTGGCGGGCATAAAGCTCGAGCAAGCGCAGGTAAAAACTACTGCCTTCGCTGGCGCGGAACGCCGCCGCCTCCGCCAGCAAGCAGGCCGAGCCGATGGCGTCTTTGTCGCGCACAAAGTCGCCGGCCAGATAACCGTAGCTCTCCTCGCCGCCGACCACAAAGGTTTGTTTGCCCTCGCGAAGCCTAATTTGCTCCGCAATCCATTTAAAACCGGTAAGCGTTTCAGTTGCTTCGATGCCATAGAATTCCGCCACCCGCAGAAGAAGGGGAGAGGTCACGACCGTACTTGCCACAAAGGGATTGTCGGGCATGCTGCCCTGGGCAATGCGTTGCTCAAGCACGTAATCCATGAGCACGGCGGCGGCCTGGTTGCCATTGAGAAGTACCATCTTCTCGACGTCGTCGCGCACTGCAATGCCCACTCGGTCGCTGTCGGGGTCGCAGCCGATCACCATGGCGTAGCCCAGCTCTTCTGCCCGAGCGAGTGCAAGTTCCAGGGCCGCAGACTCTTCGGGATTAGGGGATTGAACGGTTGAGAAGTTTCCGTCTGGTTTTGCCTGCGAGGCTAGGCAGTCCACCTTAGTGAATCCCCATCGCTCCAGGGATTCGGGCAGCAGGGTAACGGCGGTTCCGTGCAAGGACGTGAAGACAATTCCCAGGTTAGCATTACCCGAGCGGTTTAGCGAGAGGGTTTCGACCGCAGACAGATAGGCCTCGTCGGTGCTCCGACCCATTGTCTGCACCGATCCAGAGCCACCAGACCACCGAACCTCGGCCAGCGAAACCTTGGCTACAGCGTCCATTAGGGCCTTGTCTTGAGGCGGAACAATTTGCCCCCCGTCGCTCCAGTATACCTTGTAGCCGTTGTATTCTTTGGGGTTGTGGGAGGCCGTGATTACGATTCCGGCGGTACAACCCTTCAGCCGCACCGCGAAACTCAATTCCGGGGTAGGGCGGAGGTCCTCAAAAAGCCATACGTCCACGCCATTGGCAGCAAGAACGTCTGCGGCAACCCGCGCAAATTCTGCGGACTGGTTGCGCGAATCATAAGCAATGGCCACGGAGGGATTCTTGCTTGCGTCACCAACCATATTGGCCAAGCCTTGGGTCGTGAGTCCGACTGTGTAGCGGTTCATTCCGTTGCTGCCGAGCCGCATCAGTCCGCGTAAGCCGCCGGTGCCAAACTCTAAATCGGTGTAAAACGCCTCGTTGAAGGCTGCTGGGTCGCCCTCCTTCATGCGAAGTATGGCAGCCTTGTCGGCCTCCTCGATGGCACTGTTTAGCCAAAGGTCGGCGCGGTCTACTGCCGCGGAATCTAAATTCACCATCATAAGCATCAAAGTTCGACCGCAGACTCCGAATCGCGGGCTTTGAATTCGATTTTTAGCGTTAATCGGCTAAAATATGCCTAAAAAGAGGCCATCATCACGGCTGCCACGGCCGCTTCTTCTCCTTTATTGCCAAGGGATCCACCGCTGCGGTCCAGGGACTGCTGGTAGGTGTCGTCGGTAAGGAGGCAAAATATAACTGGAGTTTTACCCGTGGCATTCAAATGCGCAATGCCATAAGTAACTCCTTGGCAAACGTACTCAAAATGAGGTGTTTCACCCCTCACGACTGACCCAATTGCGATGACTGCGTCGTATTCTAGGGATTCCGCGTGCACCTTGCAGCCGCGAATTAATTCAAAACTACCCGGTACATCAAAGCGATCGATGCGGTCAGCGCGAAGCTGCTCAAGCACCTTCACCGCGCCATCAGACAGTGCGTTGGTTATTGCGGGATTCCAAGAACTCACCACTAAGGCGAACCGCAGTCCCTTTGCCTTGTTGGGAATCGAGCTTAACTCAACAGGTCCGCGCTCGGCGGTAGCCATTATTGGGCAGAAATCTTAGCCTCGTAGTAGGCGATCAAGACATCGGCATTAGCACTTTCTGCTGAAGCAGGGAAGTCTTTTTTAATGCGCTTGGTGTATTTCAATGCAGACTTCATGTCACTATTGATCTCAGCGACAACGGCTGCCTTCGATAAAATAAAGGGGGTCAAGAAGTCGTTGGCATCCATTGAAGCCGCTTTGGCATAAAATTCCTGCGCCTCCTCGGTTTGGTTCAAGTCGGCAAAGGCATCGCCAATGGCGCCCGTGGCTATTAGATCCAAAAAAGTTCCGTTGCCGTCAAATTCTTCGAGGTAGTCAATGGCCTCTTCGGGCTGACCGAGGGACAGGTAGCTTAGTCCAGCGTAGTAGTTTGCAAGGTTACCCGCCTTGGTGCTGCCATACTCGTCGGCGATTTCAATAAAACCCATGAATTCTGCGTTGCCGTTCAGGGCCAAACGCAGGGAGTCCTGAGAAAAAACATCCTGAGCAGGATAAAGGGCAAGCTGTGCCTCCTCTTCTGCGGGCTTCATGATAAATTCTCGGTAGGCCCAGGTCAAGGAGAAAACCGCTATAATCGCACCTGCCAGATAGGTAACTTGCTTTTGGTACTTGTGAAATAAGGATTCTGCCTTTGAGAAGGTCTCTTCGACCGCTTCCATCGGGCGCTCGACCAAATCAATTTGTTTTTTCTGTTTTGCCATAGGGCCGCAAAGATAGCCAAAGCATCCATACCAAGGTACTTTTGCATCATGCAAGATGTTGTGCTCGATCGCCTCAGCTTGGTTCACTTTAAGAACCATGCCCAAGCAGATTTTTCTTTTTCTGCCAAATTAAACGCTTTGGTTGGGGCCAACGGTTCAGGCAAGACCTCGGTTTTGGACGCCGTTCACTTTCTCTGCATGACCCGCAGCTACTTTCACAGCAGCGACTCCTACTGCATTCAGTTTGACGCACCCTTTTTGGTGGTCCAGGGTGAATTTCGTGGCGACAGCTCCGCAACGCCCGTCTATTGTGGCTTAAAGCGTGGCGAGAAAAAAATATTTAAGGCAGACGACGCGGAGTATCCGCGCATCTCGGACCACTTGGGTAGGTTCCCGGTGGTAATGATTAGCCCAGGCGACCACGTTTTGCTTCACGGAGGTTCTGAAGTCCGCCGCAAGATGATGGATGCGGTAATTGCGCAATCAGACCGAGCCTACCTGGAGGCCCTTCAGGGCTACCAACGTGCCCTCAAGCAGCGCAACGCCCTGCTCAAGTACTTTGCAGCGAACCGAATTTTTCAGCCCGACATGCTGGAAGTATACGACCACCAGCTCAGCGAATTTGCACCCCTAATTTTTGAGGCGCGCACCCGATTTGTTCAGCAGTTTGCTCCAATGCTTCAAGAGGCCTACCTCGGTATTTCTGGCGACCGCGAGCAGGTGGAGTTGCGCTACGAGAGTTCGCTCCAGCACCAAAACATGGCGGAACTGCTTGCAGAGCGTCTGCCCAAGGACCGACTGCTTCAGTTCACCTCGGCGGGTCCGCACCGCGAAGACCTCGACTTCATTATTCACGGGCATCCTCTGCAAAGAGTGGGTTCGCAAGGGCAGCAAAAGAGTTTTCTTATTGCCCTCAAGCTCGCGGCATTCGAGGTTTTGCATCAGGCCTTGGGACGCAAACCCATTCTGCTGCTTGACGACGTTTTTGACAAGCTCGACGCCCAAAGGGTAGAGGGTCTAGTGCGCATGGTGAACGACCAACGCTTCGGGCAAATTTTTATAAGCGATACCCACCAAGAGCGCACGGCCGACCTTCTTAAAGCCCTTGATCAGGAATCGGTGGTGCACGACTTCACGCCCAACTAAGCTATGGCACGCCCCAACCTCGAAGGCTTTGGCGATATAGTGAGCCGCTTGCTGGCGCTTCACCGGCATAAACCTGGTTTTCAGCTTGCGCTTTGCCAGAACGCGTGGCGCACCCTGCTCGGTGAATCCGGCATGCTTAAAACGCGCAAACTCATTCTTACCGACGGTACCCTCACGGTATTTCTCCGCTCAGACTCCCTGCGCCACGAGCTGCGCGCACAGCGAGAACGCCTGCTGCAAGGCCTTCGCGAAGAGCTCAAGGACCAGCTAGAGATCAAGGACTTAATACTTAAATAGTCAAAAAAAATCCCGCCGAAGCGGGATTATTAGTTGGGATTGCCTAAGCCTAGAACTGCTCGCGTCCGCTGAAGAAGAAGGCCCCTTCGATGGCGGCGTTCTCGTCGCTGTCGCTGCCGTGAACGGCGTTGGCGGCAATGGATTGCGCATAAAGTTGGCGAATCGTGCCTAGATCGGCTTTGGCAGGGTCAGTGGCTCCAATTGCAGTGCGGAAGTCGGCAACGGCATTGTCTTTCTCGAGAATTGCCGCTACGATTGGTCCGCTGGTCATGTAGCCAACGAGCTCTCCGAAGAAGGAGCGCTCACGGTGCACGCCATAAAACTCCGAGGCCTCGGCCAAACTTAGTCGGGTTAGTTTCATCGCAACGATTCGAAATCCCGCCTTATTGATGTGGTTGAGTATGGCTCCGACGTGTCCGTTGGCGACGGCGTCGGGTTTGAGCATGGTAAAAGTGCGGTTCGTAGCGTTCATGATAAGTTTAGCAAAGTAGACGTGAATTCGGCCGCAAAAGTACGAAATTTGCCCCATGCTTCATGATGTTCTCAGGACCCTTCGCCAGCGTCCCTACCAAATTCTTATAACCACCCATTGGGCGCCAGACGGCGATGCAATAGGTTCTTCTTTAGGATGGGCGCACTACCTCAGAGCCTTGGGCCATCAGGTAACGGTGCTTTTGCCCAATGCACCTTCCAAATCACTGCAATCAAGCATGGGCTACAGTGCTTCTTTTGTGCGGATTGCTGAAGATTCTCCTATTCAGGTCGAGGAACTCTTTCAAAAGGCGGAGGTTCACTTTGCACTGGACTACAACAGTCCGTCGCGGGTGGGAGCGGCTTTGGAGCCCCTGGTTCGCGCCTTTGCCGGCCGTCAGGTTCTAATCGACCACCATCAGCAGCCTGACCCCTTGTTTGTCGAGGCCTACAGCGATACCCTCAAAGGCTCGACCTGTGAAATGATTGCAGACCTCATTGTTGCCGACGAGGGTTGGAGCCGGGTGGATCAGGCCTGTGCCGACAACCTTTTAATGGGAATCATTACCGACAGCGGCTCGTTCCGCTATCCGTCGACCAGTGCGCAGACACTAAACACGGCTGCGCGCTTGATGGAAGTCGGGGCCGAGCCAAGCGTCATTCAAGAGCGATTGTTCGACTCCAGCTCCTTGAGTCGGGCTCATACTATGGGTTGCGGATTGCAATCAATGCAAATCATAGCCAATGGCAAAGCGGCCCTAATGAGTTTGAGCTTGGCAGAATTAGAAAAAGCAGGGTACGTTTCGGGCGACAGCGAAGGCCTCGTGAACTGGGGCCTCTCAGTAGATGGAGTTCGGGTTAGTGTTCTTTTGCGGCAAGACGCCACAGGGCTAGTAAAAATGTCGTTTCGGAGCAAGGGAGAGCATGACGTGAATGAGTTTGCCCGAAGTCACTACGCAGGAGGCGGGCACCGAAATGCCGCAGGCGGAGCCTCAAAGCTCCCGCTTGATGCCCTTCGTACCGAGCTAGTTTTAAAGCTATCCGAATGGCTCGCGCACTAATTTTTTTCTCATTTATTGCCGCTTTGGCCTGCCAACGTCCCGAGGAGGGCAAGGCTAGGCCGCAGCTAACAGCGGCTGAGGTTCAGGATCGGCTAATAGAGCAAAATCGGGCAGTTCTCGCGCAGGAACGAGCCTTTATTAGTCGTTTTGTCGACTCCACTGGTTGGCCCTTTCAACCGGCAGGATCCGGCGCCCTCGAGTGGAAGGTTCAATCGGGTAGTGCCGCGCTGGTTCAGGAGCAGGAATTGCTGCGCATTAGCTACCGTTTGTGCGGATTGCGGGGCGAAGAATTCGGCGCTGGAATTCAAGAAGTTCGCGTACTTCGGGACGCCAAAGCGGTCTGGGGACTGCAGTATGCCCTTGCGAGAGCAAGGCACGGAGACAGTTTGCTGCTGCTGCTCCCGGCCCATCTTGGGCATGGTTTGGCTGGCGATGGAGAAGTTCCGCCAATGAGTCCTCTTCTGTATTATCTTCGCGTGCTATGAACAAAACCTCGCTTCTTGCCGCTTCGGCACTGCTAGCAGTGGCCTGCGGCGCAACACCTGAAATTCGCGT
>Ga0209651_1000567_pt1 | contig 13158 bp, 18 predicted proteins | sample LauGreFBDMM110SN_2_FD_188216 | JGI IMG/M metagenome (GOLD analysis project Ga0209651, IMG submission 188216) | Freshwater lake microbial communities from Lake Michigan, USA - Fa13.BD.MM110.SN (SPAdes) (version 2) | ecosystem: Environmental > Aquatic > Freshwater > Lake | place: Lake Michigan... | reverse complement strand
CCATGTCGCTGATTTTTTTACGAGCAGCAGCATCTTTAGCGTCTTGTTTGGATTCTTCAAGTGCATCAAAGTTGGCCGGTTTTTTAACGCCGCGAGACTCCCGCTTCATTTCAGAAGCCGCTTCCCGCTGTTCTTTTTCACGGCGCTCATCACCACGTTTGGTCATTTCACGATCCGCTTTACCAACTCCGTACAAGCCTGCAGCAGTGCCTGTTGCCAATGCTGCTTCTTTTAACATACTTGTTCCAACACCGCCGCCACGATTTTCATCGTATTCGTTGACACTGCGTTTCATGATTTATCCTTAACAGGCTTTGCCGCCGCTTTTCATGCCAATCATCGTGCCTTTGGTTTTGCCTTTAATGGCAATGCCGTCAGCGCGCTTAGAAGCTGAGCTAACAGAACCGCCAGAAGCCATCTTCTTGACTTTACCGCCTTTTTTCATGGCTGACCTACCAGAAGTTAACTCTTCATCTGTATTAGGTTTACCACTACCACTACCGCCAGCAAATTGACCTTGATCTCCGTATCCGGGAACCGCATATCGTCCAGCATCTGAGTCTGCACGAAGGTTTGCTTCTGCTTGCCTTAACATTTTACCGCCGTCTTTAACCGTAAAAGGGGACTGGACAATTGCAGTGTCGTATCCTATTGCTTCAGCTTGCTCTGCGGGAGAAAGCCTATTACTACCCATAGGAACATCAGCAGGATCTGATGACTTCTTGTCTGGCTTATTTATACCGGATTTATGCATGATTAACTCCTTAGCAGGCTTTGCCGCCCTTGTTCATCTTAACCATTGCACCTTTGGTTTTACCTTTGGTAGCAACACCATTAGCAGACGCGCGGAATGAGCCGCCAGCAGCCATACCGCCTTTTTTCATACCTCTGCCATCATTGAGAAAAGCGGGTTTACCGTCTTTCATGGGCATAGCGCCACCACTAGCCATACCGCCTTTTTTCATGGCTGAATTTTTCATCATTTTACCGTCAGGCATCTTGTGCATGCCATCTTTTTTCTTAGCCATGATAGCCATCATTCCGGGGTTCATTTTGGAAGCCATAGTATTACCGCCTTCTTTCATAAGTGACATCTTGCCATGAAGTGTCTTGGGTTTGTTAACTCTTTGAAGATCGGGGCGGGACGTATTGGTGTCCTTACCAAACTTCATTCCTTTGCTCGCGCCGCTAAATTCTTTAGCAACCGATACTGGTACGCCCGCAGCCTTTGCAAACTTCGGGTTGTGTGCAGCAGCATCCATGAACTGCTTTTGTTTTTCACTTTTGGCTGGCATCATTATCTCCTACGCTGGATAAGTCCACCACGCAAATATTGCTCGTATTCTTCAATGTCAAAGTTGCCTTTACCGCCACCACCATAACCACCGTCTTGGGGCATGTAATCACCGCCGCCTTGGGGCATGTAATCACCACCAGCGCCCCCTACTGGCGCAAATCCACTGCCGGGGCCAGAAGATTCTTGTTGGGGGCCAACTTCCGGCGTAATACCATATATACGTTCACGTAAGGCATCAAGTTGTGCAGGTGTAAAGTTACTTTCTACAGGCACGCTTTCTAGTCTTCTTGGGAGCATTGTTTCGTTAAACTTAAATCGTTCACTATCTTCTGCGTCAGGGCCAACGTAATAAGATGACGCGGGATTAATAGTGCCGTAAGTTTCGTTACGTAAAGTGTCTTCAAATTTAGCTCTACCCTCCGGTGAATTTGTTCGCGCCTGTATCTCTGCTATTTTTCGTTCTTCTTCTGCTATGTCTATATTCTGAGGTACGTTGTTGTAGATTACGCGACCCGCTGTATCTATCGTGTTTTGTGCATATGGTAAACTACTACGAACACCAAACTTGTCTGTAAGGTACTCAATAAGCTGATTGGTGTAGTACGTATGTGGGCTAACAATCTTAAGAAAATCATCCCGTTCTTTTTGTGTGGGTAACGTATTAGCGTACTCACGCCCCAATATACTAGCAAGTCCAAGCAAGGGTGCGGCCATGATTAGTCGTCCTTTTTCCTGCGAATTAACTCAGCAAAAGGTTTGCCTGCAATCATTTCAGTGATCCGCATGCCTGTCCACACAATCGTAAACAGTGCGGCAACCGCAGGGAGCAGTTGCATTACCGTACCAATAGCCGTAACAACGGCTACACCGTCTGCTACATTCTTTAGGGTTTCAACGTTGTCTTGGTTCATATCAGCATTTCCACCTTGCAAGAGCAGCCGCCTTACGGGTGGGCTTACCCTTCTCGTCTTTCATGGGGCCGGGCATACCTGACATGCGTGCGCAGAACGAGTCCTTACGCTTGCCGCCTTGTGGCTGTGGAGCCTTTAGGTTACTACCCGTAGCAGCGTTGTACTTAGCACGGCCTTTAGCAGTCAAGCCCGCCCCCTTGGATATTGGCAATTTCTCGCCTCTTCCAACTGATAGGACGGGGCCTTTCTTCTTAGCCATAGAAAATTGTGACTGAAGTTACGTTCGTCACAGTTCCATGAACATTGGTGCTGAATAAAACACCCTCGCCCGGAAATATAAGGTACGTAGGTTGCGTAGCAGAAGCCACGGTGTTAAGCGTGATAAGGGTTGTGCCGCCTGACCCACCATCTTTAAATACCACACTACCAGCCGTGGCTGACGGAACCATGTAGACAGCTTTTACCCTTGCTCTAGTAAGAGCAGTAGGTGCTTGATTGGTAAATTGCCCCGTAGAAGTTAGCGGGACACTTGCCTGTACATCAGTTTGCATCGACATAGGATGCTCCTAATTAAGCAGTGCGTGTAAACACGTACGCTGTTGCGCTAGAGAACATGATGGTGAAACGGGCTAAACCTGTTACACCAGAGGCAACAGTCAAGTCACCAAAAGTACCTGCGGCGGCGGCGGCATCAACAGCGCCAGTAGACAAAACACCATTTGTAGCTACAGCGATAGTCACTGTGTTTGCGCCAGCGGTGTTGTCAATGAACAAATCCAACACAGTACCTTGAGTAGCGCTTACAGCGGCTCCCAACAGAGTACCTGTAGGCAAAGTGATGACTGTAGCGGCTGCTGAAGTAGAAGTGATGTAGCCAGAAGCAACTTGCGCCGCAGTAGCTGTGCCCGTTGCGTTTACTGCGTTTGCGGCTGTGGGGGAGTGATCGGTAATAAAGCCGTTTAAAGATACGACTGGGCCGGAGAACGTGGTACGTGCCATGATTTTTCCTTACATACAAGTTAAGTGCATCAGTCTGTATGTCGTCAGCCGGGACTGTCTAATGCACCGGATAGCCCGGAATAAAGTCAATATACAACAAAATAAAAGGGGGCACAAGGCCCCCCTTCAAATATTTCCAAAGAAATATTAGGTTGAACCGGAAGATCCAAACATACCCAATGGATCAGACCAGCCAAAGCTGTAACGCTCACGGGCTTTGTAACGAACGTTGCCAGTGTCAAAGTCTCCATCCATTTTGTTCTCCAAAGGAGAGCGGATGAAGTGCTTCAAACCGTTAGGCACGTCAGTACACAAGAACCAAGCGTTTGTGTCTGTCAAGTAGTTGTTGACTGTGTAGCCTTCAGGGATAGAACCGTTATTTTTCAACGCATTGATATCATTGTCAGCAGTACCAACACGCAATGAAGTCTCAAGCAAACGAGTTGCCGTAAACTGCAGTGCAGGAGGAACAATCAACTTTCTTGGCTTACCAGCGATCAGCAAGCCACGCTCATCAGTCCAAGCAGCGATCTGAATAACGGCGGCTTCCAAAGAAGTCTCGTTCAAATCAGCTTGAGTAGATGGGGTGTTGCTGTTAGTACCGCCGGAGATCAAGGGGTGTGCTGTGCTAAACAGAGGAACGCCATCACCACCGTAATAAACGGCAGAGTTAGTGAAACCATTGTTTAGAGTGGATGCAGCTTTAACCTGTTTGGTATAAGCCATAGCACGAGCCAAAGCTTTGGTGTAGCGAGCAGACAAGCTGTCGTACAAGTTATCTTCAACCGCTTCTTCAGTGATTGAGAAACCCAAGGCAATAGTTTCGTGTGTGTAACGAGCCGTAAATGCTTCTTGTGCATTGTCGTAAGCGATGGCAGAGCCCTCGTTTTTAACAGGTGCAGCAGAGAAACCAGACAGTTTCGTCTCTTCTTCGAACGAACGCTCTGAAGTTTCGGTTTCATAAATTTCTTTATGTTGTTCACCGTAACGAGCGTACTCCATACCGAACAAAGCGTTCAGGCCGGGGAGCAGTTCTTTAAGTAGTTGTGCGCGTGAAATAGCCATGATTTACGCTCCTTATATGCCAGTAGAGTTGTTGTACTGGTGCATAGTCGCGTTGATCTTGACGATAAACTCAACAAATGTATCAGCGCCTGTTGCTGTCTCACGAACCACATCAATGATGCGGATAGGCAGCGTGTTAGTAGTAGTTTGAGTACCTTCATCAATCGCTACTTTGGAGTTACCAGTGGTGGTAGATCCAGCGTTTTGAATCAAAGCAATGTTACTACCAATAGCAGCAATGCCCATTCCGGCCACGGTTGTGGTTGCGGAACAAGAGACCACTTGGAACAGCGTATCAGGATCATCTGCAACAACTGCAAAAATCTGCGTGCCAGACTTGATAGACTGACTTGCTGGATAAAATTGCTGTTGCTGGACTTGACCATTACTGTTAGTAAAACTTACGCCCAAGAACACACCGCAAGGAGTGGCAGTTGTTGTGCCATTATCTAACTCGATTGTTCCTGATGTAATACGCTTTACCAAATCACCATAGAAAATGCTGGTGGCATAACCACTTGCAATTTCCATCAGACGGGTTGCACCCGCAAATACCTGTCCACCTATTAGGTTTACAGGCTTTAGACCGTAAGGGGCCGAGACTGTAGGATAAGCCATAAAGACTCCTATTTATTTAAGTACCAGAACCGAAAGTAACCTTAGTTTTTCTCTCTGAGAAGAGAGGCATCCTAGGATCATTTTCACGAAGGAAATTGTTATCCACCGAGTCAATCTGAGACTTATTTTGCTTGTCGTAATAATCGGCACGCTGTTTTAAGAACTCTTCAGGAATACGGCACAATAACAACCCACCAATTTCAATACCGCCTTTAAAGCGGCCTTCAACGGTGGCGTGCATCATAAGCTCGGGATAATCCTCTGCTTTGCAGGGTTCATATCCTTCACGTAACTTAGAAGAAATATTACTAGGATCAGCTATACCCATTGTACTAATGCGAACGTATCTATGTTTCCAACCGGGACGGTCTTCAGGCATAGGCAGTGTCTCGGGCGGACGCCACGCTTCAGGGCGCTGCATCTTCTGACGAGTATCCGCTTCACGGGCAGTACGATTTTGTGTCTTCTCAGACGATAAAACTTGATCCATTATTCACCTCTTCTTAGTTGAGCAACCTGTTTAGCGTATTCTTCCAAAGGAACCCCAAGACGGCGAGCAATCGCTGCTTCAGATGCCTTCAGCCTAATACGATTAGGCGGAGTGCTACGGGAGGCGGGTGCCACCACGTTAGCGGGCTTTGTTGCACGGCGCGGGGTTTCATCCTCGTAAGCCGGTTCTGATGCCTTTTTCGAAGGGGCGTCATCTTCATAGCTCTGAGCACCGTCATAGTACTCAGGAAATCGTCGACGCATTGTAGCGTCTACTTGTTTGTAGTAGTCATCAGACCCCACAAAGTTAGCACCATGTTCCTTTGCCAGCTTTTGATGCAACCCAAGGGCGGAAGCTGTCATTTCAGGATCGGTGCCAAACCAAGTGTTTTTCTGCATCCAACTTTCATCTTTTGGAGTAACAGAGGGTTGATTTGTACTACGTTGTTGTATTTGTACATTATTTTCTTCGGCTTGTAAAGGCCTCATGTTCTGAACTTTATCTAAATTCAGCGTTGCCCGTGAAACTTCAGCCTGTGCTTCTACAACAGCATCAGAATCCCCAGACTCATAAGCCTCTTTGTATCTCTTCTTGGCATTCTCAAATTCCATCCCAGCGGAACTCTTTGACTGCTCGATGTACGCTCTTGACCCAAGCGAGACTTGCTCCTGTAGCCTGCGGTTTTGATCCCACAATTGCTTGGTTATTCTTTCAGCCGCCTCACGCTCGCGCAGTGCTTCTTCTTTGGCACGGCGTTCATCATGGTAGCCACGTGTAAATTTCTTTAGGCGCAACTGGACTTTCTCGTCATAAGTGGCGAGTTCATCTTCAGTGGGGTCTTCAGGTGGTGAATCGTCGGGCTTACGGCCACGATCTCTACGAGGCGTATCGTCTTCAATTTCTACATCAAAGCTACCATCGTCTGTATCTACGGGTTTACCCTTAGCTTCTTCATCCTCATGAGGAAACTTAAAGTCGTCTTTTAACTCAGCTTGTGCCATGTGTTACTCCTTATGATGCACGTGTAATGCCACGGGGGTCTTCCACGACTGCTTCAACCGAATCATCATTGAGGATGCGGAATTCACGGCCATGAATCTTCAGGCGTGTACCTGAATTAGGGCGGATGATGACAAAGTCACCCTCCTTGCAACTCGGGCCACTAGGGAACCGAGTGGTATCTTTGTAGCAGTCAGGCCCAAGCTTGACTACAAACAACACGGGTGTCAGCACTTCTTCATGGTGCATGACTTGGCTTGATTTAATTAAGCCAACTTCGCTATCAGCAAACTCTTCCATAGCTTCCGGCACTACACAAAGTAGGTGAAAAGTTTTAGGGTCAGGCAACTGCTTAGCTTTATCTTCGGACGGCTTATTAAGAATGCCAGATAAGTCCACAGCAGCAACGTTAAATTCAGTCATCAGATTTCTCCATTTTTTGCACGAGGTCATTAATTACATTCTCTGCTAGGTTAAGACCCCGGATTACCCCACAGATACTTCGATACTCTTCAATGTCAGCGGCTCTGCCGTTGGCAAGGTGAAAAGCCTGTTCCGCTCTAAGTCGTTCTATCTCGTTAGTGATATACGACAAAAGTTTGTAGTCGTTCAATCTCTCTCCCTTTTAGGTTTCTGATTTGCTCTTTGGCCTGCCATTTGGATGGCCATCTGAGCCTTGTGCTTGGCGATATCAGCGCCAATTCGAGTGCCTTCAAGAAGTTGTTGCTTTTGAAGTTTGTCTTTAGCAGCAGCAGCGCTTGCGCCCACTTGCATAGCTGCAATTTCTTTTTGAGCTGCAATACGTGATTCTTCAATACGGAGTTGGTCAGCCTTAGCCGCCGCATCAATTTGTTGCTTTTGGACTTTAAGTTGAAGCTCTTGCATCTTGATTTGCAACTCTTGCTGCTGCATCTGAATAAGCGGGTCTTGCGCTTGCTGCTGAGCCTGTTGTTGCGCGGCCATTGACTGGGCTTGCTGAGTCATACGAGTAGACGCTTGTGCAGCTAATTGTGCAACTTGTGCAGCTACTTCTGGAGCCATGTTCTTTTCTTGATCCTCTGTAGGCAACAACAATCCAACTGTTTGCTCAATCTCTTTGCGATATGCGTACGCCAAGTGCTCGTTGATGTGAGCCATCATCGCAGCTATAAGTGCTTGACCCTGTGGGGTCTGCCCAACTAAACCCATGATCTTGGGGTTCTGAAGCATGCTTGTGTGCACTGCAATATGCGCTTGGTGATCTTGCTCAATAAACGCCTTTACAGGCTTGCCTGTTAACACGTTCTGGTTCTCTTGCACTGGGTCTGTAGCTGTTGCATCATCCTCAATTGGGATTAACTTAGCTGCGTTCTTAATGCCCAACACCTCGATCATCTGACGGTGCAGGAGTGGCAAGTTGTAGAGTTGTGGTGCTGTTTGCGCTAATTGCAGTGCAGCTTGGTATTGCACAATCTTCTGCGCCATTGTTGCAGCGTTTGGATCACTCACAGGAATCACAGCGACCATGTCGTAGTCAGACTTCTTAGCACGGCGTGAACCATCGACTGGCTCGTAGTCATACTCTTCTGGTGTGTAGTCAGCAATGATTGCTTTTAAAAGACGGAACTCTTGACGCATCGAGTAGTGCATACGCGCTTGCACTGCACCCATCACTTTTAACGTACGCTCAAGAATAGCCAGCGTTGTACCCACGGGTGCTTGCGCACTCATGTCACTGACGTTCATATCTCCTGCGGATGCAAACTGTCTACCCTCTTGCACAATGTTCTGGAACAAGGCAAAGAGAACCTGACTGGGCTCCTTGTAAGGCAGAGGCAAGATGTTGTCTCGGATGGATCCGCTTGGTACGTCAACATCACGAAACTCTCCCGGTGCGATAGGCGTGTCGTCGCCCTTGACTCGGAGTCCCCGTGACTTGAGGCCACCCGGTAAGTTAGATAGCGTACCTGCATCAACGAGCTGCCTGATGAGCATGGTCGCGCTCTTCGCATATCCGCCGATAAGGTGAATGAGACCATATCCATAAAAGCCAAACCCCGGTATGTATTGATAGTGAACAAAGTGTTGGCGCTTAATGTGCAGCGAGTCATCCTCATACCAATTGCGGCGAATGGCAAGAATCTTAGTTGTTGCTTTCTCAACAGTTACAACATACGGCAGTGCGATACCCGTCATCTCACCATCTTTATCAACGTGCTCGTATCCCTTCAAGTCAAGGTCAACGTGCATCTCAAGTATGCGATACCTCTCATCCTGCACCGCTGACATGCCTGTCTCTTCAGCTTTCTGTTTCTCAATATCATCAAGCTCACCGGACGGCTCACCCAACTCTACGTCGCTGTAGAACCCAGCATCCTGCAACTTAAGAATCTCATTCTCAGTCTTACGCATCACGTGCGTAACCCGCTCGGCACGCTCTAAGTTAGACGCGCCATAAGGAACAACAATGTCTTCCGCTGGGATGAACATCGCAACTTGACGTCCAATGCTTGGGTCGTAGTAGACCTTCTTAAACGCCGAACCAGACAGAGGTAAATTCCACAACAACTTCTCATGCTCTGGGCGATACTCAACCATCACCTCAGTGAGTTGGTAGTTCATGTCTTCTCTTACGCGAGCAGACGCTTCTTCTTTACCGGGAGTATCTTTCCCCAAGATTTGCGTCTTCACTGGGCCAGCGGCGGGGAACGTCTCCATGATGCCTTCACTTTGAAATCTAACGACGCTTTCTGTCAACATGGGGTGGAACACACCACAAGCACCGGCCCACGGCTCTGTTCTTTCCTCGTACTTTAAGCCTAGTAACTTTAAGCCGTCAACATAGGTTCTAATCCAATCTTTGCGATCACCAATGTCTTTATCAAACTCAGCAACCAACTCACCACCAAGAGAGTTAAGCGCACTGTCGTCCATGAAGTCAGCAAGGTTGGCATCAAAATCTTCATCATCTTCTTTACCGGGCTCCAGTTCAATCTCAATATCACCCATGCTAATACGCACACCTTCGGGGTCTTCAATCTCAATCTCTATTGGGGGAGCCATATCCATATCGTCTTCGATACCCAAGGGGGCTGCGTACAAACCTTTGTCTATTGAATTCGTTGCCATAATTTATCCTTAAACTGTATAGAACCGCTCGCGGCGGTGACTTTTAAACCATTTAATCTCTTCGGGCTCATCGCTTGGTAAACGTAAGAACCCACCCTGACGAAAGCGCATAAGCGCTAAAGTTGTTGAGTCAACCAAGTCATCATGCTCGCCTGACGGAAATGCTGCAACTTCATCTACTAGCTCTTCTGCCCAGCGGGTCTGTGGAACCCACACTTTCCCACTCGCAATTATGTCTGAGACCGAGTTCAAGCGGGCAATTTTGTCTTGGCCTTTACCCGGTGTAAACTCTTGCACAGGTATACCCATTGCTCTTAAGTCATAAATTAGCGGCGCACCGGACGCCTTCTTCTCTACGATCAGTGAGTCGGGCTCATACTCGTTGTACTCTCTGAGCACATCTCGCTTTAGTTCTGGAAACTCAACCCGCTTCTTATACGTGTTGAGCAAAATAATGTTAGGGGCAAAGTTATCTTCTTCGCAGTTAAAAATGCCCCACGTTGTCCCTGCGGAATAGTCAGCACGCTGGGATTTTTCAAACGCCGTATCCCACGACTGTAGAATATAGTCGCAAACTGGCGGATCGTCTTTCTCCCACCACTTCCACCAATCACGCTTAACAATTGCGCTCTCGTTGCCAATAGGGTTCTGCTGATACTGCGCTTGCCACTTACTATTAGGCAACTCTTCCCGTAAAGCCTCAAGTTCTTCTCTGCTCCAAAACTGTGGCCACACTGGATTACCTGAAGGCAAGATTGCAGGAAACTCAATCACTTCCCACTCTTCACCTGATCTTTGCGCCGCAGATTTAAGCACCTGACCCGTCAAATCTCTTGCTGCCCAGCGTGTCATCACGATCACAATTGCTCCACCCGGCTGCAGACGCTGACGAGGGCCGGATGTGTACCACTCATACACCTTGTCGTAGATGTCTGGGTTACTAGCTGCCATTGCAGCCTCTTGTTCTGAGTGCGGATCGTCAATAATGAGCACATCTGCACCCTTACCGGTCACTGTACCGCCTACACCAATCGCAAAATAGTCGCCGCCCTTGCTGGTATTCCACCTTCCGGCTGCTTTTGAGTCCTGTTGGAGTGCTAAATTAGGAAAGATACCGTTATAAACGTCCGAATCCACCAAATTTCGCACTTTTCGACCAAATCCGACCGCCAATTCGCCCGTGTTAGACGCCTGAATAACTTTTTTATGTGGAAACTTGCCCAAAAACCAAGCTGGAAGCAGGTATGAAGCAAACTCAGACTTAGTATGACGGGGAGGCATATTAATAATAAGCCGCTTGCAAGTACCATTTGCCACACGCTCAAAGGCTTCTGCCATTCGCTTGTGGTGTGCACCAGATATGAATGTGGGCCACACTCGTTCAACAAATTTGATGAATTTTTCTTGGCAAAGTTCACGGTCTTTGAGTTTCTCGAGTTTAACAAGCGAAGCTTCTAGCACGCGCAGGTCAGCGTCCGACAGTTTGCCGGTACTTATTGCCGCTTCAATGTCTTTAAGCGTTAGGCTCATGGCGACGAGCTCTGCTCGGGTGAAGGCTCATTGTTAGGTACGTCTTCGCGGGTATCTTCTGCTGGGCCTAGTAGCGTATCCAGATCATCTAAGGGCGTTACGTCTGTAATCTCTGCATTCATGAGCCGCTTGATGCGCTCTTTAATAGAATCTTCGAGCCCTTTGCTCGTAGTGTGGTGCACAGTAATCTCACTGCGTTCAGTAAATAGACCAATATCTGAATGTTTGCCAAGAAGCTCAAGCGCTTTGATCTCAATCTTCGGATCACCACAATCAGTCATCTTGACTAACTTATTTGTAATAAAGGTGCGGGCCTGTTGTATATCTGCAAATGCTTGAAAGTCAAACGTCTGGATAAGGACTGAGGCAGCTTTGGCTTCAGCAGCACTTTGTATGTGTTTAGGCGCAAGGGGTTTATCAACACCTTTGATTACTTCGGCAACCGAATGTAAGTCTTTATCAGCAAAATCAATGGTGGGGCCTAGAGATTCCAACGCAGCCGTAGTGTTTACAGCGATAGCGATGCCGTCCTTGTGAGTCTTGGGCTGCTCATCGGACAGATCGAACGGTAGCTTGTGCTCCGTTGTTGGTTGGATTTCAATCATAGGCACCGTAGGTAAACGGGAATGCCCAGAATGTAACATAACTTTTTAAATTTTTGCAAAATTTTTTTGAGTGGGCCTTTTATTTTTGCACCGGGGGGTGTTTCTATATTGGGCTTTATATCATTGTGGTACAGAAAACATAAGGGGGAGGGGGGTATTTTTAAATGAAGTCATCGAGTGAGCAACACAGTGTGTATGTGGTTGGGGGACTCCTTGCTGTCAATTTGGGGTGTGCCCCCTCGCTGGGCGCGGGTTTCTAACTTTTGTTAGGGTCACCCCCATCGAATTATCGTATAGAAAAGGCTTGCAATGTATACCACAATTTGCTAAGATAGACCTATGGCAACGGATTTGTTGCTGTACCGGTTAGGCGGTTTCCTAACATACGTTAGAAGGTATCAGTATCATGACATCAGTTATCACCACAAACACAAACGATTCTATTCTCGATCAAGCCGAGATTGCATTAGTTGACGGCGTAAGCAAAACGGGTGACCTTATTCAGAATTATGCGAATGTGTTGTGCCAAGTGTTCGATCGTAAGGACACAAACGGCAACACTATCGAGAAATGGTTTAACCTTGTCGGTGCGGAGAAAAAGGGTATCAAGGCACGTCGTGCGTCATTCGTACAACGTATGATTGTTAGGGGTCACGTCAAACCCGACGGCAAACCCACGGCAACAGTTGACACATATTGGATGCGGGTTAAGGAAGCTAGCGGATATGTGCCAAAGGGTAGAGTGTTAGGCGGTACAGACGTAGACAGTAAGACCATGGCAGAACTGAAAACCATGATAAACCGCATCTTGAAATCGGAGGAAGACGGACAAGATTGCAACGCATCACAATGGAAACGTGAACTGATGCAAGTATTCGAGGGCATGGGCGGAGACGTTGACACCCTCGGCTAAGTAAGGGGAACCTAGGGGAAACCCTAGGTTCTAACATTTGTTAGATTTTATCGGAGAAAATTATGCACAAGATTTGGTTCCGCCCTCATGGTTCATCAGGGGCTCTTAGCGTAGAAGTTAACACGGTTTTTGCTTCGCACGTTTGGGACTTGCTGAACAAAGAATTTTTAATGGTTTCAGACCGCCCCTAAACCTAACATTTGTTAGAACCAAGCCCCGCTAGTCGGGGCTTTTTTGCGTCTGTTCCTAACAAATGTTAGCGTACCACTATGTTATTTTTCTCCAGAATTTTTGCGATGTACCAGTTCTCTGTGCGGGGGTAGGGGTAAGCATCGTGGGCTACAGAGCTTGGCTTAAAAGTATCGTTGCACCAGTTCTCTGTGCGGGGGTAGGATTAAGCCTTTCTAACAAATGTTATGTTTCTGTGTGACGTTTTTAGGGGTAATGTTACGTTACGTTTTACGTAAGTCGTTGATTTTAAAGCAATGTTACATGTTACGTTTTTTTTGAAATGAGTGTGAGAGTCCGCAGGGACAAAGCAAGGCAGAAAGTGCAATCTGTGGTATAGGATAATCTAGGAAAGCCTTATATATAATATTGTAAAAAACTTAACTTTATAACAT
>Ga0209651_1000566_pt1 | contig 13162 bp, 14 predicted proteins | sample LauGreFBDMM110SN_2_FD_188216 | JGI IMG/M metagenome (GOLD analysis project Ga0209651, IMG submission 188216) | Freshwater lake microbial communities from Lake Michigan, USA - Fa13.BD.MM110.SN (SPAdes) (version 2) | ecosystem: Environmental > Aquatic > Freshwater > Lake | place: Lake Michigan... | reverse complement strand
GCGGCATCCCCTTCAGATGCGTCAGCAAGTTCAGCTGCGGCCACATCGTCCGCTTCGTCAAAACCTGCTGCCCCTGGAAATTATGTCGTTGGTGCACCCACCTACACAGCTAAAAAATACATCACACTAGATGGCTTAATGAAAGAGGTCTACCCAAGTAGCCCCTTGCATGCTTCCATTTTGAACAAGGCACTGGTGAGCGCTAATCCTAAATTGCTCAACGGCAAAACCAATCAAAGTATTCAACGTGGTGCCACATTGAATATTCCCAATCACACACAACTGATTGCTGAAACTTTGGCGCCTTATGCGCCTACGCCTCCGCCGATGGCGGTTGCACCTCCGCCCGAGGCAAACCAATACGGTTCTCAGTCCAGCGACCCTTCTTCTCGCAGGCACTGGGTCCGCTTCCCGTGATCTCGGGGGCGGAGGCGCTGGTTGCGCCCAACCGCATTAACCCTATTTATTTAGAAGGCAAACTGCTGACTTTTGAAGCCAGCATAGCCCAAGCTCTGGGCCTGAAAGATGGCCAGATTGTGCAAGCTATGGTGAGGTTGCAAGGTGATCAGCCAAAGCTTTTATTGCAAGGCCGCATGATCGATGCGCCTGCTTCTGCATTGGCAGCGCCAGGTGAATCGATGTGGCTAAGGGTTCAAAACAAAGCAGAGGGGCAATGGAATTTACAACCGGTGCCGCCACCGGCAACCCCTCAAGCAGCCAGTACGGCCCTCACACTCGCAGCACCGCCCGTGATGACGGAGCCCAGCCTCGCGCCTGTGGTATCACGCATTGCCAATTTACTTTACAGGCCGACAGGTGCAGTTGAGCTGTCGCAACTTTACAAGCCAGGCACCTTAGATGCGTTGCTCGGAACCATAGGCAGACCCGATTTGTTGACTCAGTGGCGTGGCTTGCAACTGAGCATGTCTCAACTCACACCATCTGCTCTCAAACAAGCCATGATGGGTGCCATGGGCTCAGAGGTTTGGTTGGCCAGAGGCATGCCAATGGTGGCACAAGATCCCAAACAAATGTTGCGCCGCCTCATCGATGCCATCAACACATCCAACCTCAATGCAATTCAATCGGGCGATGACGACGACCCAAATACCATGGGGATCCTTTCAAGGTTGCAGCGAGCTGTGGACGATTTAGAAGCCAGCCAAGTCAAAGCGGTTCAAGCACAAGCCCAGCAAGAAATACTGTTCAACATGACGCTGCCTTTTGCAGACTCCAACCCCGTTGAACTGACCATCAGGCGAGGCCCTAAACAAGATGGTGAATCGCCTTTGTTGGTGATCAATGTTCACTCAAAGAGCGAAGAGCTGGGACCCGTCTGGCTTAAAACTCAGTTGGCCAATTCAGAACAAGTTGACCTCACCATGTGGTCCGAAGACCCTAGTGTGGTCTCTCAAGCACGATCACGCTCCAGCCTTTTGGGACAAGAGCTCAGAAACGCTGGGCTGACTATGAAAAGCTTTCAAGTGATTCATGGTGCAAGGCCGATTGAAGCTGCCGTTTGGACACCTTCTGGCCGTGGTTTGGTAGTGGATGTGTCAGCATGAGCAACTTCACACGCAAAGCTGTGGCACTGGCCTATGGCAAAAATCCGGTGCCCGTGGTCACCGCCAAGGGCGAAGAAGATTTGGCTTGGCGCATGATTGAAGAGGCGCGAAAGCAAGGCGTTTTTATTTCGGAAGACCCACAACTCTTGGCACTACTAAGTCGCTTGAATGTGGACGAAGAAATACCGCGTGAGCTTTACACGGCGGTTGCGGTGGTGTTGTCTTGGGTCTATTGGCTGAAGGGCATGCGCCCCGGTGAAGAAAAAGATCAGGCGACTTGAATCAAATTTCTTGATAGCCACGGCCTTTGCTAAACCGCGCTACTTGGCCCAATCGGTCATAAACTTCAACGGGACTTCCAGTTTCACCTGTGTGCAAACTGTGCAGGGTGCCCCTGATGGTGTCGAGTTTTCTTTCAATCAACACTGCATTGCGACGGTGCAAATCGCGACACTCGATTAGGAGTTCGCGCAATTTTTCATGTTCGGGTAAATTTTGGAGGTCTTCTGCAGATGGGCAAAGCTTTGCCAAACCGGCCAACAAATCATTTTTGCCGGGTTGCAGGGACTCAAAGCGGTCCAAGTCTTGTACTTTAAGAGCTTCAAACTCCAACAACAAGAGCTTTGACAGCTGGGTAGCCAATGAAAGTACAGACTCACTCACTGATCATTTGCTCTAGCGCTTGGAAACTTTCAGCAATGCGGCGTGGGTTGAGCGGATACTGCCCATCCTGAATTGCCCTTTTAATTGATTCAACTTTGACGCGGTCAAAATCTGGCTCGGCCATGGCTCTGGCCGTGACATTGCTTAATTGAACTGCATCAGAACCAACTGCTGGCTTAGCAGGGCTTGCATCGGCCGCCGTTTCGGGTTTAGCCGATTTGCGGTCTGTTTTTTCCATAGCGCTGCGCACGGACGGGTCCGACTGGGCTCGTCTTCCAAGGTTTGAAACTGGATCGGTCATGGCAGGCTCTCTTTCTTTTCTAGGATGTCCAACTTTAGAAGGCTGGACATGCAGAGTATCGTCAGCTTATTTTAGAACTTGAGGGAAATTGTTAAAAAAGTTGCAATTAATTCAAAAAAACATTTATCAGAGGCCCCTTACAAGGTTGGGACCCACCACCACACCGGAAATCTGGCGTCCAGACTCTGTATTTTTAAGCCTCACTTGCTCGCCCATGCGGCCATCTTGCAAAGCTTCCACCCTCACAGTAATTAAAAATCCAGACTTTTCACCCACATTCATGGTGACCAGCTGTCCCTGCTTCACCAAGATGGCCCGGCGAATGTCCGAGCTCCTCAAAGCCTGGCCCGCTGATAAATCTCTCACTGCTTCAGCTGTCAGCGCATCTTTGAGGCTCTGAAGCATACTATTGTCTACATTTCCACCCGTTTGGGTGACCTCTTCCAACATTTCTGCCTCAATGACCGTGCCCCGCTGAATTAACCTTTTGGGCACCACCACGGTTTTAACAATTGGGGCTGCTGCTGCAGGTGTATTGGCAGCCCCAGAAACCAAGGGTTTACCCGAATTCGAGGCCGTTGCATTGGGCATTGCCACTGGTGGCGGTGCTGGCATGCTAACTTGCAAATACACCTGCCATATAGGTTCGACACATCTCACCCGAACTGTATCTTTGGATGAAAAAGGATGGTCTACCGTCAAAGATTTGCTGCAAGCCTGAATCTGAACCCGTGGGTCAAGCGGCGCAATGGTCACTTCTTCGCTTTTAACTTTGTGGGTTTCGGCCATCCAAGACTTCACCTGATTGAACAGGGAAGCTTGAGAACCAACTTGCGGAGTGGTTTGTGCAAAGCCGACACCCCAACCCATGAACCATGTCGCCATGGTTAGGCACAGTATTTGCATCCCCTTGAGGGCGGGTGTTGAAGTTTTGACACTCATATTAGACATAACGGAGCTATTGCAATAAAGATGCCACGAGCCCAAGGGCTTTAGGTTTTACCAACTCGCAACACAGTGCTGACATGAAAATTGATAACGCAATTCACAACACGAGTTTCACGCCCATTGTGCCAGCCACATCGAGCGATACTTCTGCAGCATCGTCCGTCCCTTCAGGTACTGACTTTGCCAATGTTCTAGAAAAAACCAAATCGGCAGAATTACCAGCCACAAGGATTACCAAATCGGGCGACACGCTCATCGGCATTGTGCGCGATGAAGCCAAGGCCAAGGGCATTACCCTTTCTGGATCACAAGAATATCGGCTGGCTATGTCGCTTGCAGCCCACAACGGCATTGCCAACCCCAATCAAATTGCCACAGGTCGTACTTTGCAAACAGACAAGCTGGGCGCAATGATTCAGGATCTGCCAAACCTGAATGCAGCACTGGCTAAAAACAATACCAATACCAGCACCCCTGTTAAAACCAACCCTGCGCCTAGCCTTGTTCCAGCGGCCCAAGCCTTGCAAGCCAATAAGAGTATTCAAGCACCACGGCCGCAAGCGGCCCGAACACCCGCTGTTTCTCAGCACCCTGTGTTGGCCCAAACATTAGATCGAGCTGTGGCCAGAGGCTTTATTCCTGGCAACGAAAAGCAAGATGTTTTTAACAAAATTTTGCAGGTAGCCAACAAACACAAATTTTCACCGGACGACTTTGCCCGCCTGACGCTCATGGAGAGCGACGGCATGAACCCACAAGCCACCAACCAACGATGCCACGGCATCATTCAGTTTTGTGACGGCCCCGCGCGCGGCGCCGCTGGCGTTGGATTTGGCGAAAAACCCAAAGCCATTTTGAACTTGAGCGTTTATCAGCAATTGCACCTGGTGGACGCCTACTTTGAAAACGTGGGTCTACCAAAAGCTGGCGCCGTGCCTTTGGATGAACTTTATTTGGCAGTGCTGCAGCCCGCAGCACGCAACGAAACACGATCGGAAGCGCCCTTGGGCATTCCAGGCAAGCAAGCGCTCAAACTGTATGAGGGCAATGACGCTCAGGCGCCCATCACGCGCAACTCCATCATTCAAGGCTTGATGCAAAACGCGGCAGACCGATTGAACACCAACAACAATTCACCGCGCAACAGAATTCAATCGCAAAAGACGGCTGAGTACGAAGCCAACGATCCCTCACGCGTTTGGAAGCGTTAAGCTCAACAGCACTCGGCAACTGAAGCGGCAAGGACTTGCCGCTTATTTTTTTGACCATCGGCCCCTGTGCCTTTTGCGTTGTCGATATGACAACTTCAGTGTCAAAAACCCCTCGAAAAACGGCAAGAAACGCATGGCACAAGACTTGCAATCGACTTAACTTAAGCGGACTTGAGTCCACGATCTGTCGGTAAAACGGCAATGGTTTTGAAGCAAGGAAGGACGACACATGAACATGATCGACAACGCTCTGGGCGTGCATGCACAAGCCCTTAGTGTGCGCAGCCGCCGCATGGAATTACTTGGCTTGAACATTGCCAACTCTGACACGCCCAGCTTCAAAGCCAAAGACGTTGACTTTAAAAGCGTGCTGCAGGCCACTCAAACAAGCAGCCTCAGCATTACCAACAAAGGCCACGTGCCACTCACTGCCTCTGGCAGTCCCGATGGTGAGATGTACCGCATTCCATTTGACACATCCTTTGACGGCAACACCGTTGAGATGAACGTAGAGCAAGCCAAGTTTGGTCAGGCAGCTGCTGACTATCAGGCTACTTTGAACATATTAGAAAACCGCATTGGCGGTATTCGCAAAGCATTGCGAGGAGATTGATCATGGCCTTAGAAGACATTTTTAGCGTTGCTGGTTCTGCACTCAATGCGCAAACCACACGCATGAACACAACAGCCTCCAACTTGGCCAATGCGGCCACAGTAGCAGGCTCTGAAGATGGCGCTTTCCGTGCCAAACGCGCTGTTTTCAAATCTATTTTGGCCGACCAGATGGGTGATTCAAACGCTGGCGGCATCAAGGTTGAAAAGCTGATTGACGATCCCTCTCCCATTCGAAAAATGTCTGAGCCAGGCAACCCTGTGGCAGACAAAGACGGCTACATCTACTTGTCCAACGTGAATGAGATGACCGAAATGGTGGAGATGATGGCCGCTTCGCGCTCTTACCAAAATAACGTCGAGGTGGTGAACACCGCTCGCCAACTCATGATGCGCACCGTAGACATGATTAAAAGCTAAGTAAGTTTTAGGAATTACACACCATGATGTCATTGAGCACCAACAACAGTTTGTCCGCAGCCGCACAAACTGCGAATAAAAAAATCAACGCCCCTGCAGGACTTAAAACCACTGCCGATGCTGCCAATGAAGCACTGGCAGCCAAAGAAAGCAGCGGCATGGGGCAAAAAGATTTCCTCACGCTGTTCACCACGCAGTTGAAATGCCAGGATCCCTTGGATCCCGTCAAAAATGAAGCCTTCGTGGCCCAGCTGGCGCAGTTCTCACAACTCGAGGCAACCACCAGCATGGATCAAACATTGAAAACCTATGTCGACAGCATGGCCGGCGAGCGCATGATGAGCAGCACCAGCATGATTGGCAAAACAGTTGCTGTTCCGGATGCACCTGCTGTCATTCAAGGTGACAAGCCTGCGCAAGGTTTCGTCAACTTACCCAATGGCGCAGAAGGCGTGAAATTGGAAGTGTTCAACGACAAGGGTCAGCTAATGGCGACCCAGATCATGGGCTCGCAAAAAATGGGCGACATGCCATGGATATGGGACGGCTCTAACGACGCTGGCAACAAAGTGCCAGATGGCAACTATTTCTTCAAAGCCACCGTGATCAGTCAAGGCAAGACCACTACGCCATCCGTGAACGTGCTGTCCACTGTGAAAGGTGTGAACCAAGCCATTGACAAATCCATCATGCTGGAAGTTGCAGGCGGCAAGAGCGTGAAGATGACCGACGTACAGCGCATTGGCAGCTAAGCCAGCCAATCTCTTCAAATAGATTCAAACAAATTAATTCCATAAGGAGCATTCAAAAATGTCTTTCTATACCTCGCTGACCGGCTTGAACGCCGCTACCGCCATGTTGGGCGTAACCTCCAACAACATCTCCAACGTGGGTACCACCGGTTTCAAACGGTCACGTGCCGACTTCGGCGACATTTTTGCCACCTCACCTCTGCAAAAAGCATCGTCTACCGTCGGTCAGGGTGTGTCACTGAAACAAGTGTCACAGGAATTTGGACAGGGTAACATTTCTTTCTCATCCAACGCTTTGGACTTGGCTGTGACCGGTGACGGTTTCTTCCCACTCCGCTCTGCTGACGGCTTGCAGGAAGTGTTTACGCGAAATGGTTCTTTTCTGTTGAACGAACAGTTCAATGTGGTGAACTCCTCTGGACAACGTTTGATGGCGGCGACAGTTGACTCAACCGGTTCAGCGAACGTGAACGAACGTGTGGTACTTACCATTCCTCAGAAAACATCGGGTGAGGCCAAGCAAACCTCGGTGGTGTCATTGGGCTTGAACTTTCCAGCGGATGCTGGCGTTATTTCTGAAACCTTTAACCGTGCCAACCCCGCCACCTACAACAAGTCAACGGCTTTCACGGTGTACGACAACGGTGGTAACGGTTACCTGGCCACAATCTATTATGTAAAGACTGCCAACGCGAACCAAAACGTGCCATTCAATAAATGGCAAACCCATGTGTTTGTGGGTGAGGATTCTGTGGAAGCCTCATTGGTTCAGGCTACTGACCCTAATGGCGAAAAACTGTATGTGAATCAGTACGGTGAAACCAAACCTTATAACGCTGTGAAAGACGAGTTGACCACAGCCAAAACCCAACTATTTTCCTTAGACGAGTTAACAGACTCTAAAGTGTCATTGCCCGCGACAGTGAACAGTGCGGTCTCTTCAACCGCATACGATTGGAGTGCTGGTGTAGATTTCAGTGCTGCAAATACAAACATCTTAGACGCTAGTTTATCAACCGCATTCACTGTTTCGATAGACGAAAGCGCTACGCCTGTCACGGTTGACTTAAGCCATTTAAGAACCAAGGGCTTGACCTTGACCGGCACTCAAATTGCTGCAGAAGTTACAAGTATTTTAAACCGTGAATTTGGCGATCAAAAATACTTCGACTTGAGTGCATCTTCAAATGGAAAATTCGGTATCAGCAGCAGCAATGTAACAGATGGCTCAATTTCTAATATCGTTGTTGATTTAACTACCGGCACACCAACCATTGCAAATTTAAATGCACTGAAACCCGAGAATGCTGCTGCCGCTATTCAGGAAAGGCTTGTAGCTTCTGGGAATACAGATTTTGCAAACATCACAGTTACATACGACTATACAAGTCAAAGTTTTAAGTTCTCCAAGCTTTCTTCGAACACTGAATCATTAAAAATTTACAGTACAACAAGCGCAGGTAATGAGCTTTTTAATCTTTCGGCATCTCCAACAACAATAGGTGATGATGGATTGACTGGACTCAAAGTCATTCCTAATGGCGGGTTCATCAGGCCCGCTTTAGACCAGCGTTTTGGCATGAAGATGTCTTTTGACAGCGTTAGCAAAACCTTTGCATTGAAATCCGGCAAAACGGGTGACTACTCAAGTATCGCCGTCGGTAAAGGCGCATTAGGTGAAGCCATGTTTGGCCTTTCGGATAAAACTGTTGTGACATCTACAGTTGCGGATAGGGGTATTGCCTCATTACCTGCTATTGCTTACGGTACAAAACCTACCGTGAATTTGAACAGTAATTTTGCAGTGGTCAAACCAAGTAATGAATTTACTGTGACGGTGGATGGCATCAAAAGCAAAGTTGTGATTCCGACAGGTGCAGCTTACTCAAAAGACACATTCATGTCTGAATTAGAACGTGCCATTAATGCAATGGGCGCCAATAATTCGACTGGAACGCCTAGTACCGTTAATGGCGTCAAAGTTAAATTCGACGATGCCAAGGGCGTTTTTTACTTCACCACTGGAACAACAGGAGCCGATTCATTTATCAAAATCTCTGGAAGTTCTGAGTGGGGCTTAGAAACAGTTGAAGCGGGTCGCGGAACAACGTCTTCCTGGATTCGGCCGACTCAACACAAAGACTTTGTTGGCGGCGCATTACAGTCGAAATTCATTGATGGGGAAGGCAATGAAACCACCAGTGGCGACGGGTTCACCACCTTGCCAGCTTGGTCGCCCATTTACCTTGACAAAGGCGAGCTGACCTTCGACACCGGTGGTAACTTGGTTTCACCTGTTGAGGGTACTCAGTTGGAAACAGTGTATCTGGCGGGTGGTAAAGGTGCTTTGACCATCAACATTGACTATTCTGCCTCTACACAGTTCTCATCAGCGTTTGCGGTGTTGTCGCAATCTCAAGACGGCGCTCCTGAAGGTGACTTGGTGGGTGTGACCATCGGTAACGACGGATTGGTGAGCGCTTCGTTCTCCAACGGTACTCAAAAATCGCTGGCAAAGATCTTGCTTGTTAACTTTTCAAGCCCTGTAGGTTTACGTCAGATTGGTGACTCAAGCTTCTTGGCTTCGGCAGCTTCCGGCAAACCTATTTTGGGTACGGCGGGTAGTGCTGGCTTCGGAACCCTTCGCGCTGGTGCCACAGAACGGGCCAACGTGGACTTGACGCAAGAGTTGGTGGACTTGATCACCGCTCAGCGTAACTTCCAAGCCAACGCTAAGGCCATTGAGACTTCAAGCACGATGACGTCCGCGATCATTAACTTGCGCTCTTAATTGTCAAGCTTTTGACTATTTTTTGATTTGAACTGACAGGAAACCGACATGGACCGCTTAGCTTTTAACGCCTCAGCTGCTATCGCAGAGTCGCGCACAGCCCAGCACATGGTCAACAACGAGTTGGCCAACGTGTCCACGCCGGGTTTTAAGCGCAGTTTTGAGTCAGCCATGCAAAGTGTGACGGCAGTAGGCTCAGGCTTTGCATCCCGCATTCAGCCTAAGTCTTTGAATGTGGACACCATCATCATGACGGCTGGTATTGCCCTCATTGCCACAGGCAATGATTTGGACATTGCAATGAACGACAAGGCCGTGTTGGGTGTTTTGGGCAAAGACGGTACGGTTGCTTATACCCGCCGCGGCGACATGCGTGTCTCTGCAAAAGGTATTTTAGAAAATGGCAGTGGCCATGCTGTACTTGGACAAGGCGGCAGCCCCATCACCATTCCCCCAGGATTTAAAGCTGTCATCAACACGGATGGCGCTATTTATGCAGACAACCCATCGAATGTGGGTGTTGCAAAGCCCGTTCTGATTGACCGTTTGATGTTGCGCGATGCAGATGGCGTCCGCCTTTCTAGGCGAGTTGATGGTTTATTTGGTATTGAAGGTCAACCCACCGGCACTGAGCTTCCAGACACCAAAGCCCTTTTAACAGTGAACCCTAAATGTTTAGAAGGCAGCAATGTGAATGCGTTGTCGGTCATGGTTCGATTGATGGACTTGAGCCGTTCGTTTGAAATGAACGTCAACGTGATCAAGCAGAGTAAAGATTCGGATGAGTCTGGCGCCACCATGATGCGCAACTCATGAACTTAACAACAAATTGAAAAGGAGCTAGCCATGGATGCTTCAATGTGGGTTGCCAAAACGGGCCTCGACGCGCAACAAACGCGCATGAACGTCATTGCCAATAACTTGGCCAATGTGAATACGTCGGGCTTTAAGCGCGACCGCGCTATTTTTGAAGACTTGCTGTATCAAAACGTGCGTCAGCCTGGCGGACAAACTGGTACCAATACACAAAGCCCTACTGGCTTGATGTTGGGTACCGGTGTGCGCGTGGTGGCCACTGAAAAGTTGCACGGCCAGGGCAACATGATCAACACCCAAAATCCTTTAGACATGGCCATTGCCGGTGATGGATTTTTCCAAATTACTCAAGCAGACGGCACCCTTGCTTACACACGTGATGGCAATTTCAAATTGTCATCAACTGGCCAGCTGGTCACCTCCAGCGGTGCTCTGTTGCAGCCCGCCATCACCATTCCCAACACCGCATCAAGCGTCACTATTGGTCGCGATGGCACGGTGTCTATTGAGTTGTCAGCTGGCGGCTCTCAAGTGGTTGGTCAAATGCAGTTGGCGCGCTTCGTAAATCCAAGCGGTTTGGAGTCTAAAGGCCAAAACCTAATGAAAGAAACACCTGCCAGCGGCACACCTCAGGTATTGCAACCTGGCGTGAATGGCGCAGGCTCTTTGATGCAAGGCACTTTAGAAGCTTCCAACGTAAACGTGGTGGAAGAAATGGTCAGCATGATTGAAACACAACGGGCATACGAGATTAACTCTAAGGCGATCTCTGCGGTTGACGGCATGTTGAAGTTTGTGAACAACAACCTTTGATGCTTTAAGACTTCTTTGAATTAAACCCAGCCTAAAAATCCCATGAAAACCATTTCAGAATTGATCAAATCATTCAAGCTGATGGGCTTGACAGCAGCTGTCTGTGTAGTCAGCGGCTTGTCTGCTTGCTCTTCTACGCCCAGTGCCAACATGAGTCATTCGCCTCAGTTTGAACCGGTCTACCCCATTGCTGCAGCCCCAGCAAAGCCAGCAACGGGCGCTATTTATGTGGGCCGCCAAAGCGACAGTTGGTTTGGCAAGAGCAAAAGCTTTCAGGTGGGTGATGTGATTACTGTTTTATTGAACGAATCTTCACAAGCTACTCGAACTCAAAATGGAAGCCTGACTCGCGAATCGAGCAACGACATGATCCCCAGTGGCATGCAAAAGTATGGTGCAGGCTTGGGTGGATTTATGGGCGGCATCAACATGCTGGGCGGTAAGTTGTCAAACAAAGGCACTGGTGCTGCAGATCAGCAAGCCTCTCTAACTGGCTCTGTTGCTGTTTCTGTGGTTGAAGTCATGCCCAACGGCAACCTCGTATTGCGCGGTGAAAAACAATTAGCCCTTACAGAAGGCTCTGAAATTATTCAAGTAGCTGGCATCATTCGTCCTGACGATGTAGCCCCTAACAACACGGTGCAGTCACGCCGCTTGGCCAACGCACAAATTGCCTACCGCGGTAGCGGCGACTTGGCCAACGCTACCAAGGCGGGCTGGGGCACCAGTACGCTCTTGAAGATCTGGCCTTTCTAAGTCATTCCTATTTTTTGAACCCGAATTTCCATTCAAAACATCATGAAATCCTGGCTCGCTTTATTTCTTACTTTGACATTGTCCAGTGGCACTGTCTTGGCCGATCGCATTAAAGATCTGACCTCAGTAGCCGCCATGCGCAGCAACCAACTCATTGGTTATGGCTTGGTGGTCGGCTTGAACGGGTCTGGCGATGGCGCTGACGTATCGTTCACTGCACAAAGCATGAAGACCTTGCTCAACCGTTTGGGTGTGAGCTTAGAAGGCCCCTTGTCTGACTTTGAAACAGCATCAAGCTCTGGCAAGATTGACATTAAAAATACCGCGGCCGTCATGGTGACTGCTGAATTGCCAGGCTTTGCCAAGCCCGGCCAAAAAATTGACGTCACAGTTTCTGCCATTGGCAAAGCTTCCAACTTGCGCGGCGGCACATTGTTGTTGACTAGTTTGCGTGGTGTGGATGGCGAAATTTATGCCATTTCCCAAGGCTCATTGGCTGCAACAGGCATAGATGCCACGGCTGCAGCGGGCAGCAAAGTGGTCATCGGTGTTCCCACTGCCGCACGTATTCCTCAAGGCGCCACAGTAGAGCGCATTGTCGACAATCCTTTTGACAAGGCAGACCGCGTCATCTTGAACGTTCGTGACAGCGACTTCACCACCACCACGGCCATCGTGAATGTCATTAACACCCGCTTTGGTGCCGATGTAGCTCGCGCCATGGACGGTGTTACTGTTTCATTGCAAGCCCCTCAAGACCTGACTCAACGCGTTGCCTTTATGAGCATGGTTGAAAACATGGATGTCATGCCAGGCGAGCCTTCTGCTCGAGTGGTAGTCAACGCCAGAACAGGCACAGTGGTCATTAGCCGCAATGTGCGCGTAACAGCTGCAGCCGTTTCTCATGGCACTATATCTGTGTCGGTGGCCGTGACCAACGAAATCTCTCAGCCTGGTGCCTTTAGCGGCGGCACTACCGCTGCTGTTCAAAATGCCGACGTCGCTGTCAGCGAACCTAACAAACCCATGTTCATGTTCAATCCCGGTGTTGACTTGCGCCAAATTGTTGACGCAGTGAACCAAGTGGGCGCTACACCTTCTGCACTAATTGCCATTCTGGAAGCGCTTAAAAGCGCTGGCAGTTTGCGCGCCGATTTGCTTGTGATCTAAGCAAAAAGGCCTAGAAAGAAAATCATGGACAACGCAATTGGCAGCACCCGCTCCTACCTTGACTTTGAAGGCCTAGGCCAGCTCAAAGGACAGGCGCGCCAAGATGCGAAGTCGGCCACGCGTGAAACCGCGCAGCAGTTTGAAGCCATGTTCATCCAAATGATGATGAAGTCGATGCGCGAATCAGTGATGAAAAGTGATCTGTCAGAAAACGCGCCACTTGATACGTATCAGTCCATGTTTGACAAAGAAGTTTCTATGTCACTGGCCAAGCGCAACAGCATGGGCTTGGCAGACATGCTGGTGAAAAATTTAGAACAGATGGAAGCCGCCAAAATGAGTAC
>Ga0209651_1000565_pt1 | contig 13173 bp, 13 predicted proteins | sample LauGreFBDMM110SN_2_FD_188216 | JGI IMG/M metagenome (GOLD analysis project Ga0209651, IMG submission 188216) | Freshwater lake microbial communities from Lake Michigan, USA - Fa13.BD.MM110.SN (SPAdes) (version 2) | ecosystem: Environmental > Aquatic > Freshwater > Lake | place: Lake Michigan... | reverse complement strand
TAGTATATATATAGTATACCACATTAATGGAAGCTCGGAGAAGAAGTCCTAGCGGAAGTCCTCGTTCGCGAAGGTCGGGTTCACGAAGTTCAGGTTCACGTTCGAGTTCGCGAAGGTCAGGAAGTTCGTCAGGAAGTTCGTGGGGAAGTTCGCCTGAAGCGGATGTAACAGTACCACAAATGGGTGATGGTCCGGAAATGTTACTATGGCGAGCAACAGTAGACCCTGTAAGAAATATTGGTTCACCAATCAATGCAGAATGGAGATATCCTGGCGACGTTCCAAATACTGCACAAGAAAATCGTAGTAGTATTCGGCAAGCAGTTGCCAGAATGATGGTTCTTGAATATCCGGGGGGAGGAGAGGGTTACTGGACTCCTGGTGAAGATGTCGAAACCGTTTTTTTCCCTTTTTTCCCTCAAGAAAGTGGGCAAAGCTGGCATCGTCTAATTCCTGGTCCAATTCATGAGCAGTATGTAGTATACCATAGCACCAGTATGCCTCTAGGTAAAGGATATAATAGTCAGTATGTCCCACCTCAGTATTATCCTATGGATTCTGCTTCGGAATTAGTATCAGAAGTCCTACATGATATAACCCACGAATTATATAGAAAAGGTAAAAAATATATCAGAAGTTATGTAAACCGTTACTTTGTTACGCCTACTATTTCCGATGAGTTTACCGCGGATGCGGATAATCAAGCAAGAAATATGATAGTTGATATTTTTATACGAGCAAATAGTGAATCACCTGATGAAGTTGAGCCTTTTGTAGAGAGTGAATGGGATGATAAAATTAGAGATGATGATTTATTTAACTACATATTTTTTAACGAAAATCTTTTACAAGATGATGTAGATGTGAAAATGTATAATAAAAGAGGGGAAACACTGAGACCGGCAAATAAAGCCGAGCTTAGGAGTGGACGTTTTGAAGGTACTCAATATGTCCCAGCATTTAAACCAAGCCCTACTTCACCCTCGAGGAGAATGAGAAGAAGAAGAACACAGCGAAAACGCGATAAAAAAATAATGAAAGAGTATCAGGCATTTTTGGAAAGTACCAAAGATAACCCTAGTGCTGTTTATGATGGCGGGCGTAGACGCGGACGCACAATGCGAAAAAAATGACTTGAATAAAATGGCAATGTTACTTACCTTGCATTTTATAAAATTATTTTATGTGACTTGGTTGTATAAAATATCTTAACTTTGTTTCTTCGTGTATCCTTCGCGATACTGTGGGAATCCGATTTTTGCGAGTAGTTGCAGATGACGCATTGTATACGCCATGCTACAACCTGAGTGTCCGACTTGCATATTATACTGAACGCTTTCAACAACTAAATCGCCGCGGCTAAACATGAATCCTTCTCCGCGGGGTGGTTCGTAAGTCGAAAGATACGTCCATACATCGATTTTTTGCTGGATGATTTCGGGTTTTTCTTGGGCTAAAACGACTGCATTCATTGCGTCGCGGAGCATATCGGCAGCCCATGTGTCGTTTAGAAATGACAAATCAAGTGCGGCGACTTCTTGGAGAGAGCGGGGGTATTTAGATTCTTCAGCGCGAGGAGTGGCAGCGATATCAACCTCGATGTTATCGTGGGCGATGGTAGCAGCAGCAATAAGAGTATCGATAGACATTTTGGCGGCGGGTGTGGGTACTGACTTTTGAGTTCTGTATTTTATTTATTGGGATTTATTTGTTTCAATTTTGTATATTCGACGATAAAAAATATATAATCTCCACATAGTATATAAGTATCATTCTCCATAATGACCGTTAGCAACCAAACTTACAATGTCGCCCGTGGGCTCGTCCGTCCAACTAGAGCAGCAGGAGGTGCACGTCGTATTATTTTCACAAGTATAGCCAACGACAGCACAGTAAACCGATTCGTCCCTGGTTCAGGTGTAGGCGGTTTGAATCGCTCTGTTCGCCTCCACCAATACCGCCTAGCTACTTCTTGTGAACTCCCAAATGGTACTAGACGAGGTGGGCGCTGCTTTCAACCTTCGTAATTTTTCGTAAAAATCTCCAAGTACTTATTTGACTTTAGCATGACTTCAAAGTATTGTATATTATATTTACTCAACAGTTATACTTTTATTTTTATTTTTATTTTGTCTATCAAGAAAATTGATATACAAAATATTCAATATATACATACACAAGAAAATATAAACGCATATCCACACGTATTAACCGACGACCATAAATATGAGCATCACCAAACGCATCCAGAAAGAACTCGCCGAACTTGTCAAAGATCCTCCCTCCAACTGTAGCGCCGGTCCCCATTCCGACGATATTATGAAATGGCGCGCGACGATTACCGGTCCTGAAGGCACACCATACCACGGCGGCATTTTCTTCCTAGACATCGAGTTCCCCATCGACTACCCTTTCAAGCCGCCTCACGTTAAATTCATCACGCCAATTTTACACCCAAATGTCAACTCATCCGGCGGCATCTGTATCGACATCCTCAAAGACAAATGGAGCCCCGCCCTTACTGTTTCTAAACTGCTTCTCAGTCTGTCGTCGCTTATGCATGAACCCAATCCCGACGACCCACTCGTTCCCGACCTCGCAAATCTTTACAAAACAAATCGCCCCGTATATCTGGCAAAAGTATCCGCACATACAATCAAACATGCGAGCTAATGCGAGCTAATGCAATACCGTAACCGGATACTAGTATAACGACTTTTATTTATAATGTACTCGCCAATGTTTTTATTTGTTCCTCGCTCAACTTCTCCGGATATGCCACCCTAAAAACTACGTTCAAATTTCCGCACTCGTTGCCGCGATGTAAACCCAGGCGCGGTATCGTTTTTACTAGACCATCCCTTATTATATTCCCCGATGAACTATTAAATGAAAATTTCTTACCATTTATGTGAGCTATATCGAATACAAAACCACATAGTGCCTCTTTTAGTGTTATGCTTTTTTCTATTACAATGTCCAACCCATTTCGCTTAAATACAGGGTGATCTTCTACTATAAATGTTACTTTCACGTCGCCACGCGTACCGTCCCCCGTTTCGTTTCCGCGATTGCTTAATAATATTACCTCCCCATTTTCCGCACCCATTGGCACTGATATATATTCCACATGACTACTCAGCTCATGTACGCCTTCGCTATTTACATTCCAGCGCTCCATCTCAACCGGTACCGTTGCGCCTTGACATACATGTTCTAGTGTTACTGTAGCATTTATACTTATAAGAGGCGGTTTCGGTTCAACTTTCTTTTGGAATCGAGGGGTTCGCGGAATATCATAAGGGTGTACTGGTGGGCGGTGTTGCTGATGTTGTGAGATATGTTGGTGCATCTCTTGTCGCGCTGAAGAATGTGGGTCATGAATATTGTGCATATTGTGTATATCATGCATATCGTGTATATCTTGCATATCATGCATCATTTGGTTAAGTAAACCAAATGGATCACTATGACCTCCTCCCATTCCTCCCATTCCTCCCATTCCTCCCATTATATTCTCACTCATTGATTCCCCACCTGGTCCAAATGTTCTGATTATAATTCGCGGTCCTTGTCCTCCCAGTCCTCCCATATTTACAAACCCATTTAAAGGATGTGAGGCATTCGAATCGCCCATACCACCCATACCACCCATAAACATGTTAAAAATATCCATAGGGTTTATTCTAACACCGCTGCCCATTCCGCCAATATTCGCAAAAGGATTGTTACGATTCATGTCATACTTCATCCTCGCTTCCTGGTCGCTTAGTACACTGAATGCTTCCGAAATCTTTTGAAACTTTTCTGTCGACTCTGCACTATTTCCGTTCTTGTCCGGGTGGTGAATAAATGACAACTTTCGATACGCTTTCTTTATCTCGTCGTGCGAACATTTTTCTTCTACTCCCAAAATATCATAAAACGTTTCAGATTTTCCAGAGTTCCCAGGTTTCATTTATTTAATGTTTTTATTATATTAAAGAAACATAAACTTAAATATTTATTAACGAATATTATTAATATATTAATATTCATTTTTGATTATAAACATTTAATTATATATACAATAACACCATCCAAAAATACAACAACATAAGATGCAAAATACACATAATACACAAACTAACCTCCCCTTCATTAATAAATATCAGCCGCAATATTTTCATCAATTTGAACAACTAGAGCAAAATGTCATCAAACTTTTGCAAACTCTTATATCCATGAATAACCTTAATATACTTCTAATCGGCGACCCTGGTTCCGGCAAAACATCTCTCATTTATTCCATCATTCGCGAGTATTATAAAACAAACTATAACCCCGATAACATACTTGTTCTAAACAGTCTAAAAGACCAAGGCATTTCTTACTACCGTAACGACTTGAAAATCTTCTGTCAAACCGCGTCTCTCATCCATGGGTTTAAAAAAATCGTTCTTCTAGATGATATCGACATCATTAATGAACAAAGTCAGCAAGTATTCCGCAACTGTATGGACAAATATAGTCACAAAGTTCACTTCATTTCATCTTGTACAAACGTGCAAAAAGTAATTGATAGTATTCAGTCTCGTAATATTATTATAAAAATTAATCAAATCGAAGACGCTTGTCTAGAAAAGATACTAGCAAAAATTATCAAAAAAGAAAATATTATTATTACACCAGAAGCTCAGAAATTTGTCCTAAATATTTCGAATGTTTCTATACGCATTTTGATTAACTATTTAGAAAAAATCAAAATCTTGAATACGTCGGTTGATTTGTCTATTGTCAAACTGCTATGTACGAATATTAGCTTCCATATTTTTGAAGACTATACACAGTCATTAACCGAAAAGAAATTAGAACACTGTATCAAAATATTATACGCCTTATATGACCAAGGTTACTCCGTCATGGATATATTAGACAACTATTTTCTATTTATTAAAACAACGCCACTAATTAACGAAACGAATAAATATAAAATCACGAAAATACTTTGTAAATATATGACAATATTTCACAATATTCATGAAGATGAAATCGAGTTGGCTCTTTTTACAAATAACTTGATTGAGCTTTTCTGAGATTTATTTGTTACACATATTTTAATATTTGTATAATATATACCTCGTATATTTAGTATTACATAACACTACGATACATACCATGAATACCGAGAATATACAAACAGGAGGTATGAAAATCATTGTAAAAAATGATAGAGGTCGTGATACAACTATACGAAAAATAAAAGAAAAACGAGATTTTATATCTATTTTTTCGAATACTGTGCGGTTTGAAATTGTATCCGTAGATTCTTTAACTGGTTTTATATTACGAATTACTTTACCTGCCGATGCTACACCATTTAGAAGTGATATTTTTAATGAACGCGGCGAACTAATGAATGCCGATGAATATCAATTACCAAATACAGGACAATTCGTTACAGAACATATTTTAAAATGTTCTATTGTTCAACACGACTCGCGTAATAGAGTTGAAAATTTTAAATCTACTGTTAGAAAGGCAACATGTACGAGTAACGAACTTACCCAAGAATATACCGCTCAGTCATATTTATATGATGCGACAATGGCATATGGAGGCATGCCTGTGTGTCCTGATGCATACGCTATTATGCAATTTAATTTGACGGAATTTCGCGAGATTTTTTTCCCAGATACTCTTTCCCCGAGCCATGTCGGATTACCTCCAATCACTACTAACATTTTCAGAGAAAACGCTGTTTTTCGATATTTACTACGACAAATGGAATTAGATTCTTCGAGAAGTGTCGGTATTATTGTCATGGAGTCTTTGCCGCCATCTTATCAAACATTGAAGAGTTTATATTCTACTTTTTATAAAATTAGTAGCCCTAGAGCCATGAGTCCTGCTTTATTACAAAATAAATTGCTATTTAATGAAATGACGGAGAGAGTACTAGCTATATGTGTTATTGTTTTTTATCGCACAGGATATATACCCCTTGATGCTCATCTTGGTAACTGGATGTATGACACAACACAAAGCCTTGAACAGTTTAAAATTAGAGCAATAGATTTTGGTAAAGTTATTTCGTTTGGAAATCGGCAGGGTATAGATACTATAATGAATTATGTTCGAACGTATATTCGAGTATTGTCTAATAATAATATGACATATAAAAACTTAATTATTAAAAAATTTGCTACTATTTTAAATATTCCATTATCGAGAATGCATACTGCGGAACTCTGTGGTACAATGATAGGAGAAATTTTTATAAAACTGACAAAATTAATACGGCGTAATATGAACGGTCATCTACTATGGCATCCTACTGGTGCTACATTTCAAGTTGTTACGAAAGATGCTACATCGCGTTCGCCTGTAGAGACGATGGAAGTTGATTCGTGTATGATTCTTATTCATAAGATTCTTTTTCTTATTTCATTAGTTGATGGGTGTTTTAATTCGATTACATACGATAATCATCATTTTTGTCAACTTCGTGAATCACTTTCTTATGTGTTTGGTGTGAAATGTAATAATCTTCAATCAATTCTTGAAAATAATGTATATATTGATTTAGTATCTTACTTAACATCTATGAGTAATTATTCGAAAAGAATTGAAGCGATACAATCATATGCAAGAATTAGAGACTATATTGGTAACTATCTACATGTTTCTTCTGAACGTGGGTTGTTTCCTGACCCATATTATGAAGACGCATCTCCCGATACACCCGATAACCCTTCTTTTATTGCGGCGCCTCCACTGCCACCTCCGCCTTCACCACCACCACCGCCTTCGCGTCGCTCTCCCAAAAAATCTCCATATACAGTCGCGGGTATTAATGTTGATATGACGAAAGACGAATATGAAGATTATATATCTGGAAAATATTCTACTCTACCTACTTTCCGCGCCGTGAATAAAGGTGGTAGCTGGAGAAAGGTAAGAAAATCGATACAACCAAGAAAACGTGTTAGATTCACACTCTCGAAAAAGTGTAAAACTAGAAAAACTAGAAAAAATAAAAAATAAAAAATAATAAAAGTCGTCGTAAGTATACACGCTAAATTATGCTGACACGCGTATGCTTCTTTACCCCACTTTACAATAATTACAATAAAAATATCAGATATCAAATCATATATGATATTTTTATGCTACGATTCATTTTCAGTTTATTTTCAGTTCATCGCCAATAAATACTTCGCTATTTGGGTATTTGATTCCAATACTTGCGCCGGCGACATTCTCACAAACCATCCATAGTTTCGCCTCTGTAATAACTCGGCAGCAGGTATATAAAGCCCAAAACTCTCCTTCGAAAGTTCCATATTCGTATCGCTCATGATATTATCCAATATTACCGGCGAATCGTCCTCCTTCTTTGCACCAATTAACTCCGGTTTTATTATATTTACTGCACCACTCGCCACCTGGTTAGAAAACCATTTACTTATATTTCCTTCAAAATCCATCTCATTCGTGTAATCTTTTGATATCAAAACCTCTAAATATTCTATATACTTTCTCATAATTTCATTATCTTTGACGCATCCCATTATTTTCGAGCATGGCGCAAATGCAAGCGACGATGATATTACACTCTTCGATAACATCTCTGTTATAAATATTCCACCACCTGATGCCGTCTCTGTATTTACTCCAAGCTCATATAAGGTTATCAAGTCCTCGAAACATACAAACGACGGTGCTAAACGCATACCTCCGTACCTATTCAATAACTGCGCCATCGCCAACTCGCGCATGTGTGACCGCAATGGGTCGGCTAAACGACTAACCTGTATTGTCCAGTTCGGTATTAACTTATTAAATACATTGTCGTCAATGATGCATATATTAAACGAATCACCACACTTCTCTATTATACTCCTTATTGTTAAATATAAATAAGGCTGATTTAAATTCGTTGTATTCCTAGAACCGAAATTTAACCAATTACGCTGATTGACGTCGTACTGAATCGGTATCCATAGGAATGGCTTTTTACGGTCCATCTTATTCACATCATTCGCTAAAAACTTTTGAATTAAGTCGTGCTCCTCTTTCTCCGTGTCTTGATTTAATTTACCCGAATACATAGAGTAGCCGTATCCTATAATTAAAAGTAACAGAATCATTAATATTTGTTTTTTTGAAATTTTCATTTTCACTATATTTATATTTATATTATATTTATATTATACCGTATAATAATTACCTAGAATATATTTTGCGTGTTTTGAATTAATTATATAACATCGCGATTTTCGATTAATCTCACGCATCTGTTACGTCTCATGTTTTTAATACCCTCCTCTATCTCATCTCCTTCTACTCCATTAGTTCATCAACTGGTGAAACTCCGAGTTAAACCTCTTGTTTATCTCTCGCACTATCTCATCTTGTTTCGCTAATCTATATGCGCGCTGCATATCTTGCTCAACCTGGAGCGCCGTTTCTCTATCTAACTGCGTCGTATGAAATTCTTTCGTATAATTATAGTTTGCCCTTTCAATATCTCTAAACATTTGCATCTCATTTGTTGATGTATACTTTTTCCGGTTGTCATAGTCTTCGGCTGTTACAGGTATTACCGTCTCGGTATGCGCCTTTTTCAAATCTTCGTACTGCAGCGAACTAAATAATCCACTGGAATATTCTTGCGGAGCTTCGCGACCTAGACCATAATACCCTCCGCCGCTACCACTACTATTCGCCGTTTGTATTTCGGTGTGCTGTATTAGTGCCATCTTATTTCGCAACTCCGCCTTCTTTCGCTCTATTTGTGCATTCCTCTCTGCCCACGAACCGCCCATCTCTTGAAACTCGTTCTCGTTATCATCAGCGCTACCCTCTTTTGAAATACCTCTAAACCATTCCTCGTATCCGTTATCCTGCTCTTCATCATGTAAACGAAACTTTTCGAACTTGTCATTAAACCATGTGTTGAACTTTGTTGCATCCATTTTTTGAATCTTTTTATATGCCTCCTCCTCCGTTTTATGATATTCGCGGTCCTCTACGTTATGCGCCGTCTTCGACTTACTCTGGTTCAACTCGCGGTCTATGACTGCTGTATACGAAAACTTGTCCTCCTTGTATTTTTTCGCATCAGGAAACCTCACCTTGTATATCTCGTATAATATTTTATACGCCTTTGTAAAAAATAGAAAATATTCCTTCGGTAACTTCGATTTATCGGGATGCATTTGCAGTACTGTTATCTTCGCTTGTTTAAGATGTTTATCGTCAAACATAACCGGCAACTTGAACAAGTTTAATATATCGTTTAACTCGTAATTGTTTATATCCAAATCCATACTGTCCAGTATATCTGACATGTTTGCACTATATTACTACCTTACTATCTTACTATAATATAGTAATTTTATTTCTATATTTTAATATGCATTAATATATATTTGAATTTGTTATTTTTATTTATGTTATATGATAGTTCTGAATAAATATAATTATAAAATTGATTTATAAATTAAGATTTTAATGTATAAATAAAAAATGTTACCACTCGGTGCCATAAATAAACTAAATGGAGAATATACCCATCCAAAATTTGCTAAAAAAACTGACAAATTTATATGTCCTGACTGTAGTAAAGATTTGATTTTATGTAAAGGTGAAATCAAAGTTGCTCATTTTAGACATAAGGCTGATGATAATCCATGCAATCGTTATAATCATCCCGGAGAGTCTCATTATCACAAAGAAGGAAAGGAAATAATGAAATTCATATTGAATAAACCTATGCATGTTACAATGAAAGGAAAACGTACATGCTCTGAATGTTCGAAAAATAATATTACTATAGAACTAGAACTAGGTACACAATCTCATGATACACGCGTAGAATTAGAACATAGTTTTATACACAATGGTTCTTCTAAATCAGCTGATGTAGCATATCTCTGGAATAGGAATATGGGTAGTACTTTTATGGCTTACAAACAAGAAAGATATATATTTGAAATATTGTATTCGAGTAAAACAAAAGAAGAAAATAGACCCGACCCATGGTTCGAAATTGACGCGGTAAGTTTAATAAAACAATTTGGTGAAACCAATAATGATAGTGATAGTATAACAATTGATTGTAGAAGAACTCCTCGTCCTTCGCGTTATTGGGTTAGGGAGAATGTATGTAAAGATTGTTTAAAAAAATATAAAGATGAAACTGAAGAAATTGCAAAAATAAGAAATGATTCTATAGGAGATTGTAGTTTTAATTTTGATGCTCGAAGTTTAGATTGCATCGAATACAACAATGAAATAGTTAATGTATTTAATAAAGATATATATTTCAATAATAATCGTATTGTGGTTCATAGTCATAAGGGACAAATTTTGGTACTAGTTTTTGATAAATATTGTTATGAACATAATCGAAATAATTCTCTTGATTATTACTGGCTTGTGGAAAATATTAATTGGAAATATTGTATAGACTATGGTTCAAATCGAGCTCGTGATGTAATATATGATTTAATTAAATTTTGTACTACTGGAATTTCTAGAATAGCAGATAAAATTGAAAAAAATGAAAAATGGATAGATCCGACCCAATCAAATGATTCTGTTAAATATTTGAATGTTCCTTTCGCTGATAAAGGTAAGATTAAAACTATAGGAGGTAAATGGGACCCTAACAAAAAATTATGGTTTGTTACCCGTAAAATATATTCACAAAATGAAAACTTTATTAAAACATTTTGCAAGATTGAAAATTGTAGTTAATGACAATGACTCTTTTGATAAATAAAAATATATTCTATATTTTTGGTCATTTATTTCTTATTCATTATTCATTAATCATTATTCATTATTCCCCATTCTAATTTTATATATTCTAATTTTATATTTTAACTATATATACACGCGCGCATAACCATAACCATAACCACATAACCATAACCATAACCACAACCACAACCATAACAACACATTAGATGACAAAGACAAATAGTATTCAAACACTAAATACAAATAATGTTTTCTATCAAACACTAAAAATATCCGTTATCGTACAGATTATTACCGCCATCATTGATATTATAGCGGTAGTATTTTCGAGAAATACACCGCCTCAATACCTTATAATCAACCACTTGCTATATTTAGAACTAACTGTTCAACTCATCGAAGGTATTTTTTACATTTGGTTGGTATTTAACTTTAATAAAGTCACCAATGTTACTCCTAAGCGATACGTCGACTGGGCAATTACCACACCAACTATGTTGACAACCTTGATGGTATACTTGATATTTCTTGGGAAAAGACATAACAATATCGACACCACTGGTATGACTTTATTCGGGACACTAAAAGATAACCTAGATAGCGTTTCAAAAGTGATGACATTAAACTGGTTAATGTTATTATTCGGGTTTTTAGGCGAAGTAAAAATAATTTCAACAGGGCTGGGTGTTTTTATGGGATTCATACCGTTTTTGATTTACTATTATATTATTTACTATAAATTCGCAACACAAAGCGATACTGGTTTGAAAATATTTTGGTATTTCTTTTTCTTTTGGTCGATTTACGGTATCGCCGCTTTGATGCCGTACAATATTAAAAACTCGATTTACAATATTTTAGACCTATTTGCCAAAAACTTTTTCGGTATATTTCTATCATATATTATCCTTTCGAAGAATTTTTAGGGGTGTGGTGCGGGCGAGGCGGCGTGGGCGAGGGCGGCGTGGGCGAGGCAAGGCGGTAATAATATATATATTGGAAAAGTATATAAAAATATAAACATATACTATATATATTCTCAAAAAATGAAAATCCCCACATTTTTGGCATGCGCATTTGTCATGTTTGTTTGCGACACGGACGCCCTCCCAACCATCGCCCCCGTCTCTCCTGCATCTGAAGACTGTGGTAACGGTATCTTTTGCGCTCCATCCCAGACATGTATGAGTAATGCATCTGCAACAGGTGCTGGTTTGGTATATGCGTGTTCCCCTCTTCCCCACGCTGTTCGCTGTATGGATGCGCGATTTTCGTGCCCTGCTTCTTACACTTGTATCGAAGATTCCAAATGCCGTTCCCTCGAAGATGGCAGCGTTACCAATGTGACCGACGCTGTTGTAAACTTGGACGCATTTGAAGTCGCCGAAATGCGAGACTTTGGTTCAGGAATGAAACCTACGGCATTTAGCATTTGCGGACCCATTACGAACCATTTCCGGCTTCCAAACTTTTGTACATGTAGGGATGCACGGTTCGGTGGCGAACTTGGATGCACTATCGGGCTACAAACCTTCATCACGGTCGGTGCCTCCGCTTGGATTCTCCCTTGTGCTTCTCCCGCCAACTTCGGATACAGAGCATGGGCATCACTGTTAGGAGTGAGTCAAAGCGTCGGACGAACATGGACTGCCGCATTTCAAGCAAATATTCCTATTCCTGGAGCTACTTTTGAAATCGGTGTTGCAGGTGTAGGTGCACGTGCCGAACTATCCGGCGATATCAGTCGGTTCGTTATTTCTACACGAGTTGCTATTGGAGTATGCGGTAGAGCAGGAGTCGGTTTCTTTTCTAGAGAAATTTGTAATCCCTCCGCGCTACGATGGTTGCCTATTACCATTCTCAATGGACCTCGCATCGATTTTAGTCGGTTTTGTTGAAAATATTACGAAATATTAGTATAGTTAGTTATACTAATATTTTACATTCTTTTTACATTCTATTGGGGTTAGGTTCTTCATGTTTCATCTTCAAAACCTATAACTCATACACGTGGCAAAAAACGTCTCTATATCGGGCAAACTCGCCCCTGTAATCGACGCTATCGGACCCTCATTCTTGCCCTTTGCATACGCCAAAAATACCGGAATACCATTCACCATCTTTTTGTGTTTCAAAAAAGCATACAAGTCAAAACACTCGTCTACATCCACCTCCAACATTGTCATATAATCCGGCAAGTCGTTCGACTTCTTGTACGAATACTCTTTGATTTTCTTGCATGGACCACACCATTCCGCCGTAAACTTGAAAATAAGAATACCCGGATTATTATCCATCAGTGTTGCAAAGTCCGTCCTTGTTCCGGAAAATTTAAGAATCCGGTAGTTATTGTCAATACGACTCAATACATTTTCCATTTTGTTTGTAGTATTATACTATTATACTATTATACTTTTATAC